>Ga0099797_100001_pt1 | contig 329526 bp, 290 predicted proteins | sample Uncmet_Sort48C_1_FD_89871 | JGI IMG/M metagenome (GOLD analysis project Ga0099797, IMG submission 89871) | Marine eukaryotic communities from CALCOFI LINE 67, Pacific Ocean - C012_Sort48C_1 | ecosystem: Environmental > Aquatic > Marine > Oceanic | place: Pacific Ocean: Monterey Bay | collected...
GTTAGAAAATAAAGAAATGGATAAAGATAGAATGAATATGATGCAACTTTATGAAGAACAAAAAAAATTAAAAAATAATATAAATAAAACATCAGATGTTATTAAACTAAATATGAGTAAAGACATTAATAATATTGAAGATATCAAAAATAAACAAGATATGTTAAAAAAAGAAATAAATAGATTAGAAAAATATACTACTGAACATTATTCTATTATAAAAAATAGTTTGGAAGATAAAAATAACATATTTAATCAAATTAAATATGACTTAGATAAAATAACAGAAAAAAGGCATAGTATTGAATTGGATGCAATAAATATACTATCAAAAGCACAGAAAGAATTAAAAAAAGAAGAAGATGAGTTACAAAAAATTAAAATACAAAACTCTGATAATAAAAGTATAATTAATAATATTGAACAAAAACAATTAGAAATTAATGATATCAGAAAAGAATTAGAAAGTGTCACTTTAAATAAATTAGAAACAGAAAAGAAAAATCTTGAAGATAGTAAAACTAAAATTGATAAATTATTTAAAGATTATGATAATAATAAACAGTTAACCAATAATTATAAAAAAATAGAAGCACTTTTAAATGAACAAGCTACTAATAATATAAAAACATCTAATTTGGAATTACTTATAGCAGATCAAATTAAAAAAGATAACATTTTACTTGAAAGTGAAAAAGACAAATTTAAAAAAGAAAGTATGTTTTTAAAAGAAAAATATGATAAATTAAAAAATAATACTGTTGATCTTTTAGTAAAAGAAAAAGAATTAATTGAAAAACAAAATATTACTTTTGAAACAGAGAAAGAAAAATTAGAAAAAAAAAGAAAAACTTTTGAAATGTTGACATCAGAACAATTACGATATGAAGAAGATCTTATTTCTAAACAAGAAAAACAATTTAATGTAGAAAAAAAATTGTTAGAAGAACGTAGAGAAAAATTAGAAAATGATATAAAGTTACATCTTAATAAAGAAGAAAAATTATTAAAAAAACAAGAAGAAAAATTTAAAGAATTAAAGAAAAAACAAATTACTTTAGAAAATAATTTATCAAAATTAGAGTCACTTACAGAAAATTACAATGAAGAAAATAGTAATATTAAAAAACATGAAGATAATATTAATAAAATAAAACAGAAAAGAAATCATTTTGTTACTTTAGACCAGTTACATAATGATCAAATAAATGAAGAAACTATATATAATAAAATTAATCTAAATAAAACAAAAGAAAAAATCATATCAGATACAAAAAATGAAATAAATAAGTTAATGGAATATCATTTAAATAATATTAGTAGTCTTATTACTACAAAAAATAATAATTTGAATCATATTAACAACAAAGAAGCATTTGAAGAGTTAAAAAAAAATTTACAAAAAGAATTTGATCAAATTAAAATACAATATCAACAAAACTTAATTACAAAAGAAACTATAGATAAAGGCTTATTCAACCCTAATAATCAAAATATAGTAAACGAACAAATAAACAAAGAGCGTGAACTTATTAAATTGGAAAGAGAAAGATATGAACAAGAAAAAAGAGATAGAGAAAGAGAAAGACACAGACTAGAGCAAGAAAAATTTGATCAAGAAAGAAGAGATCATGAACGTGAACGTCAAAGAATGGAACATGAAAAATATAATAGAGAAATGAGATATAGAGAACAAGAACATATGGATCAAGAAAGACGTTTTAAAGAACAAATTAAATTAGAACAAGAACGTATGGATCAAGAAAGACGTTTTAAAGAACAAATTAAATTAGAACAAGAACGGGTGGGTCAAGAAAAAACACATAAACAACAGTTGATATTAAATCAAGATCGTCACGAACAAGAGTTAAGAAATATAAAAGAAGAACAATTAAAACAAGAATATAAATACAAAGAACAACAACAAAATACACAGCTTCAAATGGAACGAGAAAAACAAGAAAGAAATAAATTCAGGATAGAACAAGAACATAATAATTTAGAACAAATGTATAGAAATAAGCAAACGCTAGAAAATGAACGTATAGAACAAAAAAAACAACATAAAGAAAAACTCAATTTAGAACAAGAACGTTTCGAACAGGATAAAATTCAAAGAGACAATAATAAATTAGAACAAGAGCGTAATTACATGGAACAAATGCATAGAGATAAAATTAGATTAGATCAAGAACGCGAAGAGTATGAAAGAAAACATAAAGATTATATTGAACAATTAAAAATAAAATTAGAACAGAACAAACAATTACAAAAGTATAATTATAATATTCAATCTGAAAAAAATAAACAACAATTATTAGAAGATCATACAAGAGAAAAAGATAGATTAAAAAAAGAAAGATTAATTCTTCATCAAAAAGAATTGAATACTCTTGAAAAAGAAAGATTAGAAGACCATCAATTAAAACATAATAAATTAATTGAAGAACTAAATTATACCAAACAAATATATGAAAAAAAATTAAATGAAAATCTAAAACATATGGAAAATAAACATACTGAACATGTAAATAATTTACAGGAATTACAACAGAAAGAGTTACAAAAACTTAATAGTATACAGATAAATAATAATAGAGAACAACAAATATATGAAGATAAAATAATAAAATTATCTAAAAAACATAATGAAGAAAAACAACTAATGAAAAAAGAACTTGAAAATAAGTATAAGTATAAAAAAAACAAATTGGAAGAAAATATATCAGATATAAGAAAAAAATATGAAGAAGAATCACTAATATTAAAACAAAAGCATATTGATATTAATCGTAAATTATCAGATGAGCGTTATAATACTCACATTTATGAACAAAATGAATTTAAAAAACAAAGAATACAATTACATAACAAAGAACAAGAACGTTTAATAGAAGAACGTAATAAACTCCAACAAAATACAACGTTGTTAGATAAAATAAATAAAATAAAGTCAGAGCAAAATAAAATTAAATTATATATTGAATATGATAAAAATAATAATTATAAAGAAAAACGTGACCAAGAGCGACGTGAACAAGAAAAACGTGACCAAGAGCGACGCGAACAAGAAAAACGCGACCAGGAGCGACGTGAACAAGAAAAACGTGAACAAGAAAAACGTGAACAAGAGGAACGTGAACAAGAAAAACGTGAACAAGAAAAACGTGAACAAGAGAAACGTGAACAAGAAAAACGTGAACAAGAAAAACGTGAACAAGAAAAACGTGAACAAGAAAAACGTGAACAAGAAAAACGTGAACAAGAAAAACGTGAACAAGAAAAACGTGAACAAGAAAAACGTGAACAAGAAAAACGTGAACAAGAAAAACGTGAACAGGAGCGACGTGAACTAGAAAAACGTGAACAAGAAAAACGTGAACAGGAGCGACGTGAACTAGAAAAACGTGAACAAGAAAAACGTATACAAGAACGATATGAACAAGATCGACAATTACAAGAACGCCGCGAAAAAGAACGCCGCGAACAAGAAAAACGTGAACAAAAACACCGTGAACAAAAACGCCGCGAACAAGAAAAACGTGAACAAGAACGCCGTAAACAAGAACGCCGTGAACAAGAACGCCGCGAAAAAGAAAAACACGAACAAGAACGCCGTGAACAAGAACGTCGCGAAAAAGAAAAACGTGAACAAGAAAGCCGCGAACAAGCGGAGCGCATACAGAATATGCGTGATAAAGAAAGGATAAATAATCAAAACGAATCGAAAAACACTGAATCTAATAAAATTTTTTCTGATTTAGAAATTAGAAAAAAAATACAGGAGGAACAACAAGTAAATTTTTATAATAGAGAAAGAATGATTAGTTTAAAAGACAAACAAATAGGTAAAGTAAATAAAATAGAATATACTAAAAAAAATAATAATATTATTTTAAAACCAGACTTAAGTTATATACATATTAATACACCTGGTATAACAATAAACAAAAATACACTAGAAAACTTTGAACCAAATGATAGATTTTTTATAATTTTACTAAACAATCATGAGTATGGTACAGTAATATCAAGAGATATGACAATACAAGATGAACCATATATATATAAAGTTAAATTTGATGATATCAATGAAACTTTGTCGAGTCAACATAAAATGATTAAAATATAATTAATAATTATTACGTAGATAAGACATAATTTCCCATAAAACTTTACAATCTATTTCATTATATTTAATAATGTCCTTCATAATAGGTTCCCTTCCAGAAATTGTACCGAAAGAATTATATAATTCCCATGCTTGTAACATGGCATCTAAACCATTTGAACATTTAGAATTATCCCATGAGGAACTAATTTGATTGTTATTATACATAGCTTTTGCGATAGTTTTCAATGAAAAATTCAATGCACCTTTGACAACAATATTGTTATTTTTAAATAATTCATACAAGTCGTAATAATCTTTATTAGGAAATTTATTATTATGCCTTTCCAACAGTTTTTTATAAGACGAGGGTTCTGCTTTTGTCCAATGAACGAAAATAGGTTCTGACTTTTTATTTTGATCTAACATTTCATTAATAAATTTCCAAAAATTTGATATCATACTTGATTCTGCGGATATCGAATAATCATTACATAAAAAATATTTAAAATCCCATTTACCATTAATACTGTATCCAACGCCTATTAGAAAAATAATATCATTATCATGATATTTTATATCATTATTAGTTATACTACAGTAACCCATATTTGAATTTATTGTTTCATAATCTAAAAAAAATTCCATTTTATCATCACCAAAATAACGCCAATCATCAAAAGTAGTAAGATTATTCACACGTATAAGATCTTTATTTTGTCTGTTTATATTTAAAATTTTATCAAGTGTAATAGAAGTTTTTGATTTCTTAAATTTTAAATTTTTTGAAGTACAATTATGATCTTTCCATGATTTTATATTTTTTGAAAATCCTATTTTTCTTCTTTTTATACCACACATCCAAACGGATGTTATATCATTCAAACGAGTATTTAGCTCATGTTTAATTTTTCTCCATCCGCCATCTTTTTCATTTTTCATATTAGGATATAATTCTTTTACTGAAGGTTTCGGTAATAATTTCCAATTCTGACCTTCACTTCTCATTGTGCGAACCCAATCAATAGACTCTACTACTTTATCTTTATAATGAGAGTCATAATCAACAAAGTTTATTTCACCTAATTTGGTCATAAAATTATTACCACTAAATGTTTTTTTATTCTTAGTATAATTCCATTTTTTTCCCAATACATAACCTATATTATTACTAAATCCTTGTATACTTTCTAAAATTTTATTGTAAATATATATCTGTCCTTTGTATGCAGGCATACTATTACAATTAAGTAAATTTTTTCCATTGCTACTTAAATATAATGTAGAATGTTTAATATCTACTATAATATAATGGAAAGGAGTATTTAACTTTCTGGATGATTTAGAGTAAACGTCCTTGTCTAAATTCATATTAAATATTTCATTAAATCTATCTGATCTTATCATTAAGTCTGGACAACCAAAAAGTTTATTTTCATAATCATGAATAACTCCTTGATAAATGATTTCAGTGCCCTTAATCATATGATCAACTGTTTCTAAAAATTTATTACAGTCTTTACCTTGATAAGATTCTGCAATTTGTATAATTTGATATTTCTTTCTTAAAATATTAATGACAAATTTTTCGAATTCTATCCCCTGTTTCATTATAAAGTTTGTAAAATTTGATTCACTTTTTACTTTCATTATTTTTCTTGTATTAAAATTACTTGTAACAAATTTAACTGGAGTATCCTTAATATTACGAATTTTATGAAATTCTAACCAATCTAATAAAGGATCATCTAATAAATGATTTCTAACTTTCGTTGCTGCAACCATTTCAGACCAGTCAATATTTTTTGGTATATTAATAGATAGATCATTTTCAAATCGTGTATGATAATTTAAATTCATATAAATTTAATAAATAATTTATATTTATATATAAATTATTTATTAAATTTATATATAAGTTTAAATATTTATAATATAATATTATAATATTATATAATGTCAAACAACTTATCAGAGTCAATATCAAGCTATATTACATCTGAATCAGATTTTTCAACTAGTTTTACAAGTGATGTAACAACCGTTTCTTCCAATATAATAAATAATTTCCAAAAAGAAGACATACTTGTAAATAATTTTAGATTTATTTTTAATAAACAAAATTTGCTATGGATAATAGGAACGATACTGCTCATACTTTTATGTATTTTTTACAAATATTATTATTTAAAATCAACAAAAACTAAACCTAAAGAACATTTAACTCATGATAACAATAATGATATTAAGCTTGAAAAAAAACCTCAAAATATGATTACTCCTGAAAATATACCACTTATATTACCAGATGAAACTGAAGATTTTAAAGAACCACCGCATCAAGAACCACCGCATCAAGAACAACAGCATCAAGAACCACAGCATCAAGAACCATATCGTCAAGAACAACAGCATCAAGAACAATATCATCAAGAACCATATCGTCAAGAACAACAGCATCAAGAACAATATCATCAAGAACAACAGCATCAAGAACCATATCATCAAGAACAACAGCATCAAGAACCACATCATCAAGAACCACAGCATCAAGAACAACAGCATCAAGAACCACAGCAAAAAAAACAACGAAAAGAAAAAAAACGACAGCAAAAAGGACCAGATATACTGGATGAAATTAATGATACTAATAATAGTTTGGAAACAAACGAAATTAATGAAGATATTAACAATATTCAAATTGAAGAAATATTAAATGATATATCAGATATATCTGAAAATTCTATAAATAGTTCACTTGTACAAAATTCTGGTTTAACAACTGATGAGATTAACGTAATTAAAAATCAATTAGATACAATGGTAAATTAACTTATACTACAATATTCATAGTAATAGATGGAATTAAGTAATATTTATAAGAATTAGCATCTGGTAGTCCCGTACTAGTTACTGTATGACTAGCTATATTTAATAGCTCTTCTATATATTTTCTGTTACTATTTGAATTACCTACCGATTCAGTTAGTCTTTTTAAATCAGTTTCTTTTGTATTATGAGGTATATATGCTATGTGTATTTTTAAACGATTTGCAGCTAAGTGTTCATTTCCTTGTAAAATCCATCTAAATTGTAATAGTGTTACTACTTTTGGTTGTGAATCTTTATTAGTATTTTTTAATAAAAATATAGGTTTCCAATCACTTGTACTTAAAGATCTTAGATAATAACTTGCTTTTTCATTAGAAATAAATCTAAATACATATTCATCTGCAAGTTTAAGTCCATTAGGTCTAAATATCGGAAGTACAATTTCGGGTAATGTAATTGTATGCCAATTATTAATTTGTACGTATCTTAAAGCATAAACTGTAGTTTTAATTAGATTATGATCAGTATTAGAAGTAGTTCCTATTGATGTTTCTAACTTCAACTTAAAATCAGTTTCATTGAACTTATTTTTAAGTAAAATACCATCTAAGATACTGCTATAATTTTCAAAATTAGAAACATACATATGAACATCATTATATTTATTTTTACATCTTTTATTATAGTCTTTATTTGTTTTTAGATTATAAAATATTAAAAAAAAAATTATTAAAAATAGTACTAATATCTTCTTATCCATTCTTTTATATATTTTAATTGATTCGTCTATATATTTTTTTATATATTTGTTAACATCTGACATATCTACCATATTATATATATATATATATATATATATAATAACTCTGTGCGTAAAACTAAAGAACCTTAATGTTTATTAATATCTTTAATAGTAATATTAATGCGTGCACGATTAGCTTCTAGTGTTCTGAATATAATTCCATGTATTTTTAATTCATCTGGAAATGTTATATAAATATTTAAAGTCGTTGGATCAATGGTAACTGCAGCATCTAAATTAAATTGTATGTGGGTTACTCTATCATAAATATTAAACACAGCCTTTGATATAATTTTTTTTAAAACAAAAGTATATCTAAGTAAATATTCGTTATCACTATAATCGGGTTTTCCAACTATAACATAATTAGTAAAAAAATTATATAAATCACCTCTATAAATTTTTAAAGTCATTTCTTTGTTTTCAAGATCTATGTTCCAGAAATCGAAATAACGTTTATACTCTGATGTTAAATTACCATCAAATAAAACTACAGCCCCTGCTTCATTCTCCTGATCATAGTAAGGAAAGGTATTTTTAATTGCATATATACCAAAGCTATATCTAATAGAATATATACTATTTAATTTATTTAAATTATTTAATGAGTTAATAAATAAGTTAGTTGCTATAATATTATTATTATATTTATTTAGTTTATCATAATTTGTTGTAAAGTCATATTTATTAATTTTAAAATACTCTGTTAAATTATTACTAAAAAAATGTTCATAGCGTGTTAATCTATATAAATATATAATAGTTAAACATAATGTTAAAAAAAAAATTTTTTTATACATATGAATATATATATATATAAATTTTTTTTATGGAACTAAATATTCAAGCACTAGTAGTAGTTATACTTGATGTAGTTACATTTTTATCAATGGAACATGCAGTACTAGGAATATGATGTTTTTCTTTGAGTTCTATTTTAGTTACGATAAATTTAATATTAGGATATTTAATAGATAAAAGTGCTAAATGTTTAAGATTATTAATGGTAATACAATCCTCAACATCACCAATCATACCATTATTTGTATGAGGTACTCTCCAAAGAGTCCTATCTTTACATTTACTCTCACTTATCTCGTCTAAATCTTTACCACTTGATCCTTTACAATAACCATAATATTTGGATGGTAACTTCATAGGATTTCGTTTAAAGTTAAACATAATACCGCTAATATTATCCGATCCGCTCTGTTCACCATTAGCGTCGAATTTTGCACGCCAATATGAATAATTACTATGCTCTAGTATCCAATCAGTATTGGTATTATTAGTTATTTCTTTAAAATATTTAACAACATTTGATTTATCAGAATTAAGGTTAAATGTAATTACTTCATCAAAAAATAAATCTTTGTCGCCTGGTATAAAATATTTAATATTAATATCTACATATTTATAATCTTTTTTTTTTTTAGTTTTTTTTAAATAAAATTTATAGTAATAAAAAATACCAGATATACTTAATACTAATATTAATATTATAATTTGTTTTTGTTCCATTTATATATCATTTTTTAGATTTTTTAATTTTACATTTTGGATCAATCTTTAAACTTTCTTTGGATGAATTTTTTGGAACTATATTCATTACACATTTCCCCTTTAATCCATATAAAGAAGATGTACATCCTGATTCAATACTTTTGTTAGTATTAACACATCTAGCTCTAAAATTTTCATATCTATCTCTGATATCGTTGTAGCTAAGTCCTGAGTTTTTATTTAACATAAGATTCACTTCTTCATGTAAATTATAAACCCATCTTGATAGAGAATCTCTATTTTTAAAAACAGACCTATTTAACCTAACTTTTTTTAAATTTTTTTTTAAATTATCTCGACAGTATTTACAAGGTAATATATTTTTTAAAGAAGTAAAAAAATTATAGTAATTTTCAATATCATTATGAGTTGGATTTACCGGGTAATTAAAACTAATAGTATGTAGTGTATGCCATAAAGGAGGTCCCCATATTGAAGTCAACATACCTTCAGGTGAATCAAAATTCATTTTGTCAAATACTGAATTCATTTAATATACAATAGATTTTTAATTATAATAGTATTTTGCTGTAAATCTACTTTTAATATCTTGGGGCAATAAAACACATGAACTGATTGTTTTACTTAAATCTACGTTTTTTATTTCTGTAATCCCATTATGATATTTTATCTTGAACTTATAATATTTAACTAAAATTTTTTCAATTCTGTTTGAATGAGCAAGACCTACATGTATTATACTGTTTTTAGAATTTGATAGTGTTAAAATGATAATATACCATTCCATAATTGCAGATAGTAGATTATTTAACTCATATAATATTTCAATATTATTATTATAAATATCAATTAGTTTTATATTTAATTTATTTTGATGTTTTTTTTTAAAAATATTAAATATATTATGAAGATCAGAAATATGTGTAGATGCTTCTTTCTTATATTCCTCATTTTTAATATTTATATTTTTTATATATTTTAAATATACCTTAGATTCATTCGGTTTATTAAATAATTTATCTAAAAAAACGAGATACTTTGATAAAATAATTTCCCCAAACTTTGTTTTATTAGTTTGTATTAATTCCCATGAAAAAGGTATTAAAAAGGGTCTAATATCAACGGAATATATATCTTTTATATTTTTTTTCGCAAGTTTTTTTAAAGTTTGAGTGTGTTTAGCATTAGGCCATAGATCAGTTAGTTTAACTTTAGTATCAACAGTTTCTTCTAATATTTTTTGAATATCATTAGCAGTATTAAAATAATCTGTAACAAATAAATGTTCAAATTTATTATCAGTTTCAGAACAATAAGAAACTCCATCATGAATATCATGCATCAATAATATTTCTTTTATAGCACCAATGGTAGAAACTAAATATGTTAAACCTGATGCACCAGATAGAAATGACATATTTTGTATCATTATAATATCGTTTAGATAAAAAAATATTAATACTTTTATAGTATGGGTGATCCAGAATGATATATCCACCATATTCTAGTTAAAAGTTTTCCTAATACTCTTGTAATAGTTACTTGTTCTGAATAGTAAAAGTAATGTTGGACATGTCTTATAAATTCACCAAAAGATAATAATCTATCTCTTAATTCGTTAGTTTTTTCGATATTATTAAATGTTTCTAGTTTATTATTTTTAATACTATTAATAATTCCATAATCAATTTGTTTCGGTATGTCTAATTGTAAATCGTCTAGTTGTTCGACCAAGTCGATATATTTGTTAGGTCTTACTATATCATCTGTGGCTTTTTTTACATGAAAGAAATGGGCTAAAAATGTTGCTATATTTACCTGATCAGTTTCATTTGTTGGAACAGCTCTATGGAAATTCTTAATAATGTATTTAATCAAGTATGCTATTCGGAAACAATCTTCGGAATACCTTAATTTCCATAAGAGATGATTAAAGTGTATATCTGAACTTTCACAAAATTTCCAGGAACCGGTTGTAATATTATGTTCGATATCTTCATAGAATTCATTGGCATCATCATCTGATATTTTATCTAACAAAAATTTAGATTTAATACGAGCCCATCGAGATTTGTCTTTATCTGTTTTGGCTAATTTAATAGCAAATCTTGTAGCATAACCCAGTGTATCTAATCCTGTAACATGCGGGATTTTGCTTGTAGACAGTTCTTTTATTCTTTTGTCGGAATAACCAACAAATATAACATTTCCTTCTTTGTCTAAACCTCGTCGCCCGGCTCTTCCAGCAGCCTGGTGATATAACATTGGATCCAATGTGTCGACAAGGTCCGATCTAGTAACGAGTCCAGATGTTTTGAACGGCATAGATACACCAAATACTAATGATATATCACTAAGTACAATTGCTAGTTTACCTTGACATGCCAATTCTTGTACTATATTCAAATATGGATCTGGTAAACCTTTACAATACACACCCACTCCTCTCCATAAGAGATCAATTATCATATGATATTCGTCACCATTCATATGAAAAAATTGTTTAAGCTTTTTATTTATTTCATCGATAAAATAGTGTGTAAAATGTTGGTTTTTATTAAAAATAAAATCTTTATGTGGTTCATTAAGTGCCACTGTAGGAACAGCATCAAACCTTTCTAATGTACCTTTCATCATTGTTTTTTGAAGTTTTTTATCACCCATTTGGTCTAATTTAAGCTGATCTTTTTTTTTTCCTATATGTTTATTGGTTGTGGTTTGTTTTAACCTTTGTTTCCGCATATCAGGAAATTTAGCGTCCTCGCGATTTTTAATATTAATACTGAACTCTTTAACCAACTGTAAACAAGAGTAAGAATCAACCTGAAAGAATATAGCAGGAAGCTTGTCATTTTCTTTTAATTTAAATGCGACATCAACAAGATCAATATCTTTTGCTTCTAGATTTATTCTAATATACTTTTGTAGAATATTTGTAATATGATGACGTTCATCTGTTTTAATCACTTTTATCATAAACTTTAAAATTTCTTTAAAGTATATAAATGTATGATTAAGCTCGATCCGTTCGATAGATTTAAAATATACGTAAGGATCCAATTCACCCATATCAAGTACTTTTTTCAGATTCATAACTAGATCCCAAACATCAGGTGGTGTGACATTAATATCTCTGTTTAAAATAGTTTCATCTTCAAAATGTTTGATATCAATCATACTTAATGGATGTAATCTATTCAGTTTATCTTCATCATAATAAAATCTTTGTTGATTAATAAATCTTTTTGTACATTCAATAATTTCAACTTCGGAATGACCTATTTTTTTGAACCACTTATGTAAATCACCAATATTACCGATAGTTGCTGATAGAGCTAAAAAAGGTATATCATTAAATAGTTTACATATAGGTTCCATATCTTCAAAACCTTCTCTACCCATCATATGAATTTCATCCATAACTAACCAATCCCATTTGATATCATTTAAGCGTAGGAGAATATTTAAGAGTTCAAACGGAGTTCCTACAAGAGCACACGAGGAACGAGCTTTTTGAATTAAATTTTCCAATTCTAAATCAGATTCAAATGTTCTAGTTACAATGGGTATATCGGAGTGTGTGTGTTTACCGATCATCGATGCCATCTGCCATGCCAATATATCTGTTGGTACACAGACAAGAATTTTAACTTTTTTGATTGTAAGATAACTTGTTATAATTGATTTACCAGCGGAGGTTGGAGCAGAAACAATACTACTTTTATTTCTATCGATATTGTTTATAACATCTCTTTGAAATGGTTCTAACGATTTAAATCCAGTTTCATTAAGAGGAGGCATATTGCTTGAAAATTTGGTAAACTGTAATTTGATTGTGTCAAGCTTACTTACTATCTGTTTGATATCTTTGAGTATTACAGAATACTCATCAAGTAACTCTGAACTAATTGTCGATTCTGATAATTTTTGATACACATAATAAACTAGTTCTTCATTACCTTTTTTAAGCTGTTCAGCTGCGACCATAAATAATTTTCTTATACGGCCTTCAAGGGTTGTGACAGTCGCATTAAGTTTATGTTTCAAAAGTAAATTTTTATCGTATTCAACAGCTTTTTTTTCTTTGGACAAATAATTTTCGAGGATTATATTTTCTCGTGAGTTAAGAGGTAAACCTGTACTTTTCTTTTTCAATAAAGATTCTTCTATTGACAAACTTGGATTCATCATTTCAGGTATTTTATCTGGATCAAATTTGCTATTATAAAGTCTATTTTTAATTTGCTGTTCGTTAATGGTAAGACCACCTTTCCCTGCTTTTTGGAAAAATGAAAATGCCCAATAACCTTTTGTATTTTTAAAAGGAGATTCTTTAGAAGTTTTACTAGACTTAGCTCTAGACTTGGCGTTAGTATTACGAGTTTTTTTATTGTATTTTCCATTTCGGAAAGGCATATAAAAGAATTATAGTATATATACATCTAAAATCAATTTTTATTCCTTGTTATGATTGTTAGATGTATTTACAAGAAATCTTAAAGTAAGATTAACCTGATTTTTAAAGTGTATCAGCACATTGTTTAAATGCTCTAGCGAAAACCCTAAGTTACAATCTTCATTATATTTTTTTAGTAATTCTAGCTCGGGTGTTTCAACTATACTATCAGCTTCTTCTATTTCACTTTTTTCAATATAATTGCCTGAATGCACATAGTTAGATAATTTATTGAATAAATCTGGTTTATTTATATAAATATTTAACAGATATTTAAAATCTTCATCGCTTAAATATTCGTCAATGTGTTCATTATTATTAGTTTTTATTTCACTGATATTTAATATTGTAGGTTCGATACACTTTTCAGTATTTATTTGTTTTTTAACATCATCAAAAATATTTTTACGAAACATATCTCCATTATGTGTGTCTTTAATTAGAATATTAATGGTGCTATTTTTTGATATATCAATTATTAGGTCTAAATGATTTTTGTTTAATTTTGTCCCATTATGAATATACTCAACGTTTTTTAAATTTAATATATTCATATTATATTCTCTCATCAATTTAACATACAATATTTTAAGAGTTAAATTTTGTTCTTCTAATTGAACTAATCTTGTTTCGTTTTGTTTTCCAATATTCAAACGACTCGTTTGTTTAGAAATATCAATTAACTTTAAAGTTATACTCATTAAATAGACAATAAATATATAGATAAATATTTAATCAATTTTTATCTATATATCTAATATATGCTTAATGGATTACAAAATATAGGTAATACTTGTTATTTAAATTCAGCTCTACAGTTTTTTTTTAACATTAAACAACTCGTTAATATCATAATAAATCAAGATGTAACAATATCAAAAAGAACTGAAAAAGAAATATATGATATGGTTATTTTTAAAAAATTTATATTGTCCTATATGCAAAATACGAACAATACATTGATTCCAAAAGATATTAAAAAAATTGTAAGTGATCTAAATAGTTCATTTATAAATTATAATCAACATGATAGCAGTGAATTTTTAATTTATCTATTAGAATTTGTTAAATTGTATATAAATAATAATACAATATATGACTACTTAGGAATAAATATAAACATTAACATAAAATGTAAAAAATTAAATTGTTTACATTCAAATAATTCTATTCAAAAAGAGCTTTTTTTATTTTTAAACTTAAGTTCAACACTTGATAATTCATATAGAGAGTTTAAAAAAAATGAAATTTTGGAAAACTCATATAGATGTGATAAATGTAAAATAAAATCTATATCTAGAAAAAAAACAACAATAGAAAAATGGCCAAATGATTTGATTATAATATTAAAAAGATTTGATAATAATTTACGTAAACTAAAAGATTCTATTAGCATACCTATTGAATGGAGACATAACTATAAATTAAAAGGTGCGATAATACATTATGGTTCAAATAATTTTGGTCATTACATTTACTATGGTAAAAAGAATAGTAATTGGTATTGTTTTAACGATAGTTGTGTATCTAAAATAAATATAAATAATGTACCTTTAGATCAATCGTATGTATTACATTATACTAAAATTATTTCTAATTAATATTAGATGAAAGAATTTTTTTTATTAAGTAATCAAAAAAAAATAAATATTTTAGAGGATGACAATATAACACAATTTAATAATATTATTATTAATATTCATGGTTTTGGTTCTCATTTTCAATATAGAAATAATTGCGAAAACGATATAAGTGTTCGTAGTAATTATTTTAAACAAGGCCTTATCAAAACATTTGGAATAGAATTATCTGGTCATGGAAAAAGTGATGGGTGTCATGGATATATTGATGATCATAATGATTTAGTAAAAGATATTAAAAACTTAATTGATTATATTCAATACAAATATCCAAATATTCCAATATATGTTATGGGAGAATCGTTAGGTGGTGGCTTATGTATTAAATTAGGTATTCTATTTAAAGATCTAATTAAAGGAATTATACTATTAGCACCCTTGATTGATATTAATTCAAAAAATAAACCATCATATTTAATTGAGAAAGCAATGATAAAATTATCTCATATAATTCCAAAATATAAACTTATAAAAACATCAAAAAATAGCAAGAGTATTTTAAATCCAAAATATGAAATAGAAAGAAAAAAAAATAAATACTCTTATAATGACCATATAATGCTATCAACCGGTAGAGAATTAATATTGTTAGTATATTGGATTAAAGAAAATATAAATAAATTTGATATTCCTATAATTATTTTTCATGCTCAGAATGACGATATAACTGATTTTAATTCAAGTAAGCATTTTTTTGATAAAATTAAATCAAAAGATAAAGAGTTAGTTGATGTAGAATTTGGCCATCATGCAATGCTGGTTCCTATATGTGAATATGATATATACCCTTCCATTATATTAAATAAAATTGTTAATTGGATAATTCAAAAATAATTAATTAACGGAGCTAACATTTGACCAAGAACTATCAAAACCAGTTATATCATTATCATAATCTATAGTAGTATTATCTTCAGAAAGTTCTTCAATTTGACTATTTCTAAATTGTTCTCCACCTGGAACTGATCCGCCTTGGGCTGCTCCGCCTTGGGCTGCTCCGCCTTGGGCTGCTCCGCCTTGGGCTGCTCCGCCTTGGGCTGCTCCGCCTTGGGCTGCTCCGCCTTGAGCTGAATCAGTGTATTTTTCTGATTCATCTTCAAAAAGCCAGGGTAAATGTGTGTTTAAATATAAAGGAAGTACATCAACTAAAATTCTAGTTTTATGATGATCTTTGTGCTTTTTATCAACCTTACAATGGTTGCGGTGCCATTTTTTGGAACCACTTAAACTCATATTATCATGTGCTTTAAGGGCTGAACATTTAGGATCAAGTACAAAAGAAGGAACCAGCGGGGTAAAAAAGTCAGGTACAAAGTCTCTTGGTTTTGTTGTTGGGACAAAGTGATCAATAATTAATACAATTACAAATGAAAAAAGTATTAAAACTATTGCATTTTTAAATATACTATAAAAAATAACAATCAATATTGTAAAAGTTGCTAAAAACATTAAAAACCTCTTGTTATCTTGACTAATTTTTAATTTAACTGGATTATTATTTGCCATATATAATTAAATAGAAAAAAATTGATTATAAAATGTTTATAATTAATATATTTTTATATGTTTTTTTCTTTAGAACCTGGAATCTACATTGAAAACAATAGTAACGGATATTGGGAAGCAACTAAAGAACAAAGTGAAGCATTTAAAAATTTTCCCATATGGAGCTATACCGGAATGGGATCTACATCTTGGATGGGTGGCAATAAAAAATTTAATGAAAATGTTAAAGGTATTAAAAATACTTATAATATGATAATATCAAACAATTTAAATATTTGGTTAAAAACAAGTGATGGAATTTATAGACATATTTTCGAAATAAAAAAACCTCTAAAACCGCCGTAAAAAAATATTTTTCTAATACTATTACATATGGGTTATCAGGAAAAATATTATAAGTATAAAAAAAAATATATTCTTTTAAAAAAAGAATTATCTAATCAGGATATTTCTAAAGATAAAATGAATATATTACTATTTAAAGCAGAATGGTGTGGTCATTGTAAAAATTTTTTACCTACTTGGAATGCTTTAACCAAAGAATTTGAATCAAAATACAACTTTATAACATATGATTATAATAATAATGAAGATGAGATGAGAAAATATGAGATAAACTCTTTTCCAACTATAGTTTTAGAAAAAAATGATATTAAAGAAGAGTATAGAGGCCCGCGAGATTTAACTACACTACATGAATTTTTGTCAGAATATTAATTCTCATAACTTTCAATACAATTTTTATCTAATATAGATAATATATTATCTATATTTTTTATATCACATTCATTTTTAACCTTGCTATTTATTACATTATTGTTTCGTAATATTTTATTTTTTTTTTTATGACATTCTTTTATTAATGTTCTAGAATCTTTTAATTTCCATTTTTTATTTTTTTGAGTGAATATTTTTACTTTTTCTTTTTTTTCAAAATTAATTAAATCATCTATTTCTGTATCTGATATATTATTATTTTTAAAATAATTAATATCCAAATTTAATTTTATAATATTTTCATTCATTATATATATACAAAATATTTTATAAATATATTATTTATTTAATGCTTAGAATAATAACGGTTAATATACCAAACAATAAACCATAGTGATATTTTTTTTGCATATAAATATATAAATCAAGCCAAGCTTTACGTTTATTTTTGTCATTTAGATGTAATATCATATAATCACTTTTTGGATATAAAGTGTAAATCAAATATACAATTACAAAAGTAATACTACTAGAAGAACATACTCTCGATAAATTACTATTTAAATTGGTAGTAATACAATAAGAAATAATAAATCCAATTATATAACTACCAATATAAATCATCTGTCTTTCTAATATAATTTGATCGTATATTTCTTTTTGATGATCACTTAATAAATCAACAAATTTTTTTTTTTTATTACTATTATCTACAGTCAATATTGTATAAAAATTTGCTATTAAAAAAACAATACCGATTGTATTACAAAAATTATTCATATATAAAACTTTATATTTTAATAATTTTCCATTTTAATTTTTAATAATAACATTATAGGTAGTAATATTTCTTGAATTCTATTATTAATTTTATAGCTGTTTATTTCATTTATTTCAGACGAAGTTTTAATATTATCGTCATTATCTAATAATATTAAATATAATTCTTTAACCTCTTCACGTAAATATGATATTTTCGTAGAAATATTTGATATTAATTGTAAAGTTTTAGAGTCGGCAAAGTTGTTTATATTTTTCATGTTTTCAATCTTATTTAAACAATCATTTATTTCATCACTATTTATTTTTAATTGATTAAATACTGAATTCATATTTTAATAAAATATATAAACCTTTAAATAGTTGGTTTCATATTAATTAAAATATGAATTTATATAAGATATTAAATGTTAAAGAAGATGCGAATGTTGAAGAAATAAGAAAAGCATATTTAAAATTAGTTAAGATATATCATCCAGATAAATCTTCTGATAAAAATTATAATAAATTTCATGAAATAAAATATGCCTATGATATATTAAAAACAAAACATACACGTGAAAAATATAATTCAATGAATAATAAAACAAAAGATAAATTTTATAGATTTATTAAAGAAATATTTGATTCAAATATTACATACGAATTTTTAAAAAAATTTAATATTAATTTAAGTAAGAATAGTGTTATTGATATCAATCTATATTTAGAAAAATGTAATTTAAATGACCTATTATTACTTTTTATGAAAAACATTATCCCATCGAATATAAACTTAGATTCAAATATTTGTTCAGATACAGATGAAATTAATGAATGGAATGAAAATGTATGTGAATATTATGATGAATTACCTGTAATTTATCAAAAATTTAACAAACAAAATATTATGATTGACTTAGATATTGAAATTAAAAATATACAAACACATCATATAAGAAAAATAAAATTAATTAGGAATGTCAATGATAATAAAATTAAAAATACATTTAAATTTAATGTTAATACAAAATATGTTATTTTTAACGAAGGAGGTGATATTAAAAATAACTTGAAAGGACACTTAATAATAAAACTAACATTACCTCAAGAATATATTTGGTTAAATAACAAAATATATTTAAAATACCCAATTAGTTTGTATAATTATATATATGGTGTATATTATAACTTGAACAATGATAAATTATTTTGGTTACCTATACGTGATGGAAATATTATTGATTTAAATAAAAAAATAAACAAATATGATTTCTTTATAATTTTAACTACAGAATATAAACATACGGTAAAAAATCAAAAGATATTAGCTACATACTTTAATTAGTTTGTACTAGCTATGGGTTGCTTTACTTCATCATAGAATTTTTTAATGAAGGTTTGCATTTCATGAAATTCGATGGTATAACCTTGTTGTACACTTAGAGCCTTAGCATCTTTCTTCTTATTGATGACAGTTATCTTCCCATTCTTAAAACCATTTTCTTTAAATTTGGCGTTCAGTAGTTTATGAATGGTTGGTCGAGCAAGCGGTTCATCTTCCAGACCAAGATATTTTCTGAGCTTTGCTGGTACGGGCTGAAGTTTCATTAATCCACTAGGTTCTCCAGATTTCTTCTTTCTTGGACGTTTTACTAAGCTATGAATTTCTTTATTAAGCTTTTTAAGAAGCATACTATACTGCTTCGTAACTCTTTTCATTTCAGTATTTAGTTCTTTAAATTTTTGATCATGTTCTTTCTTAGCATCGCCGAAACTTTTGTTAACGGTATTAATTTCAGTGCATAGAGTATCTAGATCGCTCATCAAACCTTCAATTACTGAAGATTTTGTTCCTTGTTTTGGTGATGCATTGCCTTCATTGGCATGGTCTAGACTGCTTTCACTGTCTTCTTCAATAGAATTGGTAACAATAACAGGAGGAGCAGTGTCTTCCGTATCAGAAAAATCGCTTTCAGATGATGACATATATTAATAAGTATATGATCTAAATACTAGTATATTCAATTTTTATAAAGTCTTAAAATGTAATGATCATACTTGTAGTTTTTTTGTATAATATAGTATCTATTTTATTATTACTTTTTTCTTTTTTTTCAGATTTATTCAATTTCTGTTGAATACTTACAATATTTTTAATACAGTATTCATCTAATGAATTTTCAAAAAACCACCTATAAAAATTCAATTGAGCTATTGTAGTTATAATATAATTATCTCCTAGAATAAATGGTATTCTAGACCCTCTACCAAAAGGATCAAAATATATTTTTTTAAAAGCCTTTAATTGATCTTTATATGAATAATATATATATCTAGTGCTTAAAGTAACTTTACAATAATTTGTAACAAAATATTCAATGGTTCTTCTTGAAATTAAGTGTTCACCATTTATAATTTTAGCTAATTTAAAAAAATTATTATTATTATTGTAATATTGTTCTAAAGATTGTAACAGAGTTGTCTCGTGTATAGATAAATTTAATAATTTTACAGTCTCATTATTGTAAATTAATTTCATATAAATATAATAATAATAATTTTTTAATTATATTTTAAGAACTTGTTAAAGTATCAGTTATTTTTTTTATTTCAGGAAAATCTTCAGATGTAGAATTCATACGATAAACTTGACTTTGTTTTATAAATATATCACTTTTAGTTGTACTAATAGTATTTTCGGAATTATTTTCAGAATTATTATCAGAATTATTATCAGAATCATCATAATATTTATAATTAATATTATTTAATGGACTTAAAGATATATGAATCGGTTTTAATACTAATCCAAAACCTTTATCGGTAATCCAAATAGCATAAATTTCTATGATAGACCTTAACCAAGATACTTCTGGTATTTTATTAATTGTTATATTTTTATTATTACATCTTAAAATAGTTTTAAACTTATTTGATCCATAGACTTTTAATTTAATAATATTATTAGATTTCTTTAAAATAGTATGATATGTTATTTTATTATTTTTACTAAAGCTTTCAAACCATTTTGTATAACACTGTTTTGAATCTTTTAATATTTTATCTTCTATTAAATTTATACTATTAAGAAAACAATCACGTTTTTTTTCATTTTTACAAACAATAGGAACAGATAATGTATTATCTGATATATTTTTTTCAAAATATAAATATGGTGTTTGAAAAACTAAACGATTATTTATATTGTTTTCTCTGTATTTTAAATATACAATAGTCTTATCATTTGTAGATTTAACATCACTATAAATTATATTATCAAGATTTAAATTTTTTAATTTATATGGATGTATTATACTCATTAGTAATATAAAAAAATAATTATTTAAGTAGTAATTTTTGTAACTACTTTCCTTTTGTTGTTGCCTTTGCTTTTGTATTCTTTGTATTGCCAGTAGCCTCATCGTCTGAGTCTGATTCTGAATCCGACTCTGATTCTGAATCTGATTCGTTGTTTTCAGTTGTATTGCTGGGACTAACATCAACATCATCATCATCATCATCATCATCATCTGAATCGATGAACGCATCCTTGTTCATAAGGGAGTTCATTTTACTCGAGTTACCAGATGATTCATTTTCAATCTTAATCACTTTTAGTGATATACCATAACCGAGTGTACTACCGGCTGGTTTCTTGTGAGCCCACATTTTGAAAGCTCTGATGATAAAACGATTTACTGATAGGTAAGGTACCTCCGCTGCTAGATCGTCCATCGTCGAAACGGGGGTGAGTTCTCGTTTCTTGGTGCCACCTTCTTTGGTAACTCGCCACACCTCTGTCCGTACTTCACCTTCAGGGTAAGATACATCTACCTTTAGTTTCATATGCGGCGGACGGGGTGTCTCATCATCCTCAGATTCAGGATGTCGTACAAGTGGATAGTAATGATATTTACTAGCCTTTTTGTCAAATAGTTTCTTTCGAACTTCAGGTGAGTTGTAATGTTTGTCTATTTGGACTAGTTTATCGTACAGTACTTTTGATTCAGGGTCTTCTAGATCAAAGGGTACTGTGATAAAACGACGATCTGCATCGGTTTTGAACGTTTCTCCTAGTCGTGGAATCCCGCCTGAAAATAGTTTCATACGAGATGTCTGAATCAGTAGAGGTATTTCCTGTCCTGATGCATTGGTGTATCTAGGATATCCAATTTTTTGTCCCATCGAGCGATCATTTTCTTCTGGATCAGTGAAGGTTAGGTTTTCGGGGATGAGGTCGGTATACTTTGTGGTTTGAGAATTTGACATTATAATATAATTATTCATCAAATTAATCAAATATCAATTTTTTTATTTAAAGATAATATGACTATTAATTAAAATGACAAACAAAAATTTCGATAATTTAAATATAAATGATGATTTATTAAAAGGTATCTATCTTTATGGATTTAAAGAACCTTCAGATATTCAAAGAAAAGGAATAGAGAGTATCAATACAGGAAAAGATTGTATTTTACAATCACAATCTGGTACAGGTAAAACAGCAACATACTTGTTGGGTATATTAAATAGTATTGTTCCAAATAAAAATATTCAAGGGATAGTAATATTACCTACGCGCGAACTTGCTAAACAAGTATTTGAAGTGAGTAAAAATCTAACTAAATATACAAAAATAATTGTATGTAAATGTATCGGTGGCGAAGAGTTTAGTAATTTAAGAGGAGAATTGGTTATTGGTACTGTCGGTAGAATTAATCATATGATAAAGCTAAGAAAAATAAATTTAAAAACTATAAAAAAACTAATTATAGATGAAGCCGATAATTTTATTGTAAATGAAATTGTAGATAAAGAATTATTAAATATACTAGACCGTTTAAATGATGAAATTCAAATAATATTAATATCTGCAACAGTATCTAAATATCTATTCAATCTATCGAACAAATATTTGTTCGATCCAATTAAAATATTGGTTAAGAAAGAAAATGTTCCTGTCGATTTGATTAAACAATTTTATATAGATGTTGAAAATGAAAGTAATAAATATGATGTATTAATTGATTTATATAATGGTTTTGATACAAATCAAGCAATTATTTTTTGTAATACAATAAGGAAAGTTAATCATTTACATACACAATTATCAGAGCAAAATTTTTCAATAACTAGTATTCACGGTCAAATGACTCAAGAAGAACGTAATACAGCGGTAAATGATTTTAGAAATAGTAAAACTAGAATATTATTAACAACTGATTTACTAGCAAGAGGTATTGATATACCACATGTAAATCTTGTAATAAACTACGATATAACAAGTGATAAAGATACTTATATTCATAGAATTGGTAGATGTGGTAGATTTGGAAAAAAAGGTTTATCAATAACTTTCGTTAAAACAGAAGAACCAGCAGATGTTAAAGTATTCAATAGGTTAATTAATTTTTATAGTCTTAGTATAAAAGAATTACCTGATAGTATAGATAATTTACTTAAATGATACTCATGATGGTAAAAAGAATTCATAATCTACATTATCATTGTTTATAATATCATCAAATAATACATCTTTTTCTATTGGTATATAAGATGTTCTTCCTTTAGCTTCATCAATAACATATTCTGAATTTTTAATTTTATCTATATCTAAAAATATATCGAAACCACTTGTACCTCCTTCTATAGTATGACCTGTCATAATTTTAGAAGACACGCTTTTCATACTATCGGTTTCACTGTATAATGTCGCATTAATAAAGTGTTCCATAGTCTTTTCAAATGATGCTTTTGACATAGGATCAGAATCTATTTTATTCAAACCATGTCTATCTATACTTATAATATTACCATTAAATGTCATTAAATCTACTAACAAAGACATATGTGTATGATTAACTTCACTACCACCAGAGTTATAAGTAATTGCTAACTCATGTATTAATATTTGACGAGCAGCCTCTATGCCATAATGAATATACACAGTATTAATATCATTCATTATTGTACGATCAAAATCAATTCCTTTAATTAATTTTAATTCATTGATATTAATCCCAGCAGTTATAGCCAAAAACTCCTTTGATATTTCCATATCACCTTCTTCAGTAAAATCAATTTTACGTTCATTTATTACATCAACGCTTGATATATTTTCTATACCTTTTAATGTTACTGTTTCTAATGTTATGTTTAATAGATTTGTTAATATAGTATAGTTGTATTGAGCTATATTAAATCTAATATGAATAATATCATTACTGTTATCTAGTATAGCCAAATTAATGATTTTACTTATAATATCTTTTTTCATTTTCTTTAATGTTTTTGTATTACTTAAATTACGATACCAATACGTTATAAATTTTGTTTTAATATCAAGTAAACTAGTCTCTTTATCCATCATTGCTTCTAAGTTTATCTTTAATCTAAAAAGGAATGGCATAGTAGACAGACTATCTTTTGTGTTACTGATATAAAATGGATTTTTGACATTATCATTTTTAATCATTGTAGATAATTCATCAGTAGAATCAATAGTATAAAAAATTTCAGCTTTTTCAATTAAATCTTTTAATGTAAGTTGTTTTAAATAAGATGAAATAATACTAACAGCTGATTTATCTTTATTATATTTTTTGTTAAAATATATATTCATTTGAGGTGTTTTTATATTTTTACTATAGTTTAAAATTTCTTTTATTCTTGATACACCCATATTAGCTGTACCTTTTCCTGCTACACCGGCAAAGTGCTTGGTATTAAGTGTCATCTGTGATGTCGGTTCACCTACCGATTGTGCTGCTACAATTCCAACCATTTCACCAGGTTCAACAATGGATGAAATTAAATTTAAATTTATTTCTTTTATTAACGAATCAAAATCAGCCTTTGTCAAATTATATTTATAAATACATTTTTTAGGATGTAGAAATTCATATAGACATACATTTAGCAAATATTTCATAGTAGTATCATCTTTCTTTAAAATATTAGAAGTTTCTTTTAAATGTAATATTAATCTATTAGTATAACTATTTATAATATTATCAATTTGATCAATGACATAAAAAGGATCTAAATCATTTTTAGTTCTTTTTAATTTAGAAAATTCAACGGTTAATCTATTTATATTTATTGGTATATTAAATGTATCAGTCATAATTTTGTAATTTTGTGTAGATTTTATATGACAATCACGTAAAGTATCTCTGAATTCCTTTATTTTTTCAAGAATTATTTTATTGTATTTACTAAACTGAGTAAACTTTATATTATTAGCTTCTTTTGAAGTGAATGTATATTCTGTTTCTAATTCTTTATTATTTTGTTTCACACAATTTAAACTTGTTTTCGTTTGTTTAGTCTGACTAATACCATTTTCACCGTAAACATATTGAATTATTATATTTTTAGAAGTTCGAACAGTTCCATCATAAAATACTTTAATATCTTCTAATGCTTTAATTAATTTACGCTGTATATATCCAGTTTCAGCAGTTTTAATAGCTGTATCAATAAGACCTTCTCTCCCTGCCATGGTATGAAAATAAAACTCGTGACCAGATAAACCATCTCCAAAATTTGATTTTACGAATCCTCTTGCTTCAGGAGAATCATCATTTTGATGAAAATACGGTATTGTTCTATTATTCACTTTCTTTTGAATTCTTGAACCGCTGACTGAAACTTGTCCAACGCATCCTGCGATCTGAGCTATATTAATTGGCGAGCCCTTTGAACCAGATTTGATAAATATTTTAAAGTTGTTACTTTCCGGTAAAGATTCTAGGATTATTTTACTTGTATTTAAACTCATTGAACTCATCTCTGAAGTTAACTGTTGTTCTATCAAATTTACAGGTAGTTTATCTTCATCATTTTCAAATTGTGATATTTGATATTTTGATTGTAATACTTTATTATTTATAAGCTCTTTTATTTGTTGGTCTATATCTTTTCGTACTAAAGTATCTTTGAATCCAATTGTAAAACCTTTGTTCATTAAAAATGCTAGAATTAATCTTTGACTGTTATCAATGAACTGTGTTGTTTCTTTTGGTCCGTATTTATTCCATATAAATTGAATAATAGAGTTCTTTTTTGTCGATAACTGTGCTTTATTTAATATACCTTTTTCTAGTTTACCATTTTTTATCAAAAATGATATTTGATCATCTTTTTTTTTTACAATATTCAAACCATTTGGTATAATATGAGAAAATAATTCATCACCTTTTATTTTCTTAGTAAATTTTTTAATACCTGTATCAGATTGTGCAACACATAATAAATTTGCTACTTCATTGTAAGAAAACTCATTATTTTGACTGGTTAATAGATATGCTCCTGCCAATGTATCTTGGACACATCCTATAATCGGATTAGAATCTTTTGCTCCAATAATTTGTAACTTTACATTAGCAATTCTTTTTAGTTCGTTCTTTGATTGAATACTTTGACCTAAATGGATGTTCATCTCATCACCGTCAAAATCAGCATTATAAGGTCCTGTCACACAAACATTCATTCTTAGTGTATTCGCATCGTCGCGTTCTAATACATGAACTCTATGTCCCATCATAGATGGTTTATGTAAAGTCGGTTGACGATTGAATAGTACATAGTCATCATTTATAATATGTCTTTCAACAACATCGCCAATAACTAGTTTAATATTTTTTTTTCTATACTTTAAATCTATTTTTTGATTAATATTTTTTCCATTAATATTAATATTCCGAAAAACAAAATTAGCACCTGGATAGTTTTCTCTTCCATTTTTAACTAAACGAGTCAAATATTGAATATTCTGAGGTGTAACTTCTTCTGGGATTGTTAAATCTTTCGCTATTTTTAAAGGGACACCTACTTGTTCTATACTAATATTAGGATCGCTAGTGATAACTGAACGTCCAGAAAAATCAACACGCTTACCCATCAAGTTATTCCTTACTCTGCCACCTTTAGCTTTAATTCTATCAGATATTGACTTGGTTGGTTTATTGCCAGTCTTAAACTCTGATTTAGGCAGTGATGCTGATTCATTATCAAAATATGTTGCGATATGATATTGTAATAATGTATGTGTGTCAAAATTTAAATCTTTATCTTTATTCAATTGATTTCTTACACGATTATTACTTGTAACTATATCAGCAATTTTTAAAGTCAGAGAATCTTCCATTGTAGAAGCTGACATAAAATCTATTTTTGCTGTAGGACGAATACTTACAGGAGGAATTGGAAATCTCGTTAAAATTAAGTCATGTGGTTTTGATAATTCTGGATTAAATCCTAATAAATAACAATCTGTATCTGATATATTAATTAAGATATTATAACAATCTCTAGGAGAAATATATTCTTTTAAAGTTTTTTTTTGTTCAACAGAATCACCGGTACTTTCATTAAACATCATATTTCCAACTTCTCTTTCTACTAAAATCTTGATTGATGCTGCACTTTCTTTAACTTCTTTTTTAATTTTTGGCACAGGTGTTCCACAATGTGGACAAAAAGATATATTTTGTACTAAATCTTTAAGTTCTTTTATTTTATTTTTTGAACTTAATTTATTTAATATATTTAATATTTCAGGTGTTCTCTTTACTAATATATTAGAGCATTTTAGACATATAATTTTTAAAATTGTAATTAAATGTGTTATAAACCCAAAATGAAATACTGGCTCTGCTAATTCGGTATGTCCAAAATGCCCAGGGCAATCAATTGAATTTAAACCACACGTAAGACAATTTAAGTAAATATCACATGTTCCAAGGCGTAAATCCACTAATCCACCAGTTACCGGATCATAGTTATTATAGGATTCATTTTTATTTATACCGAATGCTTCAGCCTTAACACATGAATATTTTTTTACTAATGAATTTGTAAAAATATTCCAATCGATTGATTTTATTTGTTTAATATTTTCATTATACAATTCTAATCTCGACATTTATAATATTATATTAGAAAAAGCTTTATATAATAATATAAAATCAAATTTTTTTATTTCAAATTTTTTTATTATAGATTATTATATAAATGTTTAAAAATATCATTAAAAATAGTATTATTGATGCTTTAGAAGAATTTAATAATATTGAAGATGATATTAAAAAAAAATTTATTAATCCAAAAATTAAAGGTATGTATAATTATTTTTATCCTTACATATTAATTTATATTATTTTTCATATTTTTACAACTATACTCCAAATTTCTATTTTATTTATTCTTTTAAAAAATAGATTATACTTTGAAATACTTTAAGATAAAAATTAACAAATATTAACTATGATATAAATATGGACTCTATTGTTAAGTTTAGTAACATATTTAATAAATTTAATATTTTGATAGATGAAATATCATATGGTAATAAAAATCATATATTCTATAACAAAATTGTTAATAGTACAATAAACATAAAATTATATTTGAAAGAACATTTATTATTTACATCAGATATACATTGTAAAAATAATAACGTTTATATACATTGTACATTAATACTGAATGATTATCTAAAAATTACTATTTATAATAAACAAGTAATTTTTTGTAATATAATTAAAATAAACAGAACAAATTATCAGGAAAATTTAAATGATGATAAATTAGAACTTTTAAAACTGTGTAATAAAATAAAGATACATATTCAAAGTAAACATTTTATAATAGTAATGGAACAAAAAATAATTATAAGTAATCAATTAGATAATATTTCATATAATATATTTAAATATAATAAACAAAAAACTTTAGAAATTTTTGTTAAACTACAAAAACGTTTTTTTATTTCTATATTATAGTATATAAATGTCGACTGCTACTATGTCGCAACCAGTAATAGAACACATGAGTGTTAATAAAGTGAAGAAACGTAGTCTTAAAACAATGTTAAAGCCAGTCTTCGATGCAATAGGTATGCCTAATAATGAAGAGTCTCAAAGAATACTAATGCTCGCTATTTTAACAGGTATTGGTGCGTGGGGTGGTTTCCCTAACCCCCCTGAGGCTTTACAAAAATACTTTGAAAAAGATTCTGTTAAATACTTACTATTAGGTATTTTAATATATCAAGGCGGGTCAGGACAAAGAATGAAATTAGCCGTATTTGTTACTGCTTTATTTTATGGTGGTACTTATGCCAGCAATAAGTATTTAAAATAATTAGTCTTTATTTTTAGTTATATTTTATAAAATATAATTAAAAAAATTTTAATAAAAATGGTTTATTACAAACTTAATTTTGCTAACTCTGCTTTTTTAATCTTAGTTAATCTGTTTTTGAAATTCTTGACAATTGTTTTTCCATTATCAATTGAATATTGTACAGGTATTTTTAATTTCTCACGTTTTCCGTTATAAGTATATGTGGAACGTTTACTTCCTCTTGTTGATTCTTTAATCGAAAATCTAATTTCTGATTTTGGATTTTTATTTTCACGATAATACTTTGATAATGCTTTATTGGCTGCTTGGTACGGTGTTAAACCTGTAAATCTACCTTCGTAATTTTCTGAATTAGGAAGTAATACTTTGAATGAACGTATTTTTTTTCCTGCACCAGTTTGTTTGGCTTGTTTAGATGAGTCAGACTCTGTATTTTGTACGGTAGTTTGTTCTGTTGTACCAGTAGTTGATTCTACCGTTGAAGTCTCTGGAGCAACTGTGGTTTCTACAGGAGTTTCAACAGGTGCTTCTACGACTACTTCTACGGCTGCTTCTACAGGTGCTTCTACAACAGCTTCTTGTACTACCTTACCTCCTCCTTTCTTAAGCTTTTTAGCTTTCTTTGGTTTCATTTGTTTACTCTTTTTGGCTGGGGCTGGTTTTACAGCAGAGCCACCTTCCATCGTAGCTTCACTTAATAGAGCTTGTGCATCCACTTGTGTATTTGATACAGTAACTGTATCGGAAACAACTTCTTTGGTAACTTTCTTAGTACCTTTTTTTTTGTTAACTTTCTTCGCTGCTGGCATATAATTATTATATAAAATATATTTTTAAATTAAACTCACTTGTTTTTTTAAGTATAAAATATATTTTTAAATATATATATATATATATTCTAAGTTTTAATTAGTATCTTATAATATAATATTATAATATGAATAATATCAAAATATTATATTTAAAAAATTACTATATTAAAATATGTAAAATATTATCTGAATATAAATATCATATAAAAAATTTAGATGAAAGTTTTGTATTTAATCATAATGATTTAACAAATTGTAAAAATGTAATATATGATTTAATAAAAAATTTAAATAATATTTATAATAAAGAAATTTATACATTTATAAATAAAATTACATATATTGAAGACTTTAATGATAAACTGCTATGTCATTATGAAAATAATTTTACTTATAAAGATATATTTATCGACTTTAATAAAAACTTACAATTTATATTTAATACGTATGGATATTCAAATTTACAAGAGTTTTTAAAATTCTATTTTATTGAAGAATTAAGTATAATATTAAATAAAGATACTTTACTATTTTTAGAAGAAATAAATAACATAATTTTACCTACATCTATACATATTGTAAAAGAAGATGATAATATTAAAAATATTAAAAACGATAAAAATAATTACTTTTGGGTTAAAGAAAGTACTTTCAATGAAAAAGATTATTTACTAAAAAAACGTTTACTATATTTAAAATTACTAAATAAAAAATATGTTAAAGTATATTTAATTTTTAAAATAGATTACTATTCAATGTGTATAAAGACATGTCAGTTAAATAAACCGCTCTTGTATAAAAAAAAGAATGATTTATATAATCAAATAGGTGATAATATAGAATACAAGTTTTTAAAATCTTTCTTACGTCATGATTATTTAGGTAATATATACACATTAAGTACTCAAGATTATATAGAAATAATAAATAAAAAATATAATACATTTACACAAATCAGTAATTATACTTTTATAAATATACTAAAGAAATTTAAAGAAAAATATACTGATCCTAATAAGATTTTTGAACTAATACAATTATTATTACTAGGATCTGAAGATAATGTAGATATTGCTGGAATAATATTAGGATTGATTAAAGAAAAAAACTTTGTATCCAAAGTTAATATATATGAATTTATTTATAATAATTTAACATATTACCAACAAATTAAAATTAAAAAGTCAAAATCACATATTAAATGTGAAATAAATAAAATGAAAGAACTAAATATTGAAAATGTTGATTTTAAAAAACAGTTAGTAATTAATAAAAATATTCCAACTTATGTTAAAACATTAGTTTTAGAAAAAATAGAAGAAATGAAAAGTTTTAACAATGAGTATTATAAGCAACTAACGTATGTAAAAACAATATTAAATTTTCCCTGGGTATCTAAAGATAGTAATAATAAATTTTCTAATTTAAATAAAAATAAACATGAGTCAAAAAAATATCTAAGTACTGTAAATAAAAATTTAACCAAACTTTGCTATGGACACGATGATTCAAAAAAATATATATTACAAATAATTGGTAAATGGATATCTAATCCCAGTAGTTATGGTATGTCTTTAGGATTTGTAGGTCCTCCCGGTGTAGGTAAAACGTTACTAGCAAAAAGTTTAAGCACTACTTTAGATATACCATTCGCACAAATTACACTTGGTGGCCAGAATGATGGCGAATTATTACATGGTCATGGATATACATATTCAGGAGCACAACCAGGTATGATAATTAAAAAGATGGTTGAAATGGGACAATCAAGGTGTATTATTTATTTTGATGAACTAGATAAAGCGTGTTCAAAGTATGGTTCTATCAATGAAATTACTAGTATTTTAATACACTTAACTGATCCAAATATGAATAAAACTTTCCAAGATAGGTTTTTTCAAGGTGTTGATTTTCCATTAAGTAAAGTTATATTTATATTTTCTTATAATGATTCTTCTTTAATAGATCCAATATTATTAGACAGAATCAAACAAATAAAAATAAATCCATATACTTTAAATGATAAAGTAGAAATATGTAAAAAATATATTATTCCTGAAATAGAAAATGAAATTAAAATCAATAAAAAACTTTTATTTTCTAAAAAAACTTTGGAATATCTTATAAATAATTATACGCGCGAAGCAGGTGTGAGAAATATTAAAAGAAATATAGAAGAAATATTTATGAATTTAAATTTAGATTTACTACTTGAAAATCAAATTTGTAAAAATAATTCAAATAAAATTGCTATAAATCAAGATATTATAAAAAATATATTAAAAGATCCAACTGTAGATGATAATTTTATAAATGAAACGTCTGAAGTTGGTATAATAAATGGATTGTTCGCTACTAGTAACGGTTCAGGTGGAATAATACAAATACAAATATTTTGTAATATTATGAAAACAAATGACAAATATAATATAAAATTAACTGGTAGTCAAGGAAATGTAATGAAAGAAAGTGTTTCATGTGCTTTAACAACCTCAATTAATTATCTGAAAAATAATAATAATTTATATAATATTGATAATATTGAAGACTATATTAAAACTAATTTTTCAAATGGCTTTCATGTACATACTCCTGACACTTCTACTCCAAAAGACGGACCTAGTGCCGGGTGTGCTTTTACATTCGCATTTTTATCTAGAATTTTAAATAAAAAAATTAATAATAAAGTAGCAATGACAGGTGAAGTTGATCTAAATGGTAGAGTTACTAAAATTGGTGGTCTAGAGTATAAATTACAAGGAGCTAAAAGGGCCAAAGTATCAACTGTTTTTATTCCAACAGAAAATTTAAAAGATTTAGAACAAATAAAATTAAAATATAAAAATTTAATCAACACTAAATTTAATGTGATAACATTTTCTCATATATCCGAAATAATAAATAAAGTTTTACTTTGATATTATTAAATTATCTTTTGTTATATTAATCTCAGTTGTTTTTTCTACTTTTTTTTTACTTAATAAAATTTTTGTAATTTCGTTATTCATTATTATTTTATGATAAGGATACAAACGTCTATAAGTCTTCGATATCGTTACATCCGAAATATTAAATACTTCCGAAATATATTTTTTATTTAACTTTAATTTATGCTCATTTGATACTAATAATATACAACCAGCTGCTACTGATGGTGGTTCATGTGTAGAAGCTAAATCTAGCTTTAAAATATTTATTGAAATATCTTTTGCTATATCAATATATTTTTGTTGTAAATCTAATTTTTTTCCAAATCTTTCTATAAAATCAGATGCTTGAGAACTAGAAAATTTATCAATTATTTGTTCTATGTCAATATAATCTAAAAATTTTCTACACCCTCTGTTTACATTTTTTATTTCTAAATCATAAATATCTGCTATTTCCTTAGGACTACGTGGCTCATTTTGTATCTTACATGCATAAAATACACAAGCAGCAATCATTGATCTTCTATTAACACACCTCATTATACGTGATTTTCCTGCTCTTCGACCTTTCGTATGTTTGCTATCATTTATTTTTTTATATAAAATCTTAGCTGAATCAATTATGGTCTGTGTAATACCATAATTTTTACATTTTTGTTGAATATTATTTAAAACATCCATTAAGCTTTTCTCTTTATAAGGCATTTGTCCTTGTCTCTGTAGTGATGATATTTTATTCCATCCTTTAATTTTTATTTTTGTCCCTAATGCAGATTTTGGGTAAAAATAATTTGTAGGACACCCGTAACTGGCAGATTTATCCTCTTTATTAAATTCTGGATGTTTGTCTAAAATTGTATCATTTACTACACCACATTCATCACAAATATTATAACCATTCGATGTGTCAAACACTAAAGAATCTGAATTACAAGATCTACATAAATTATTGTTTGTATTTGAAGTAGAATCTTCTAAATTAATACCAAATAATAAATTATCTATGTCAGTATCAGACATATCCAAAAATTTTTCTGTACAAAGAGTCTCGTTTGTCATTTTATATTACTATAAAGGAATATTATCTGTTTAAATCAATTTTTATATATATACAAAAAATGTATATATATATAATATTTAGTTAAATTTATGTAAATTATTTAATAGCATATTTAAATATAAAGAATATTCATATCTACTTTTACTATCTTTATTATCCCATAAATTTTCTATTTTTTGTTTATAATCATCAATATTTATTTCATCTAAATTTTCAATAGATTTATTTAAAAAATTTATTCTTAAGTCATTAAATTGAGTATTGTTATACTGATTTACTGCTAAATATAATATTTTAGTTTTTTGTTTAGTACTTTCTTTTTCTAATTCTTTAAAAAAATAACTTGGATTTACAAAAAAATGTCTTGACATATTATTAAACTATAATTTATTTTTAAATATTTTACAAATATCTTTTTCCATTAAATTTCTGTTTTTTAACTTTACTAAATTTCTGTTTTTTAACTTTACTAAACCCTCCTCCGTTCATAGTAAATTTTTGACCAAGACCATTAACAAAATCTTTATCAGCGCCATTTTCAATTAGTAATTTAATAATATCTAAATTATTATTTTTAAAAGCAAAATATAAAGGGGGTTTACCCTCATTATTTTGTTCATTTATAATATTTTTAATAAATTTATTATTTAAACTATTTTTTTTTATAAATATTTTGTTAAGTTTTTCTATTTTATTTTCGTTGACTAGTAAATGCAGTATATTATTATTGTTAGTATCTTTAAGTTTTGTTAGTTTAGATAAATTATTCATATTCATATATATATATATATATTAAATATAATTAAATAATGGACATAATTGAAGATAAAATTACAAATTTTAAAATTACTAATAACAACTTTATAATATCATGTGAAAAATATGATTTATACTTTAATATAATTGATGGGACAGTTAATATAGATATTTATAATATTTTAAAAAATAAATTAGGTATAGAATATTTAAAAGTGAACGATGTTATTAAAATTTATTATAAAAAAAAATATTTATATTTAAATAAAATTAAAAATATAAAAAAAATTATTATAAATTCAACATACGAATTTAATGATGAATCAAGTGATTCTGAAACATTTAATAATTTTTAATAAAAACATTTAAATTAATTTTTTTCTCTTATTTTATATATCCATGATAGATATTACTCAATTTATGATGATCTCAATATTATGTGTAATTGCTATAATAGTATATAACGCTGCAATGTTGCCTGATTCTTATGGGGAAAAAGAAAATTATGACCATGAACCGATTGAATATTCAGAAAATGGAAACTATAACGATGTTACTGAAAAGTTCGACTCTGTTCCTGCAGAAGTAAAATCTGAAGGAAAATGGAATCAAATTAGAGGACCAAATCAAGACGAACCAACAGCTGTAGAGGTTTTAGATCAAGATATTTTAGATCAATCAGCAGAGGAAAGACAAGTTATAGAACAATCAGTCGATCGCCCGGGAGAACTTCCTGATTTTTCAACCATTGATAATAATAATATGAATGTACCACCTCAAGAACCACCAAGTAAACAATCTATGTTTGATAAATCTGCTGCTGTTAAAACCAATATTACTGGATGGGATGGTAAAATAATTGATTATTCTGATCCAGAATCTTCTCTAGTTGTAGATGACGATGGTAATCCCGTATTAGATAGCGCTGGTAACAAACAATACATCACTCCAGACACTCGTATGATTGATACAAGTGTATATGCTAAAGATGAAGATGGAAATATAATTAAAGATGAGGATGGTAACAAAAAATTTAATCCAAACTTTGGTAAACCATTAGATGTTAATGTCGAAAATCCATTTAACGTCGAAGCGAGAGATTTTAGTCGTGAATATCATGAATATAAAAACTCTTATTTAGATAATGAAATTTTGACATTACCGGGAACCGATGCATTAGCTGCTACCGAAAATAGATTTTATGCTATTGATACATTGTCAACTGTTAACAGAAATTCATCTACTGATCTTAGAGGTGAAGTTCCCGTTGAACACGATGAATCATTCTTCGCACCTTTTTATCAAAGTCCCTTAAAAAATCATTTAGAACCCAGAATTCCATCGGGTAGACTTAACTAATTTATACTAGTAATACTAGTAATAATGTATATAAATATAAATATATATATATAAATATATATATATATATATATGAAAACAGAAAATACAGAAAAAGATAAAACAATTAAAACTAAAGAATGTAAGCACTGTGGTACTACATGCGAATGCTATATATATACAATGTGTACATGTTAGCTTTTTCTATTGCGAGTTCTTTTTAAATTAATTCTTTCAACAGTTGGACGTGAGTTTATTATATGTTCTGTCATAGCTGCTGCTTTATTTCCGTCATGTGTTATTTCAGTTAATGCGGATTGTATTGTTTCTTTTTTTAGAGGGGCTTTAGTCTTAGATACATTTCTTGATAGCTTTCCATTTGGAATTACAACACTTTTTTCTTCTACTTCTGCTAAAAAATTAAGTATAGAATCTTCATATGTTTTTTTTTCAGTCGTTATTTCTTTAGTTTTAGCTCTAAGCTCTCTTATAACATCATCCAATTCAATCCACTTAAGAACATTGTTTTTGAACGAGGATGTAATTTTTTGTTGAACGTCATTATCACTTTCGTTATCTGACATATATAATTACACATAGAAAATGATTATTTATATAATTTTGTTATTAAAAATTATATACATATTTTTGTAAAAAAAGTATAATTATTTTAAAAGAATATAAAATATTTACTAATCATAAATATCTGTTTTAGTATTGATTTTAGGTAAAATATTGACACTCATTAATTCTTGGAATAACAATTTACAAGCATACGGTATATTGACTGCCGATATTTTATTATAATTTTCACATACACTACACATGTAGTAATCTTTATCCATTACCTTTGTAGCGAACATACCACATTCATCACATATATGAACCGTTGTTATATCTGATGTTTCCATCATACGTTCTTTCAAAAACTGAGATATTCCATGTGCTACCATAGAATCTTTTTCCATTTCTCCTATCTTTAAACCACCATCTCTTGCTCTACCCTCTAATGGTTGACGCGTAAGTGCTTGTCGAGGTCCTCGAGGACGTGAATGTACCTTGTCTAATACCATATGCTTCAATCGTGTATAGTAAGTAGGACCTATGAATATTTCTGACTCTATTTCTTTACCCGTTATACCACAGTACATTTTTTCTGTACCGTATGGTGAGTAGCCTAATTTTTTGAGTAATTTAGGTAGATCTTTAACATTATAATCATTAAAAGGTGTACCATCTACAAATTTACCATCAATAGCACCAATCTTTGCCGCCAAACATTCAATTAATTGTGCTACTGTCATTCTAGAAGGAATGCCGTGAGGATTCATAATAATATCTGGTACAATACCTTCGCTGGTAAAAGGCATATCTCGCTGTGGTAGAATAATTCCACATGTTCCCTTCTGACCATGTCGACTAGCAAATTTATCACCCATGGTAGGTTTTCTTTCCATTCGAATTCTAATATTATACTGCTCATAACCATCATTATTATAAATATCTGTATGTACTCTGTCTATTACAGCCTCTACTGTTCCTTTATATATTTCTGAACTATCTTTGTAAACCTTATTGTTTTGTCCAGTAGGATTAATCGGTGAAATTTTACCTATTATAACATCATCTTCATTTATAATAGTTTCTTCTTCAACGTAACCTTTATCATTTAACTTAGAATAATTTGCTTGTTTCATACCAGTTACTTTATTTCTATCGGGCTTTGTAAAAATATCATCCTGTGATGTTGATGGATTTTTTTGAATTTCACTAAAATATTTTTTAAGAGTATCAACTCTGAATCCACCTCTATCTATAAAATTTTTACTGAATATTAGAGAATCTTCTTGGTTATATCCTGTATAAGACATAATAGCAACTACTGTATTTTCACCAATGGGTAGATTCATGGTATGATTATATTTCATCCCTTCTGTAGTTACCAACGGCACTTGAGGATGATATAGTACTTGTGAAATATCCATTCTATCTTTATAACTAGATAAATACAAACCTATAGATTGTTTTATCTGAGAAAACATTACAATATTTTTTGTAGCAAAGTTATGATTTGAGAAGGGAATCATACTAGCAATTAAACCTAACATAGTCCATCTATGAAATTCAAGATGTGTATAGTTTACATATCTATATTCACCGTATCTGTTTATTTTAGAAAACTCATTATATTCAATCTTGCCATTTTTATTATCTCTATTCTCTTTGAAACTATTTAAAGTTTCAGATAACATGATATAGTTACTACTCTCGATATCTTCGTATACCACCATTTCTGGATACTTATCCAAAATCGCTTCCCATCCTTTTACAATATTAATTGAATTAATATAATTATCTATATCTTTCATCATACTTTTTTTTAATACAATCTCGTTGTCTTTTATATTTAGAAGGGGTCTTATTAATCTACCTCCATCGTAATAAATATACAATTCTTTTTTTTTGTAGTTAAGTGAAATACTTGTATCTCTATCTATAAATTTAGTATATTTTTTTTCTTTCAAAAATGTATAGTAATCAAGTATATTATTCGTTACTCCAATCCAATCCCCGTTTAGAAATATTTTACCATATTTCTTTAATAATAATGGACTTACATCACCTGGATGATGAATATCTTTTTTATCTTTTAATAAATTTAATACTATATCTTTCTGAGATAAATTTTGAGTTGTTACAGTTGACATCATTGCAAGTGATTTTACTATACCAATCTTCTGTCCTTCAGGAGTTTCTACTGGACATATAAATTGTAATTGAATATTATTAATATGACGGATTGATATAACACCTGATGTCGTCGAGTCTAACGATGGCGACATTACTCTTCGAAGATTAGATAATGCTAATATCCATGATGTACGTTGGAATGACTGGGCAACTCCTTTCTTTGTTCTATTCATACCCCATATACCAGTTGCTAAAGCAGTTTTAATACCTTGTTCAATAATTGTTGGTTTAATATGATTTACGATATGGATAGGTTTTACATCGGACTGATTTTTCTTTCTAAATAATTTACCTATCTCATTCAACATTTTTTTCCAATTTTGTTTAAATAATTGACTAAGTAAGACACCTGGTGTTTCTATTCGTTTATTATTTAGAGCATCCCTATCATCTTCGCTATCTCTATTTAAAATTACTCTCAATAACTTATGGACCATATAACCAATAAATCTTATTTTTTTTAGGATATCAGAACCTAAATGTGGCAAGATATCAACCTTTAATATTTTTTCTAGCAATAGTTTTTTTTGAATATATGCTATTTGTTCATCAGATTGATTTATTCTTTTGTTTCTTTTTAATTTTGTAATTAAGTATTCAATAGCTTGTTGTTTAGTTAATATTTGTTCGTTATTATCATCAACAGAATTTTGTACTGAAATTCTAAGTAAATTGATCATATCAATATCATTAGAATCATATACTATATTATTTATAATATCTTCGTCTGTTTCTAAACCTAATGCTCTAAAAAACAGAAATATTGGGATTTCTGACATTTGTGAAGTACTTATAGTAAATGCTGAATTTTTTTTATTTTTAATAGTCAGTATTTGTAAATTATCAGTCCAATCATTTTCTTTAGAATTTATCTGAGCAGTGTATTTTTTTTTCATGTCAAAAGTATCATCATTTTTACCAAATATTAAAATTTTATTGTCTACCATTTTTTCAATTGACATTACTACTTTCTCTGATCCATTTACAATGAAATGACCACCTGGATCATATTTACATTCACCCATTAAATTTTTTTTTATAGATGTACTACAAAATTTACTTTTTACCATAATGGGTATATTTCCAATTGCTACCGCTGTTTCTAAAGGTCCAACATGTTGTTCAATTTTGTCACCAGATAATATATCTTCTTTATCGACAAACTGTTGTACATCAGCATATACTGTACCAAAATAATTCATATGTCGAGTTCTAGCAATTTTAGGACTCATTATTTCATTATCACTATTTGAAACAGGTGGTTTTATTCTAATATTAGTACACTTTATTCCATGAAGATATATAAACTCTGAAGTAACATTTTCGTAAAAATAATTATTAGATTTTTCTAAACTTAATGGAATTATCTCTTCGACAAACTGATGGTATGATGAAAATAAATGATTATATAAAATATTTGGTTGACTAAAATATAAGTGTATCATTTTATTCAATTCAAGCTGTGTGATTTCATCTGACATTATATATATTATACAATTTAATTTTATATATTTTTATCAATTTTTTTATTAAATGAAATTAATAAATATATCTTTATCATATTCATTTAATTGATTATTCTTACCTTTGAATATTATTCCTTTCCTTTCTAAATATATATTATACATAAGTGGCAAAGTAAGATAAATAATATGTAAATAATACAAATGTTGAAATAATCTTGATAATGAATAATATAAAAGCATACTTACTACGATATAAGTAAATAACATTTTAATATTTATATATTATATAGATCAAACAATCTTTTATATTTATATAGTTCAATTTCACATGATATATTTACTGTATTTAAATTGTCATTATATTTATAAACTGTTATTTTATTGTAATTTAATAAATTTCTTAAAGTTAAAATATGATATAAATAAAAATTATTAGAATATTTTGAAAATATAAATGTACAATCTAGAGTTTCTTTTTCATTAGATAAAACTATTTTGTGTATAATTGGAGTTATATGTGTGTTCGTTTCTTTTTCAACTAATTCAAATCGATCGTTATTTGAAACTATATAAGAGTAATCATTAAAGTTATAATAAAAATAATTAAATAGATTAATATAAGTAGAAGCTGACAATTCTAATGTTTTTTTATTAACTATATTTAATATTTTTCTGTTAAATTTTATATATATAAAATCATAAATAAAATAAAATATATTCATATATACACTAATGTAAATATTAATTATTTATATAGATATTTATATAAATAATTAACACTAATTTAACTTAATGGAAATAAAAAACTTTAACTTAAATGATTCATATAATATGTGGTATCATTCAGATAAAAACAATTGGACAATTAAAGGTTTTAAAAATATATTAGAAATAAAAAATACCATGCTTTTATGGCAAATTATAAATAATTGGAATATATTTATTAATTCAAATAAACATTTATTTATTATGAAGAACAATATAAAACCTATTTGGGAGGATAAACCTAATAGCAATGGCGGATGTTGGTCTTTCAAAATTAACCACTCTATAGTATTAAACGTATTTGAAAAACTGTTTATTAATTTTGTAGGAAAAAATATACTTAAGAGCTATGACAATGATGATATAAATGGTATTTCACTATGTAAAAAAAAAAATAATTACTTTGTAATTAAACTATGGAATACTAACTCTGAGTTTAAAAGTATAGAGTATTTAAATGATCATATTATAGATTTGTCAAATGAAGAAATAATTTATATTTCTCATCTAGTTAACACCTAATTAAAAGTAATCTTTAGGTTTACTCTGTGATAACACTAGTTTTATATCACCTAGTGCGGCAACCGAATATTGAACAATTAAGGGATAATCATTTTTTAAAAATAATGTTACTTGATTACATAAATTTGTACATTTTGTAAAGATAATTAAATATTTTAATTCAAACCATCCCTGTACTATTGAATCTTTGTTATTATTTGTATCTATCAATAATCCACCAGTAGTTGTAGGAAGTTCAAAGTCTATTACACCAATGTCTCCTTTACCTGAAAAAATAACTGTATTTTTAGTACACTTTATTTCTATTTTATTTGTCGTAGATGACATATCTTTACAATACTTATGAAAATCACTTGAGTTCATAACGATTGAATATGGAAATTCAATTGGTTCGATTTCATAATTTATATTTTCCAAATCCATTAAATTTATTCTAAATGTTTTTTTTTCTTTATCATTTTCTAATATCATTACCAATTTATTGATATCATCACTATCTATACTCCAATACATTGTATCAAAGTTATTCATACATTTTAAACATTTTAAAAAATTATTTAAGTTTATACCTATTGTTAACTTATTAAGTTTATAATTATATGAGTATGAATTAAACTTATCGGCATCTAATTTACAATGTACAAGTATACTATTTGTTTTATTTACTTCTTTTATTATAATACCACCAGTTGTATTTTCATCTATATTATATGGGTAAAATGTTATACTAACATCATTTAATAATGAATTTAATGTATCAATTAATATTTTAATTGGTCCAGTTTGCGTTGTTTTTAATTCTAATATATTTACCATTATATATTTATAATATTCTTTATGTTTTAAGTATTTTTATTTATCCTAAAAATTGATATTTATATTTTTTATATATTACGTTATATCAATGGCTAAATGTAATAACTGTAAATCAAAATTAACACTAATAGAAAAAGAGCTTACGTGTAAATGTAAAAAAAATTTTTGTACTAAATGTAGATTGCCTGAAACACATAAGTGTACATTTGATTATGAAAAAGAAGGTAGGGAGCAATTAAAAAGTAAATTAATTAAAGTTTGTAATAATAAAATAGAAATAATCTAATAATTTTTATTAAGAAATTAAATTTCTATGTTATTATATATGACGAATACTTACAGATTAGTAAATCCTTATATAAAAGGCGAGTTCAATAGTAAAGTTAAAGCAAATAATTCAATAGAAGCTGCAAGAGAAATTTACAAAAACATTTCTGAACATTTTAATAATAATTTGCCTAAATTTTACTTTACAATATTAAAAGGCCACACGGGGGCGAGTAACAAGTTTTATCATTTTGAGGTTAAAGAAACAAAAGTAAATGATGAAGTAAATTTTTCATTAGAATCCTATCAAGTAAAAGATGAAAGTGAACAATTAAAAAAATTTAAAGCTAATCTTAAAAAATTTAAAGGAAGATTTAATAAAGAAGGTGGTGGTAAAAAACGTTCGTCTAGAAAACGTTCATCTAAAAAACGCTCAGGTAAAAAACGTTCATCTAAAAAACGCTCAGGTAAAAAACGTTCATCTAAAAAACGTTCAGGAAAGAAGTCTCGTTCAAAAGGTAAGAAACGTTCGTCCAAAAAACGTTCTAGAAAGAAATCTCGTTCAAAGGGTAGTTCTAAAAGACGCAGATCTAAAAGAAATTCTAGTTCATCCGATTCAGATGACTTTTATAGATACGCACAAAGCTATGTACCTGTAGTAAATCAACCGATTAGTTATATGTATTATGATCCTTTAGTTTATAGATTAGATACAGTACATATACCAACATTTTATGCTTATGTTACACCATATATTGAAATAAATCTGTTACCATAAATTAATTCATTTTTTGAAACACATAATATCTAAATAAGAAAGACCACTCTTTGCTTACTTTATCAGCTCCTTGTAAATTACCATAAAACTGAGCTACTTTCTCATAAAACTGTTTATTTTTAACATTTTCTTCATATTTTATAACATTCATAAAATAGTCTTTATTTATGTGATACAAGTTTGAAAACAGATCTGTATCAACTAGTCGACAATTTGCTTTTTGCATTGTTTTTATTAAAAGCTCTTTTGTCACCAAATATTCTTGAATATATTTATCATCATTGCTAATCCATGACATGTGAACATCAATTGCTTGTCCTGGTTTATCTTGTAAAGCTCCATCGTATTTTTTTATAATTTCAAATAGTTTTGTTCTTTGACCTTCAGCATTAGTATACATAGCAGTATATTTATTATCAACAAACTTTGAATTAACTAAATTACCGTCAAATAGAGTCAAAATAATATAACCATCCTTTACCAAAACATTTTTAATATTTTGAATAAGATTTTTAACGCTTAATAGATCTGAAAATAAATAGTGAATAACAAACTGTGATGATATTATATCAAACTTTTTTCCTGAATCAAATATCTGTTTTAATATTTTTTTATTTGCTTCAGAAATATTTGGTAATTTTTTCTCTTGCTCTGAAGATTTTAATAATGTCGAAGCATCTGCTTGTAAATATGTTACTTTTCCAAACTCTGGAAATTTCTTTTTTAAATAGTTATATCTACTAAGTGCTCCATTTGTAGATGAATAAATACCTTCATAATCTACATCAAATCCAACATACTCACCAACCCGAGCATGATAGATTTTTAATATATCACCACCACGACCACATCCAATATCTAAAATTTTTTGTTTCTTAGGTTTATCTTTAAAATTTTTTAATATAGGTGAACAGTATGTATATATTATAATTGATTTTATCCAATTATGAAATTCTCTAAGTTTTTTAATTAAATTGGTTATTTTTTGATAATAAATATCTTGATTTTTCTGTGTAGATATAATTGTACTATTTAGTCTAGATGAAAGTAGTTTCATTTGCATACTATAATTTTTTGGATCTGATAAATTTTTAACTTCTTCAATCGTAACTGCTTCCTTCATAGATTTCCATACTCTTATTGCTATATCATTATAATTTCCATATTTTTTCTTATCTCTTAATACAGACTCGGTTTTATCCCATCTTGTTCTTAAAATAGACCATCTATAATTATGTGGTAACACAGACTCTAGATCATATGTTAATTCAACAACTGTAGAATCTTGTACAATATTACCCTTCACATCTCTAACATGGCCATTAACTATAGGGAAATATGCTTGATCATTATTATCATCAGGCATGAATGGAATTGGTATTTCTTTACTACCAACATTACTACCAACAAATAAATTAGTTACTCTATGTGTATTACCTTTAATTACATCTGGTAATGAATTATCAAAAATATCCATATACTTATTTGTTTCTTTGTTTTTTTTAAAAGTAATATAAACATCTAATGAATTAGTTTCAGGTGGTTTAAATTTATATATAGGTAATTTATGTTCTTTCTTGTCTTTTGTATATTTTTGTTCAATACCTGTATAAATTATACCATCTAAAATATATGGACATTTAATATCAGCATTTTTAGTACAATTTTTCCAAACTATAGTAGAATAAAGATATACCTCCGACTTACTTACTCCAACTGGAAACATAAATAATTTTGGATACACTAATAGTTTTACTTTATCAATATTAGAATTTAAATTTTTAAAATATAATTCAATTTCATTTTGATAATGAGACTTTAACATTTTAATAGATATATTTTTATCTAATTTTTTAATATAATAGAAATTATTTTTTGGTACTATAACATCTATTGCCATTTTTAATTTATTTAATCTTTCTTCTAACTTAATTTCATTTCTTATATCAATACCATTAAAATATAAACAATCGTATACCATCATTAAATATTTTTTTTTTTCAGGCAAATAGATGTATTCAGCTTCTAACACTGTATCTTTTAATTTAGAAACTTTCTTGATATATTTTATACTAAGATTATTAGAAATAAAATACATTTCACCATCTGTTATGAATACTTGATATTTATCCCCATCTGCTTTATCCGTAATACTATATTTATTTGGAATATTATCAATGAAATGTTGTACTTCTGCATTTATAGGTTGCATTGAATATAGATTAGTCACTCTATTCGAATTATTAAACATCAAAGAAATATATTTTTTTAAAATTTTATTTTTAAGATCATTTGTTACCAAATGATCTGATTCAATTAGAACTTTTTTAATTATATCTACTTCTTTTAAAATCAGTTCTAATTTTTCATTTGTTGGTTTTATCGGTGAATAGTCTATTTCAAGTTCATAGTTTTTGTTTGTTGAATTCAATTGATCTAATTTATCTGTCATTTTTACGATAGTTAAGTCAATTGATAAATCAGTATCAACATTAAGAGACAATCTCTGTTTTAATCTAAATATTATACTATTATTATCATCGCTAGTTAAGTTTTGTAAAAAATTCTTTTCTTTATCTGTTACAGGTAATTCTGCTGATTTCCTTATTCTTATATCTAAATCATTAATATCATAAATATCAAGTTTATTTTTAACTTTTTTTATTAATGAATAACCAGGTTTATCTATGAAATTTTTTAATAGAATACCAAATATAATATATTTATCTTTATAATGGACAAGTTCCAAAAAATCGTTTATCATGCTTTCAGTATTAATTGTTATTCGATAAGCTGTCTCCAACGTATTTGAAAATTGAATATCTAAACTAACATTAGATACCAAGTTTAAATTTTCAGTCGAACTTCTATATTTTAAATATTTCATTACATTCATAAAACTATGAATCATTAGTTTGTTGTCTGATTTATAATTGTTAAACATAATCTCAAATTCATCATTTTTTTTTATAGTGTCAAATATTTTTTTAATATAATTTTTATATTTATCCATAAATTAATAGTATATATTATTTTATATATTTATTATCAATTTTTATTTGATATAAAAATTGATAATATTTTTTATATCTACTTTAATTTATAATGAAATATATTGATTTTTTAAATTATTTAAAAAAAAAAAATATAATGATGTTTGATTACCAAAAAAGATTTGCTTATCATAATCTAAATAATTTGATTAAAGATAACAATGAGTATAAATATTTTATAGATAACAACCTTTCACCAGAAATAAATTTTAAGATATTATACGAACTAAGTCAAAATAATATACTATGTTTAAAATATTATTATAAAATATAATTTTATGTATATATGAATAATATTAATATAATAGAAACTAACTATTACGATACACTTGGATTAACATCTAATGCGACAACTGAAGAAATTATATTAAAATATAATATTTTAATAAATCAATATAAAATTATTCCATTTTTAACTTTTAATCATAAAAATCATATAAAAGAATTAGATATTGCTAAATTTATATTAACTAATAATGAATATAGAACTAAATATGATATAATAAATAACTCTACAACTAAAATACCACAGACTGCAATATGTGATAGATTATTTAGTTTAAAATAATTGATATTAAAATAATTATAATATTATTATAATGGATAGTAATATTATAATTATCCAGAGATCATTTAGAAAATATTTATTAAAAAAAAATTTAAAAAAAATAAATAATTTAAATTTACATAGAAAAACATCTTTTAGTGAATTTACAAAGATAATAGTTAAAAAAGAAATTATAAGTCTATTTAAAAATTTTATTGAATTATTAAGAAAACTACACGGAGATATTTCAATTACCCCTAATATTTTAATCGCATCTTATATGTTTAGTTTATATACTGAAGATGTAATAGGACCTTTATATAATTTACATCCTGTAGACGATAATTTAATATCATGGTCAACAAAAATAATGGAGGTACTTCAAGATACTAATGTTGATTTTAAAAAAATATTTATTTTTCTAAAAAATTATGATATTATATTTCAGCAGTGGAAAAAACTAGATAGTACAAGAACAATTGAAAAAATTATCATATCATATCATAATAGAAGAACACATATTGAAAAATTAGATGAATCAAAAGATAAAGAGATTATAATAGATCTAACAAATAGTGCTAATAAATTATTAAATTCGATAAAATATATAGATAAAGAGTTTGATGTTTGTTATTTAGAAAAAAATTATAAATTAATTTATAATAATATCGTTAAAGGTTATGATAGTATATTCGAATCAGTAAAAACTAATTTTACAAAGGCCTATCTTGATTTTTTAACTGAAGAATTTAAAAATAAAAATAACGACGTAATTTATAATTGTCTTGTAGAAATAAATAATAAAATACAAATGATTACTAAGAATAAAAATAATATTAATTTTTTAAACATTCTTTTGAAAGAAGATTGGTCTCATGAATTACAAGAGTATATTGTATGGGTATGTGAAAATATAGTAGAATTTTTTATTAAAAATAATATTAAAAATAATTTTATTAACTTAATAAATAAACACCTAAAAGAAAATTATTATGATGGATTGCCAAAATGTATCATTGTTATTAACGAACAATTTGAAATAATCTATAATATTAAAGTAAACTCGTCTTAATTACGAAATAAATTCATAGTTTCGTTAAATTCTAACCATTCGGTTGTTACTAATGTTAAACCTTCTTGAAATTTAATTAATACTTTACTATCATCTGTTTCGGGTCCATATTGTCCCCAAGAATCGCTGTGCATAAAAATAGTACTTAATACATTATTTTTTTTCAATATAAAAAGCGAACATCCCATACCTACATTTATTTGAAAGATAATATTATTTTTAAATTTAATGAATTCATCTATTTTTGATTTATTAAATACCCATTTACGACAAGCGTCATCTATATTCTGAACAATACAATCTTCGCTAGAATGATTAATTCTTCTTTTACATTTATAACAATGGTGAGCTTCATTAGTATGATTATAACTATGTTGACAATTATAAACAGTACATTGTTTATCTTTTGGCAATGTATCAAATTTATAGATTTTTAATTTATTTCTAAGTTCAAAATCATAGTGTTCAACTTGACCATGTCCATATGGATATTTACAACCTATAACACCACATATGTGACCACTTGTTGTATGTGTATGTGGATATCGACAATATTTAACCTTACAATAGATTTCAGACATTTTACTTATTATTCAAAAAATATATTTATCCTTATATATATATATATTTATGGTTGTTTACATCTATGGACAATATAGATTTTCACTTGAATTGTTTAGCTCGGTTTAATACCATTTTTAAGGTATTTATACTAAATAAAAGATACTGGTTTAATATGTGGTAGTATTAGAGATTCTCTTTTATCAAAAGAACGTATACCTTTTCGCATAAATTTAATACATGCCTCTTTAATATAAGAACTAGAGTAAATATAACAACTAAAAATATAATTTTTTTGAAGAACAATCGCAATTATACATGGTGGTTCAAATACGTTTCTAGATATATCTTCTATAGATGAATATTTTATGGCTATAGAACTATCAATCATTCTCTTTACTTCATAAGGCGTGTTACAGTTAATACAAATTGTATCGAGAAAAGGTACATCTATTGGAAATTCCGGTGGAATGATATTCAGTTTATGAGAACAAAATTTACATTTTACATATTTAGCAGCTATATATTCACATTTAACACCCGAATTTTTTATCCTGTAGGGTCTTATTATTTTATGATGAAAAATTTCTGTTTTTTTTTTATAACTAAGCTTCCACATGCTTTGCATGATTTCGCTTCGTGCTTCCCATGGTTTGGAATTTACATATATATCAGAGTTATACTTATTTTCTTCTTCTTTATTAATTTCGTTCATAATTTTGTCATATTGATTAAGGTTTGAAATATTATTTATTGACTTATAATAAGATTTCCGGTTACCACCATGGTAGCGTTTAATATATGTACGAAGTGCTCTTTTTTTAATTTTCTTTTTTGAAATAAGATATTTTTGAATAGGATAATTTTTTTTAAAAGATTTGTATAGACAGAAAGTATTTTTATTTTTACCATCTTTTGGATACATTTATATTTACTAATCTATTAAGATAAAATTTTTTTTTCAATTTTTAATATATATATATATATATGTCATCAAAATCGAAATATATAAACTGAAAAAATACAAATCCATTTCATTATCAACCTAGGTTATCATTTGGAGAAACAAGAATCAGTACCCATAAATAGTCATGCGTGTATGGCAATAAATATTCAGTAGAATAATATATAAGCACTTTCATTTGGTAAAATAGTACAAGAGAATACTAAAAACCAATATATTTTATAAATGTTATAAAAAATACAACATTTATAAAATCTCTTTTTTTTTAAATGTTACATATAAAACTTGTAACTGATGATATAACAACTCTTAAAATTATATATACAGATTTTCTACAAATTAAAAAATATATAGAAAAAAACTATAAAATTAAAGTACCATGCCAGGAATGGTTACTTGATGGAAAACCTGTTAATATTATAAAAGACAATAAACGATATTGTGTGTATAATAATAACTATATAAATTTAAAAGTGAATAAACAAAATAAACTTATTATTTTACCACAATTGCCTATTAGTACTAAAATAAAAGATATAAACAAAATTTTTAATTTTAATAATCTATATTACAAAAATAAAAAATTAGAGATTGACTTTTCTATTGCTAAATATAATATATCAAACAATACAATTTTAAATACTATTTAAAATTATGATGATTTAGCTTGTTTATTGTATCTAAAATGACTTCCTGACAATGAACCCTCATCTAAAGTATAGTTTCTGATACCATCTGAATCGGTCATTAAAGAATCAAAACTTTCTTTTGTATCTACTGTTAAATCACCGCATTCCAAAAAATTGTTATTTTTTCTGTATAATTTATAATATAATACATTTCCATTTGTATTATCTTCTATATATTTTGTATGTAGATTTTTTATAGTATTATAATCACTATTTTCTTCTATACCTTTGATAGTAAAAAATACGCGATAATGTGCATATTTAACTTTTAGTTTTGTATCAAATGTTTTCAAATGGTCGTAAGCACTAGATGAGTTATCAATATTATCAAAGGTTAAAAAAAAAGACATTGATTTTTCTGTTTTAAAAGTTGATTTTAAACCATTTAGATCACCAAATAATAGTGCTAAATCATCTTCTGTGTTTAATTGTTTAACTAGTAGAGTTCTTCCAGGTTTCTTTTGGAAAGTATTATTTTCATTCTCATTATCATTTTGCATTTATATTCTATAAATATAATATATATTTAGTCCTTAAATGTATATATTATTTAATAAATTATTAGTAAAATCGTTTAGTTCAACTAAAAATACAGATAAACTATTAAAGTATTTAATATTAATATATTTATTAATGTAAAAACTATATGCATATAATTCTTTAATATTTATAATATCTGTTTTTACATAAATAGTATATCTTTTTAAAATATTTAAATAAACTATATTTTTTGTTATATTAGTAAAAAACTTTTTGATGTAATTTATGTTTGATAAATTATTTAGTATTAATAAGTTTGATTCTATTTTTTTTAGAATTTCTTTAAATATGTTTACTAATACTTTTTTATTTCCTTTATAAATAATATAATTAATATTAAATTGATTTAGGAGCTCATTATATTCACTAAAAAATGTTGTTTGTTTTAATATAAAATGAATATTTACTATATTTGGGATTAAGTTTAAATATATATTTTGTTTTGGAAATTTTTGTAATAAATTATTTAGAAATAATACATCAAATGCTGAATATAATATTAATTCTTTTTTTAAATTGTTAATGTCAATACGTATATTATATATAGGTCCCATTAGTTCTTCATTCTTTAATAAAAATTCCATTTGTTCATTTGTTATAACATTCATTTGTTTCAATAGATAATAAATTTTACATTTAAAATCTATTTTATTATTTGATATATTGTAATATTCGCATAAGTATTTTGTATCATATAAATTATTTATGAATAACAATTGTTCATTCGTATTTACAAAAATATTTTTAAAGAGGTAAGGTATATCTAGTGATTCACCGCCATGTATTACCTTTTTTATATTTTTACGAAAAAAAAAATTTTTTAATTTAGATAACTGATTCTTATTTAATATTGGTGGATAAAATAAATAAATATGATTTCTATCTTCCTCTAAGTCTAGGTTCATCTGCATCAAGGCAATTTCACGATGAGTATTATCTATACTTCTATTAAACTCAAAATCTATACTAACAACTACATCGTTAACTATTTTATCTAAATAACTAACCATTGCTTCATTATCTTCAATACTTTTACATATTTTTATAAGATATTTTTTATTATTTAAATTTGGATATAAATATCTTTTACCATCTATTATCATTTAAAATATTATAGATTTTAATTATATTCTAATGATATATATATATGGTTAATTATAAAGATAAATATATTAAATATAAAAAAAAATATATTTATAAAAATCAAGTTGGTGGCGTAGGATCTGACATATCTAATTCAACCTATAAAGTATTAGAATTGAAAGAATATTTAAATAATAATAATGATTTAGATAAAAATAGATTGTTAAGTTTAACAGATGATATTTTAACATCTGTATATAGTGATAATTTTAAAAATGAAAATAATAAAACTTTAGAAAATAATACTGAATCTGTTTTTGTAAATAAAAATAATCCAGTAAAAGAAAATAATACAGTAAAAGAAAATAATACAGTAAAAGAAAATAATACAGTAAAAGAAAATAACATAATTTTAGAGAATTACGATGATGATTATACACCATCAATAAAATTATCTGAAGATGTATTAAAAAATATAGTAGATAGTGATACACATACAGTACATGTATCTTCTATAAACATGCTAAATAATAAAGATAACAAAGTAGAAACTATTGATGTGGGCAATAATTCTTTTCTTGATCTAATATTTGGTTCTTCATGATTCTGGAAACTTATATTTTGAAGATACACAATTTAGTTTACTCGATTCGTTAGTACATAATTTACTCGATTCGTTATTACATAGTTTTTCTATCACATGTATCAATTCATGACGTGTTGCTTCCATTTCTGCAAATTTATGTTTTGCTTCTTTAAGCCACGTATTTGTAACTTCATAAATCTCATCCTTTTTTAATTTGAAATGTTCTCTTATCAAATTATAATAAGGATCACCTTCTTTGTTATTCTTAATTTTATTAATAATTGCTATTTTCATTGTATGTAATCTAATATTTTCAGAATATTTCGTATTCGCTGTTATCCCATTATTTGTATGCATTGTTTTTTCGTATCCTGGTTCATTAAAATATGGATCTTTTACAAAAATCAAAGACTGAATTGATATTAGTACCTGTAAAAATGTAGAAATAGATGGCTGCCAGCTTTCTCCTTTTTGACCGCTCCATGTTCCTAATAATGACAAACATACTTTGCCGCTCGCATATAAATTTGGATTGAATCTAAATTGTCCACCATTGGTCGTTTCAAGTAATACCTGTGGTACTACGTTTGGATAATTATCTGGAAAGTATCCATGAAATTCAAATATACCGTTATGATAGGGTGTATCTTTAGGACCTGTTACTATAAAAGATATAAAATTAATTTTGTTTGATGTTCTGAATACAATACTACTATCCCATGATACCGGTAAATTTCTTTTTAATGATGAAATCTCTGACATTATTCTGATGATCGTTTTTTGTGATATTCTTTTGTTTTCAAAATTACTAAAAAGATGTTTATTATTAATATCAAACGTACCAAAGGATTCTTTTTTAATCATTTCTTCATAAATTTCTTTAGTATCATTAAATTCCTTATTCTTATTTTTACTTTTTATATAAAAATGTATATCAAACATTTTTATAGTATCAACATACATATCAAATAACATCCCTAATTCGCTTGTAAGTTTATCAAAACTGTTTGATATTATGTCAATAATTTCATAGTACAGATCTTTGTTCATTTCAAAAAAATTTATTTTAAATTGTTCAGGCAACGTATCAAAAAATTTACTACATATATTTTTAAGTAAATTAGTGTGAACTGAGTAGTATTCAAGTTTTTCAGTAAAACATAACATATTTAATCCATTAAATTCATTAGAAATATAATCTAGTAATATATTATCAAGTGATTCAACCTCCTCTAACGATTTTACTATATTATCAACTATTTTAATTTTATCTGTTTGTATTGTATTAACACTTTCTAGATACTGTTGTACATTCCATTCACTTGTATTAGAGTTATAACCATAGCCAGTACCGTTTGACCAATATTGAGATTTATTTTGATTGTCAAAATTAAATTTTAAGTAATCTAATTCTATATTGTAATGACATGTACAAAGTTTTGATACATTTTGTAATTTTATTAAATTCAACTGATAATCACTGTAACATTTATGAGTTTCAACTGAATTACCAATATTTTCACCGTAAGATGTATCTATACATTCTAAAAATAGTGGTTCAAGAGCTTTTCCCAGATTTAAAAGTAACCATTCAAAAGTCAACATACAGTTCCAATTTTTTTGATTCCATATATCATTATTTAATACAGAAGTAAGTAGATCCGTTCCAATATTTGGTTTACACTCTTGTAATATAATTGGTACTTTAAAAGGAAACAGAAAAGGATCTATTTGTATTTTAAGTTGGATCCAATCATAGTTATGATTTTTTTTTAGAATTTTAAGTTTTTCTCCTAATTCGCCATCATATTTAAATTTTAGTATAAGTATAAATGGATTATCATTATCAAAAGAAATAGAATGTTTGTATGACATATCCGTATTTATTTCATAAATTTCATCTAAAATATACTTATAGACACGATCAGGTTTCCAAAGTAAATCTTTCATCTTTTTAAATTCGGAACTGTATTCAGTATCTTCAACTTTTTGATTTAATTCTGACATGATAAAACGATAGTTTTCATCTAATTTAGAATAATTAATATTATCTTTGAGGTTCCTTTTTTTAACATTAAAGAGATTATACTTATCAGGTAATACATTTTCTTTTTCTGATAGAATACTTTTTATTGTTGAAATAATATCTTCGTATTCAAATTTATCGACTAAATACAAATTAATAATATTTATCATTCCAACAGATAAATCATTAGAAACACAGTAGCTTGATGAATCATTATATCTACAGGTAATATTTTTATCATCGAAATTACAAGTAAATTGTTCAAACATAGCAGTCATTAATATAAAATAAGTATATAATATTGATAAATATCAATTTTTTAGATAAATAAATTTATATTATGTTTGAATAATTAACTTACTTTTGCTTATGTTCAATCATTAGTTGAACATATGTTTGAGCTTCAGAAGTACTGAATGGACCTTCAGCTGTCTGGTATACAATATCTGAAACACAGTCAAAGTCATGATGTGTCATATTTTCGATAAACTTGTCTAGCGGATTGACGTCCACGACAACAGCACCCGTCTTAGGATCAACCGTTGTCTTGTAGTCGCCAGCTAGAACGCTGTTGACAAGTCCTTGATTCACTCCTTCCACCAGCATAGTACCAGTAGTCTTGGAGTTAACTGGAAATCCTGGAGAGTTACAGTTCATGTTCCAATAAATAGTAAGAGGAAAAGGTACGTTAGCACTTGTATACTTTGCCTTTGTCCGCTCGACTTCCGTCGGTCCTCGTTGCTTGCAACCATAACCAGATGAAGTTGCCTGGTTCCAATTCATATCAGAAATGATAATATGTCGAAGCTGTTGATGAGGATGCTTCTTCAGCCTACTGAGTAGTAGGTTATTCGCGCGATCAATGTCAGTTGACATTCCCCAGTCGTTGTGCATCATGGAAGTCATCCAAGAGAAGAGATCACCCTCCTTTCGGAGGGTGATAAATCGCGGCTCTGAGCTAAATGTCATAAAAGTATCAGAAAGGGTGGAGAGTCGAGTGATGAGAATTCCCAGGAGCATCGCATAATGCATCACATTGGCACTTGCCATAGAGCCGGACATGTCAACCGTAGCAATAGCATATCGCGGGTCGGTCGGTCGCGGTCCTACAGACCCACCTTCCTCCCAGTTCTGAATCATTTCAGTATAAATCTTTGTAAGAGAAGTATTTAGATCCTTTTCGATGTCTAGATACTGTGAATGTACGGTTGTCCGTAGTGCATGACTGGCATTGGATTCCTTGAATGAGTAACCATCCTTACATACATCCCAGATGACATTAGCCAGCTTACAGATATCCATCCCCGCACCTGCGAGCTTTCCATCTGCTGCTTGCTGAAGTATCCGCTGACGCAGCGCGATTCGGTCAGGATTGGTTGTTCGGTTGCCCTTATCTACAAGATGGGCTGGGACAGGTTCTCCCTTAATTTCATTTAGTAGACCAAGACGGTGTTGATGCATTGCTCCTGCTGTTGGATTCGTGATCATAGACCATCGATCGGAGCTCATATATACTTCAGTTACCTTAAGAACTTCGTTGAGGAAAGCACCGGTCCAGCGAAGAATCATATCACAAAAGTTTACGTGTCGATCACCTGTAGGGTGACTCATGAACGAATCGAGGGGATCTGGAGAGTCCCCATGAAAGATGTGTGCGACAATGAGCGGTCGATGACTGCTATTGAAAGAATCATTACGCTTAAGAAACTTTCCCGCACACGAAAGTTGACCTTCATACTTCTTATAGACAGAGTCACGAGCTTCCGCAGACATTGCCCGAACTTCGTCCAGCTTTTCCTTAATAATAGTACGCTTCTCGGAATCAGTCATCTCTTGGAGAGACTTGCCTAGAATTAGCTTGATGTCATTATTCAGCGCGTTAACATATACGTTGATACACGCGGTAACAAACTCGGTGTTGTTCAGAGCGATTCCTACCGCGATGAGGTGATCGATATCACCGTAGTAACCAAAGTGAGGAAATAGTTGAACTAGTTGTGTAGCTGTCTTGGGAAAGTCTTCGATGAGACGACGCATGAGCCAGTATGATACGACACGTTCACCGCATCCAATCTTGGCGCGTCCCTCCTTTACGATTGCTCGCTTGAAAAATACCATACGAAATACTACATTCCAGTAAAACGCCTGATCTCGTGGGTTTTCTGAACTGATTTGTGTTCGCATATTACGATAAAGCTCGTTCCATAGATCCCGTGTCGCCTGGGGAATGTTCTTAAGCGGGTTAGAACTCTTCTTTGCCTGCTTTGGACGCTTTCCGCCCTTTGGAACCTTTGTCTTTAGCTTACATGCTTCCCGAATGGAAGTGCTAATCAGCTTATTACATAGTGCCATGATCTTTGACATTGTATCAGTACCTAGATGAGCCCAGTTGTCATCCCCGTTCCAGGTTAGACCTCCACGGCACGCATCTTCTTCCAGATGTTCGACTGATGCGCATCCTTGCTGATCAAGTGCGGCTCCGAGACATCCTGGATGACTAGCTGCTGCCCCGCCACCCGAATTAACATGTGTACTTTGTGTTTGATTTGAATGAGCTGTGTGCATTCGCTTGTTAGCAGCTGCTAGACGTTGAGTCAGCGCAGAAGTAGAAATAGTATCATTATTTTGCTGTCCGTTAGGAAAAGACATATAAATATGTTTGTATAAAAATGATATTATATTTCAATTTTTTTAAATATACAAACAAAATTTAATATATATAAATCACCAAACGTACTTTTACTTACTTTTATTTCTAAATCAGCTAATTCGCTAAAATAATAACAAATAATATGTTCTGGTAAATCGAATATTTTTTTTACAAAAAGTTTCAATGTTTCTTTTAAATATAATGATAAAGAATAACCTTTATCTATTATATTTTTTTTTATTATATCATACATTTGATTTAAAGATATTTTGTTTTCAATTAATTTATCTAATATCATTTCAACTGTAGTTACATTTGGTACACCTAATATTTTATAGATATCAAATATATTTATATTTTTACTTTGATAATTTAAACTTTGTAAAATGTTAATTGCTTTTCGCAAGTCACCACAACAATTGTATGCTATAACTTTTAATGCATTTTTAGATATATCAATTTTTTCTATTTTAACTATTTCATATAATTTTTTAATAACATTATTTTCAGATATTGTTTTAAATTTAAAATTAACACATCTATTTTTAATTGATGAAATTATTTTATTTTCATAATTACATATAAAACAAAATTTTGTTGTTTTTGAATTCTTTTCTATTATTCTTTTTAGTGCAGATTGTGCATCGAATGTCATACTATCTGCCTCATCTAATATTATTAATTTGTACTTATTTGGGAATAATGATCTTTTTTCCGCAAATCCTTTAATTTCATCTCTGACAGTATTAATACCCCTATCATCTGAAGCATCAAGTTTCATTATTGTAAAAATATTATTTTTATTATAATAATTTTTTATTATTGTATTTATTACAGATGTTTTACCTGTGCCTGGTTTACCATAGAACAACATATTTGGTATATAATTAAATTTACTCATTTTTTTTATCAATTCTATAATATTGTTTTGGCCAATAATTTCTTCAATATAGACAGGTCTATACTTTTCAATCCATAATGTATTCATTATAATATTATAGTATTATAGTATTATATGCTTTAAATGGACATTATATAATAGAACAGTTTATAAAATAAAATATGTTCATTACAACCAACAAGTAATAATTGATCTATATCACTTAATAATATTAGTATTTTTGATTTTTGTTTATCATTTAATTTTTCATTATTTAATATAATATCTATTATAAATGTAATTTGATTTATTAAAGAATATGACTCTTTAAGATAATGATTTAATTTTTTAAGTACAGATTTTTCTCTTTTATCTATAGCAAGATTTACTAAACTAATTAATTCAGATAATTCTATTATACCAAGTATTTCATATATATACTTTTTCTCAATATTTTTAAAAAATAAATTTTTACATTTCTGTACCAAGTTAATACATTTTCTTAAATCACCTCTTGATATTGTAGTTATTAATTGCCTTGTCTCTCTACTAATTTTTATATTTTCTTTAAGGCATATACTATTAACAATTTTATTTTGTTCTGTTTTTTTAATTGGTCTAAAACGATATAAAGAACATCTAGATATAATTGGATCAATAATTTTATGATGATAATTACAAATAATACAAAATCTAGTTATACTTGAGTAGTCTTCCATTATTTTTCTTAAAGCAAATTGTGAATCAGATGTCATACTATCGGCTTCATCTAAAATTATGATTTTCCAGTTTGGTATATTTTCTTTAACATTTATGGCACTTTTAGCATAAATTTTAATTTTATCTCTTACTACTTTTATACCTCTTTCGTCTGATGCATTTAATTCAATAACTCTCTCTTTAAAAACGTCTCCAAATAAATCTCGTGCGAGAGCTAAAATAGTAGAGGTCTTACCACATCCAGAAGGACCAAAAAATAATAAATGGGGCATATTTTTTGTTTTTATAATATTTTTAAATGAATCTATGATATCATCTTGAGATTTAATACTTGCTATATTTAGAGGTCTGTACTTTTCAACCCATAATTGACTATTCATCAAATATTTATATTACATATTTACAGTATTATTTTAAACCTAAATAATGATTTTAAATGAATTGTTTAGTATTGTGTGATAGTAACAGTTACATCATTGACCTTAAGATCAAGGGGCTTTAGCAGAGCAGTACCTGCGGTGTTCTTTAGAGAAACTGATACGCCACATGCAACATTGTCGCATTCATAACGATGAGGAATTGATACCCTAGTCTTGTGAACTAGTCCTTCGAATACTTGACGATACTTGTGAGCACTTGCAGAAAGAAATACGGGAAAGGTTGTGTTCCACGGTGTTGGATTTCCGAGGAGCCTTGTGTGGGCATTCTTTGGTACGAGCATGATGTTATGATGCTTGATGAGCTTAAGATCATGTACATGAGTAATTTCCATATATCCGTAATTACCAAAAAAGTTATCGCTAGTTGTACCTTGATAGACACCCCAGAAATAGGGTACCGATCGCCAGTCTTCTTGTAGAGTTGTCTTGGTAGTAATCATGGGAGGATGTGAACTTCCCCGTACTTCGAGCTTGGTAATTGTACCATCTTCGATTCCCTTGATCACATCTCGGAATGTCTTGGGGACGAACGGTGTATGGTGAACCTTTCGACCAGTGCGGGATCGGGCTGCGAAACCTTCCGCTGCATTGCTCTTCCCCTTCTTTTGCTTTGCTGCACTTAGCATTTCTGCCATAGCATCGGCAACCTGTGTATTTGATGCTTGATCAGCACACGGCTGATTGACAACGTAGGTGCCATCTAGTCTCTCTAGTTCTCCAATCGCATGAACAGTGTTAACCATCTTGGAGAATACATCCATTGAGTCTCGAACATGTGACTCCTTAGGTCCTTCTGTTGGACGCTGGTACTTGGTAGAGCCGAAACGTTCTTCCAGCATAGCCTTCATACCCGCTTCATCGCGAGCATTTTGTAGAAGACTGAGACAGTTGTTATTAATTTGGTCGAACCAAGTAAGGACGACGCTATGTGCGTCTACCTTCATCGGATGTGCTGTAAAAATAGCAAAGCCGACGACTGAAGCAATGTCTTGTGTATTCATATTATGAATGTAACGTCCCTGAAACTGATTTAGTACGACATTGATAATCTCTTCGAACCAGACGAGAGCAGCCTTAATCTTGTCAGCGTACGTAGATGCATCTACGATTCGTAGCATCAGCCTGAGAGAACTCTGTAGTCCTTCCAGATCACGAAACCTACTAAGAAGTCCGATAATAAGTGGGGTGTACTGAAAACCGGCCTGGGCGTAGTGTCGGGCCTTAGTTGTACCCATTGTCTGTACTGGTGCTGGAATAACCGAACGGTAAGTGTAATGCTTGAACTTGCGTCCATTCTCAGCTGTCCCAGATTCAACGGGCCATGAGAATAGCTTGTTGTAATGTGGACTGTCTTCTACGCGACGTACGTTAGGATACTCCAGAGGTACAATATACCATTCCTGGGAGTTAAGCTGGCGGTAAACTTCCATTACCTTTGCGCGAATCTTGCTCCGACACTTGCGTACGGAGGTATCATTTTCTGCGGTTACATCAGCAAAGATGATAGGGCCGTTCTGGTCAAAGTACATTGCGTACTCTGGAACTCGCTCCTTGCAGGTGGTACAGTTAAATTCCATTGTAATCAGACGACGAACCTTGCGCTTGAGCTCTTGAATTAGTGGTCGGTTATCGTTGAATCGACCAAGGTATTGAATTCCATTTGAGGTGAAAGGTGTTATTCCCTTTGTATGTGTCAGAATGACATATTCGTCATACTGTTGACTATATTGATGATAGCGTTCATTATCACTTGGTGTTGTCGGAGAACGTGATTCTCCGGGATGACCCGAAAGTTCGGTTGATGGTCCTGCTTGTTGTTCTGCGTTAGTATTAATTATCGGACACACATGGGCGGTCGACATATAATAATGTAATCATACAAATACATATATTTTTTCAATTTTTTTAATATCTGAATAATTATAATGGATATTAAGATTAAAGCACTGTTGATCTTATTTGGCGAATCATTTAGATTAGGAAATCAAGGTAATAGAAATAGAGGATACCATAGATCTTATAAAGAACAAATAAATGCTGCGAAATCGCACATGAAATTCATAAAAAGTTTAAAAAATATAAATATGATGGTAAGTATAAATAGTTACACAACAACATATGATAGTGTACTTAATAAAATATATGAACATGTATTACTTGATAGTAAATATTATAAAAATTTGATAGGACAAAATAGATTAATTTATAATTGTATTAATAGAATTAATAATATAAATTCTTATAGTTTTGTTATATATATGCGAATAGATATATTTCTAAAAGATAAGTTTATTGAAATTTTTAATCCATATAGTGAAAAAATATTATTTCCTTCTATATGTTTTAAACCGTATGATAAAGTTGGAATACACCCCAGAGTTAATGATACAATAATGTTCATACCAAATAAATTTTTTAATCTTTTAAAAAAAATTAAATTAGACCATAAAACTTGGTATCAATTAATAGTATCTCTTAAATTAAAATATGAAGATTTAGATACCATTTTAAATAGTTATCATGATAGTGATAGTGCAAAAGATTATAATCCAATATATTATATAGTAAATAGAAAAGTAAGTAATACACATAAGACTAACGAAATATTTAATAAATTTAACTATGGTTTAGATAATTTTGATAATACAAAAAAAACTTTTTATCTAAACGAATATATAATGAGTGAATTACAAAAATCAACTCCTCAAAACCCTTACATGAATAGATTACCATTCGATAGTTATAACGACAAAAATTCGGACTATAACGATCCAAATGTTAAAAGTAATATGAATAAAACTTTTGAAAATTCTCACTGCGGAAACCATTTTGAAAGATATTTCTATACACAACCTGTTACATCAACTATACCTGAATTAAAAAATACTTTAAATTTTTTTTATCCAGAGACAGATACATGTCGACAATCTAATTATGATTGTTACTTGAATAGACCTCCAGGATCATCTTTTGATAGAATAATAGTAAAAAAATCATACGAACCTTATTCGCAAGATAATAATAATAAAGATATTTCAAATTTATATAAAAAATGATTCTTTTTATGTGTTATAATGTCGGATGATAATATATCAGAACTTTATAATTTAAGTGAAAAATATTTTGAACGAGATATAGTAAAAAGTAATAAAATATACATTAAAATTTTAAAAAAAATAAATGAAGATAATAACATAGAATTATCAAATAATGATATCAAAAAAATAAAAAAAAATGTAAAAAAGAAATTAAAATTTATAAAACTTTATAAAAGAATACTGACAGGTGACATAGAATATTTCAAAAATATTCAAAATATAAACTCTAAATTATACTCTATTAAAAATTACAATTTGGCACATTTGTGTATTGATACAGGTGACAAAGAAATATTAAGATATTTATTCATTAAAGGAATTCCAATTAATATAATTAATAATAATAAAACTCTTTTTGAATATGCTTTGAAAAAAGAAGATCCTAATATTATCAATTTTTTAATTAATGTAGGCTGTACATTAGAAAAATATATATTTATAAGAAAAAACACACCAGATATTATATTAAACTATGATGATATTGATATGATAATATTAGAAAAAATTTTGTTATTTAATACCAATAAGTCTAAAACTATTAATTTTAATAATATAGAAAATAATTTTGACTTTCTTAAAAAATATATAGATTTAAATACACCTTTAGGTATCAATAATTTTACATTAAATAATTTAATAGATGGATTAAACTTTATGTTTAAAAATAAAAACTCATATTATACTTATAGAAAAATATTAGAAGAAGAATTAAGCTATAACTTAATGACTGAGTACTATTGTCCAAAAAGAAAATTAGATATTATTTTAATAAACTTAATACCGTTTATTAATTATCCATTCAAAGTAACTTCTAATTTTTTAATATTAAATGAACTAAGATTTATAATTAAAACTTTAAAAAATAATAAAAATTTTAAGAATAATTTATATAATTATTTAATTTCTAATTATGTTCAAAAAAATATTTGTTCTCTTGATTTTTTAGGTATACATATATTTACAATAAATAAAAATATATAAAAAAAAAGTTATAAACTTTTTTCTTATATTAATATATATGAGTTCAAATTATAACGGTTTAGATCGAACACTTTATGATGAAGAAGTTTACGTTACAGATAATATACAACGTAACAAACCACTTGGATATGTATTGAACACAGGTGCTTATGAAAACTGCGCCGAATGTAATGAATTACCAACTGTTACTAACCATGTTGATAGAGTAATTTTAGAAAATGATTTATTAGGACATAACAGAAGATTATCAAATGATCCAAAGTTGAAATATCAACCAAGACAACAGGGAAACGCTGATAATAATATTGATTTAGTGTCTAATTTAACTCCTGGTAAACTAAACTTCTTACCACCTTATGTATGTGAAAGAAATTTAGATTCAGAAGACTTTTTACCAAATAAGTTAAGAAAAAATGTAGAAAATTTAAAAAATACTACAAAATATGTAGAAGATAAATTCTTAGAAAAGTTACAAGTTGATAATAACTATATGGATGAGTTAAAGAAATTATCACCTGATCCAGAGTCAGAACAATACAATAGCTACAGACAATTAGGAGAAACATCCGGAGTTATGTGTGATGCTAAAAAATATTTACAACAAAATAACTAAATATTACTTTAATTAAAATATTTATAGAATTTTATATAAATATTTTAAATCTATACATATATATATGGCACAAATATTTGCTAGAGCAAATTACGATGATAAAGAATTAGAGCATAGAGATTCCGAACGTTTGAATTATAGTAATTATATGTTAAATATTGACGCACACGAAAATGTAACTAACTGTTATCCTAAAAAAGATTTAAGGAATTCACATACTCAGATTAGTAGACCTATTAAAAATAATAAACTCGATCTACAAAATAAAGTAAATGTTGAGTCATTATTACAAAATAGACACGTTGAACTCAATAGTTCAAAAAAATTAAATAAAGATTACCAAAAAGTTAAATTAGATAGTAGACCAACATGTAACCTAAAAGAACACGAAGAGTTTTCAAAGTTAAAAAATAAAAATACTGGAACTTTGACATTTTCACCATCTGATACACTTGATGACACACGATTTACTCATCCTGTACAAAATTATAGAGAAATGAATACATTAAAATATAAATTTACACCTTTTTTACCAATTAATCCACAGAATGTATTAGTAGAAAATAACTCTTGGTTTAATTTATCACGCGCAGGTGTATCAACTCGATATGGTGAAAAATTATCTACTGTATCGCGTACACAACAACCGGCATCTTTTGAACCTCAATTACCAAAGAGATTTAATATTGATAATATAAAAAGACCTGGTAATAATGAAATTAATTACTAGAATAGTAGGTTATAATTTTAATAATATATATATATATATATATATATATATTATGAATCATCCAAATTGGAACATTAATAGTAAAAATTTATTTAAAAAACAAGAAAGTACTTTAGTTGATAACGAAAAATCTTATAAAAATCAATTTAAATTATCTAAATTTAAAAATGAACCAACAGTTGAATTAAATACACTGTATAAAGATGTGAACAGTGGTCATACATTAAATGTAGTTAAACCAGAACATTTTAATATGGAAAAATATAAAAAAAATAGCAGTGGATATAGAGATAGTACTTTAAATTTAAAAGATTATCACAGTAAAGAAGTAGGTTTATATGCTAGAAAAAAACAAGATCCGCATAGATTATTTAAAGTAACTGATAAAAAATCTAGTTTAGTTAGTGGTTACGATTATATGAATAGAATGGAAAATACAAAACACAGGAGAGGTAAAACATTTACAAAATTTAACAATCAAATTCCTAAAAATTTATACTTGGAAAAACCAATAACTTCTAAAGATGTTAGAATAAAACCAAAAGATTTAAATGAAATTCGTGGAAGTGGTATACATAGCCAGCGTTTATCACCACATAATCGTACACAGAAAACAGGTAAAAAAGCAGAAGGTGTTTCAACTAACCCAGAGGATATCTTTTTAACAAAATTTAAAAAGAAAACATGGAGAGAACAAAAACCAGAAGATTTAGGTGCTACAACTGGTGCATATTTAAAGCCCACATATCATGGTAAAATTAAGTTACCGACAACAGCAAGAACAGTATCAAGAGAAGTAGTAGGTCATGCGGCTAATTTGAACTCAGTTCAAGAATACAGAAATAAACAAAAAGCAAATCCTACAATAAAAGAATCAACCGTTAAAAACGAACATATTTTGGGTCCATTTAATCAACTTGGTGTATCTAATCGTAATAATCAAAAAGCCAAAGAAACAATTAAAGAGAGTACAATTGTGAATAGACATGTTCTAGGACCAGTCAATACAAATATAACAAGTATGAGAAATAATCAAAAAGCGAATACAACAATCAAACAAACAACAAGCAAAAATGAACATATTACAGGAAATTTTAATAATATAGGCTTATATGCTAAAAATAATCAACAAACAAATAATACAATTAGACAACAAACAGAAGTAAATTCTTCTTTAATAGGACCATATAGTAACACCGCGCCAATAAGTCATAATAACCAAGCTTCTAATAAAACACTAAGAGAACACTTTGGAACTGATGGTATGATATCAGGATCAACACAAGTCCCTAGTAGAAACAATCAAACAGCAAATAATACCATACGACAGCAAACAGTTTTAAATTCACAAATCTTAAATACTAAAGGTTATGATATGGTATCTTCTAGAAATAATCAAAATGCCAACACAACAATCAGACAACAGAACGAAACTAATACATATATATTAAATACAAAAGGGAATGATATGAGCACAAGTAGAAACTATCAAAATGCAAATCCGACAATACGTGAACAAAGCGAATTAAATTCACATATATTAAATAACAAAGGTCATGATATGAGCACAAGTAGAAATAATCAAAATGCTAATATAACAATACGTGAACAAACAACTAATAATGAACATATAACAAATGCTAAAGGTTATGATATGAATACAAGTAGAAATAATCAAAATGCTAATAAAACGATTAGGGAACAGAGCGAGTTGAACTCGCATATACTAAACAGTAAAGGACATGATATGAATACAATACGGAACAATCAGAATGCTAATCCAACCATACGTGAACAAAGTGAATTAAATTCACATATATTAAATAGTAGAGGTCATGATATGAATACTATAAGAAATAATCAAAATGCTAATAAAACAATTCGTGAACAGACAACAGATAATGAACATGTATTAAATCCTAAAGGTTATGATATGAATACAAGTAGAAATAATCAGCATGCAAATAAAACAATTCGTGAACAAAGCGAATTAAATTCACATATACTAAATAGTAAAGGATATGATATGAGTACAAGTAGAAATCATCAAAATGCTAATACTACTATAAGAGAACAGAGCGAAACAAATTCACATATATTAAACAGCAAAGGATATGATATGAATACTAGTAGAAATAATCAAATTGCTAATAGAACTATCCGTGAACAGATGAGTAACAATGAACATGTATTAAATCCTAAAGGTAATGACATGAATACAAGTAGAAATAATCAAAATGCTAATAAAACTATTCGCGAACAGATGAGTAATAATGAACATATATTGAATCCCAAAGGTAATGACATGAATACGACAAGAAATAATCAAAGTGCTAATAAAACTATTCGTGAAACAACAGAAATGAATGAAGCTACTGGTAATCCTTTATTATCAATGACATATGCTGTAAATGACGATCCAATTAAACCTAAAAATATTGTTATGGCTCATAATTATAAAGGTATTTCAAGCTCAAATACACAAGAACATACATCAAGAATGTTCAAAGAGAACTTTGAAAGCGATGATAGAACAGAAAAATCAATTGATCTTCGTAAAATAGAATTATCTGGTGGAAAAGATCAAGTAAGTGCAACAAAACAGCATTTAGGTGAATTTAAAAGTAATACAAAGATAGATCCAAATAATATAAAAATGTTAGGCCCCGCATCTGAAATATCCCAGGGTTATATAGTATACGATAGTTTTGTAAAGGGAAAGACTCATAATAATGAAAGACAAAAGATAGATAATAGAATTTTAGAAAATTTAGATGGTAATCCTTATGTTAATAATATTGTACATAAAAGTACTTCAGATAAAGATAACTTAAGACATGGAAGTAACGCCTGGAAAAATACTAGAAATATTGTTGAATTAAAAGCGTCTAATTAGAAATAAAAACCTTATAATATAATATATGATAAAAGGTATTAATTTTGTTGAAAATAATAATAATAAAATTATAGAAATTAGCGGAAAAGAAGATAGATTAGAAAGTTTACAACTTGCGGCAAGTATTCATAAAAAAACTCGAGCAGATATATTAAAGTATATAAAACCAGGTTTAAAATTATCAGAATTAGAGGAAGTTATAACAAATACAATAACTATGTATACTGATAATAAAGGTATAAATGGTGGTATTGCTTTTCCACCAAGCTTATCTATATCAGAATGTATAGCACATTTTACACCTTATAATACAATTGACAGAACTTTAAAATATTCAGATAATTTAAAAATAGATATAGGAGTAAGTGTAAATGGATGGATTATTGATTCCGCATTTACAATATATTTTAATGAAGAATTAAAAGAATTACATGATACTGCTAAAGAAGCAACATATATTGGTTGTAATACAATGGGAATTGATGTTAATATAAATGATTGGGCTGAAACAATAGACGAATATATTTCATCGAAGGAAATTTATTTTAAAAAGAAAAATGATAAAACTGCTAAATTATATAATATTAAAAATATTAAAAATTTAGGAGGACATACAATAATTAAAAACAATGTTCATGGAGGAATGTTTATTCCAAGCTATAGGATACCATTTAATAATGGGCAAAGATTTGGTGAAGGTGTATACGCTATAGAACCATTTTGTTCAATTCTTAGCGATACATACGAATTGAATTATAATGAAATTACAAACTTTAAGCTAAAAACAATATCATCTCCAATTGAAAATAATATATTTAAAAAATTTAACTATAATATATTTACCAGAAAACATGTAGACAATCATAATATATCCGATTTTAATAAAATTAGTTCAAAACTAATACCATATCCTCCATTATATTCGACAGATCTAAATGACTATTCAGCACAATATGAACATACAGTACATTTGGATAGTAATAAAAAAATTATACTTTCGAAAGGACTCGACTATTGAATTCCTAACTTTAAACTATTATGTTTATAATCACTCATAATTTCATCATACAATTTTAATATTAATTTATCGTTTTCATCTGAATTTTTTAGAGATATTTCATTAGTATGGTTAAGCAATATTTTATTTATATATTCATAAGAACATCTAATATGCTCTAAATTTCTAGCACCTGTTATTATAATGTTTCCTTTTTCAAAAATAAAAATACTCACTTCTTTTTCTTCTGTATTATTTTTTGGTGGTATATACTTTACTATAACACATGCACGTATTGTTTTTTCAAATGATGATTTTATTTTTTTTAATTTCAGCAATTGATACAAAGCATTTCTGTCAATGTGTAAATTAACTTTGTAATTCGAATTTATCATGTATATTTTAAAGTTACTTACACTAAGCTTATTTTTTTCGTTACTATCAATAAAATGTATATCACTAATTGTATTTCCTATTTTAATACCTTTCGTTTCTTGTAATCTGTAGATTAATTTATTCAAAGCTCTATTACAATATTCTATCTTTTTTAATCCAGATATTTGAATACTGCCATTTTTAAACAGTTTAATATTTAGTTTTTTTTCATCATTTAAATCTGTATACTCTCCTTCTTTAATCCTTACTACAATTGTAATTTGATTGTAGAATGGTGTCGATTTTTTTACTTTTGCTGTTGTAGATCGGGATCTACGTTTTTTTATTTTTTGTTCAATTAAACTTCTCATATTGTCTTTATTTAATTTAACAGTAATAATATCATCTGAATTTAAAGGTAAATATTTTTCTATATTAGTTAAATTTACTGTATTATTTAGTTTACATGAAGCACACATAGTTGAAATATTAACTCCATGTGGCAAATCACGAATTTCTTTATTTTTCCAATCTAAATAATCTACAAAATCATATTTACTCCAGTTAAAGCTTGCCATTTAATATACTTAAAGTATAATTCTTTAAGTATAAATTTCAATATTTTATTTTGTATGATTATATATATAATAATACAAAATATGGATATTAGATATTCACCAGAATCTAGTACTAATAACGTTGTAAGAGTAGCGTCAAAAGTCAAAAAATATGTTATAAAAGGTACCCGCTATATAAAAAAATAACTTTTATAGATGTGCCAGTTCTCCCAGTTTATCCCTCGCACTACTTATTTTTTCTAAAAGTTTGTCAATTTCTTCCAAGTGTTGGGGATGTTCACCAATACCAACTGAATTATTTAAATAAATATGTATAGTTGTATGTGCTGCCAAAATGTCTGCTTCGTATTTTAATCGAAGTGAATTAATTAAATTTTCTTTTACATTAAAAATCATTATAATAACTAATTAATATATGTTTAAATAAATTAATTAGTTATTTTATTTAACTCAATATAGTGTTTTCTACATACTGGTATAAATTCATTAGTCGATCCAATTAATACTTGCTGTGTATCATCTTTGAGTCTATGCGTGAAAATACCAGGTGTACCGTCCATACATATTTTACATAATGCATTTAACTTTGTAATGCTATCACAATAAGGTATTAATTCAAGAATGTCGCCGAATGTTTTTCTTTCAGAATCGCCATTTAATCCACTAACTACTACATTTATTTTTAGTTTTTCTACAATAAATAGAACATCTTTAATCAAATCAGGAAAAAATTGCGCCTCGTCAATGAATATTGTATCAATATCACCCCCGAGAGGGAACTGAACAATATCATGTACAGTATTAAACGTCACACACTTTTCTTGAATTAAATCATGTGACACTATATGTGACTCTGAATATCTAGTATCAATAGCTGGTTTAGCCACTAAATAATTTTTATTTAAAACTTTTAGTAGTTTGATTCGTCGTAGTAATTCACTTGATTTACCTGCAAACATAGGACCAATTATGATATCTAATTTCGCCATTTATTATTATACAACAATAAATATACACATTATCAATTTTTATTTGGTTCCGGTAATGATAAGTTGGTATCACTATATCCGATTTTATTAGATATAAATTCTAAAGGGTATTTTAATTTAGAATAAGTATCTTCAATAAAATTAATATGTCTACTCATTTTTTCACATGGTGGATTAATATCTTTATCAATCTTAGATATTAACAAGTCTAATTTATCTTCTATTTTATTTAACTTTATAATTATTTCTTGGTAATTTTTATCCATATAATATAATTAAAAAAACATTATTTATATAAAAATATGCCCAGGGTTTTATCATGGGACGTTGGTATCATTAATTTAGCATATTGTTTAATTGAATACAATGAGACTGAATGGTCTGTAATTGAATGGGACTTAATAAATTTAACAGATAAAGGTAAAGAAAAATGTAATTACTGTAATAAAAATCCAAAGTTAATTCAAGAATTATTTAATAATACAAAAAAATTATGTTGTAAAATTCATTCTAAAAATGTAAATACAACACCTATTAATTTTGAAGATATGTTTATACAACCTGAAATTAATCAGGAATGTTGTTATGAAGGTAAGAACAAGTGTACAAAAAAAGGTAAATATATATATAATAACCAACATCTTTGTAATACTCATTCAAAATCTACATATAATAAAATAAAAAATAGTTATAAACTTAAAAATTATAATACTAAAAATTCAAATGAACTTAGTATTGATACGTTAAGATTTAAATTAGTTGAAAGTTTAGAAAAAAGATCTGAACTATTATTATGTGATGGTGTAATTATTGAGAATCAACCAACTCTAAAAAATCCAAAGATGAAAGCAATATCATCAACTGTATATGATTATTATCTTATCAGAGGTATTTTTGATAAAAAAAACGATAGTAAAATAACAAAAGTAAAATATATATCTCCATCTAATAAATTAAAAATAGTATCAGATGGTGATTCTAAAAGTTTAATAAAACTTAAAGGTGATGAAGCAAAAACTTATAAATTGACAAAAAGCCTGAGTATAAAATATTGCATTGAATTAATTGAAACAAAAAAAGACAAATGGTTAGATCATTTTAATAGTTATAAAAAAAAAGATGATTTAGCTGATTGTTTTTTACAAGGTATGTATTATATAAATAATATAAAATGATTTATAAAAAAATTTTGTAATATAATTATTCTTTCAGAAAGGCATTTGTATAGTTACACCCCATCTGGGAAACATTATAAAGCTTGGATGTTGAAATGTTATTTTTCATTAGAATATTTCGCATAACATCTAGCTTAGATTGTTCGAGGACTTGTTCTCGAGAAAATAGCCAGAGTCCCGCACCATTCACGCCCGACTCTTTGGTTGTACAAGTTTCATTTGTAACTCGTACCGAGGGTTCCCCTCCAATAATTACCGCCCATTCGTAATTATACGAGATCGGTCCTGCGGCTAGAATCCAATAGTTACCACCGAAAATATTCGGAAGAAAACATGGTGCCACCAGGAGTTTTTCAGGGGCGCTGCTATTTGGTTCACGTGCGCATAGTACAGTTGAATTGTTTGTATACTGTCCATTGACTTTTCCACGATTAGCATAATTATATACTGAAATAACAGTACCATCAAAAAATGGAACATGTGAATTTTTATCCACATTATAGGTAGCAGTTACACAGTATAGATCATTTAGACTCTGGTAGCCATTAAGCTGTTGCTGTTGGACATACCAAGATTTACTGATATATTCGGTAATATTCAGTGGAGGATCAGTTTGTAGCGATACTGGTGAACAGCTGTTACTAAAACCTACACATGCGGAAAGTAGAATTAGAGAGACTTTTTTTGAAGCAAAAGACATATACCATTATAGAACATTGAATCAATAGATTATTAATTCAATATTTTATTGATAATTAAATAAAGAAGAGGAATTTTTATATAATATGCAATTATATAAAAATAAGTTACCTGAAATAGATGATATTGTTAATTTTAAAGCTGAAAAAAAGAATGATTATGGATTTAATTGTACTTTAATAGACTATGGTATTGAAGGATTATTACCAATAAATTTAATTACAAAAAAAAAACGAATTAAAAATATTAATACATTAATTCCTTTAAATAAAACATTACAAGCGTATGTTAATGAAATAACAAATAACATAATTACCTTAAATATTGTATTACTGGACAAAACGTCAGATAAGTATCAAAATTTTGTAAAAGTAAATGAAGACAATAAAAAATTACACACACTTATTAAAAGATATTGTTATAAATACAATAAAGACATAAATATTCTATGGAAACCTATACAAGAACTCGATATTAGTAATAAATTAGAATATACTTATAAAAATATAGATAATTTAGAACTAGAATTAAAAAAATTTATTTTAGATAATAAAAAAATAGCTATAAAAAATTATGAAAAAAAAATAGCTATAAATACTTTAGATGATATTAATGTACTAAAATTAGTAGTTCAAAATATTATTATAGATAATAATTTAAATGTAATAATTACAGTTGATAAACTTCCTATCTATAAAATACAATCAGATAATATAGATAACTGTAATTTATTTATTAATAAATTATTTGACTACTCTAGGGACAAAAAGCGTATTTTTTTGACTGTTTAGTTATTATTTATTATTTTTAGCCCCATGCTTTTCTCAAGAGAATATTTTGATGTTTTAATGGGTTTTGAACGTTTTAAAACATAATTATTTGTTTTACTGCTGTTTTTATTGTTTACTTCTACCTGAGAATATCTAGATACAAGAGGTGGTTGTAAATATTCGTATTCAATACAAGGACATATAAAATTTTTTCTAAATTTTTTTATATTTAGAATTCCACCAAATTCTTTTAATAATTTCCATGATGGTGCAGACTTTATATTTATATTTTTATCATATGTTAATTTATAATGATAATGTAACAATGAATTTCTTTTAGCAACATTTTCATCATTTAAGTCGTTGTTATAGCTTTTTGCACAATTATAAGAACAAAACTGACCGATACAATAAAACTTTGATTCAATATAAAGTTCGGGTAGTTCAACTTTAGATGTATTAAATGAATGTTTACACCACCAACATTTTGAACTGTTATTAGAATTAATATCAACCATATTATTTTCCTCTATTTTATAAATTTCTAATTCTTTATTCAATAAATTTATTTCTTCTCGCAATTCTTCTATCTCTAAGTGAGTTGTATTTTTTATGAATAATTCATTGGTTGATTCATAAATATCATTATATTCTAAAGGAAAATGAGCAATTATTTCAAGTTCAGATGAACTGTTCATATTTATAGAAATAAATTTTATCTTTAATACTTTTATACTTTTGTATATTTAAATATATATATATATATATGAACACTGATTCTGTTGTAATTGTAATTAGTACATCTGGTAAAAATTCATTCAGTCTATCATTGATTAACCATATTAAAAATAACTTGTTATATTCAAGTTTACTAAGAGAACATCTAAAACAATTAAATGATAATAATGAAATAGAAAAATTATTAAATTATGATATTTATCATCCATTTAAATATGATATAAGTATTTTATAATACTTGTCTGTATATATATATATATATATATGTACATATATATAGATATGATAATTAAATGTCTAAATATTATATTACTAATCTGTTGTTTTTATCTTATTTTATACTATAAATATTCAATTGAAAATTATGATACTTCTAGCAATAAAATATTAGGTTTTCAGATATGTGGAATAGGGAATGGACATTTGACTCAAGCAGAAATTATATACAATGTTCTTATAAAGAATTATAAAATTCCTGTTGTTATTATTTATGGAATGGAAGATAATTTTTCAAATATTTTTTCTGAAAGTACTGTAATTTATAAAAAAATGTATTCATCTAGAGAATCTACCGGTAATATGAATAAATTTAATATGGCATTAGATTTATTTAAATTAGTAAAAATAAAAAATTATGAAAAAGAATATAATATAACTACATGGGTAAATTTTTGGATAACAAATTTATTTAATATGAGAACAAAACAAATTATTCTAGCTAATCAATTCTCAATTTCAGATATTAGAATAAATATTATTACAAGTATGATGAAAAAACTATCGTATACAGATATTATTAGTATTCATCTTCCATCAAAACTAACTAATTATGTGGTTCCACCATTAATAAATTTAAATAAAATTAAAAGAAAAGAAATTAAAGATAACTTAATATTAGCATACTCTGTCTCAGGTGAAAATTTTACTGAATTCATATTTATACTAGCTAAAAATAATCCATTGTATAAATTCAAATATTTTACATATAATACTATCAATATATATCCAGAAAATATAGAATTATTTAAACCAGATAAACTAAACTTTCAAAAATATTTAAAGAATTGTGCTGCTGTATTATGTACTTCTGGTAACGAGTTAATATTGGAATGTGTATATAATAATATACCTGTAGCCACTATGCCTTGTTCACTAAAGCAATTTGAACAAGTTCATAACTATAAAAAATTTGTTGAAAATTTAAAATATGCTTTACCTATGACAAAATATTTAGATATAAATTTATTAAAAAATAGAAATACAACTAAGTTTTCGCTTGATTTAATAGATAGTTTAAAAAATAGAGATTGTAAAATTAAGCAATTGTTTAAAAATTTAATTGTATAGAAATTATTCAATTGTCATTAGAGATGTTTTCTTATTTTTTTTTTTTCTTTTACTACTAGTCTCTGATAAAGAGTCAGATACTATTCTAGAATTATCAATACTGCTTTCTTCCTGTGTTTCAGTATTTGTATCTGATCTTCCATGTAATTTTGCTAAAATTTCAGCTACACCATTTTTAGTTTTCTTTTTTGGATGACTTTCTGATACATCATTAACATCATTTAAAACAGCGTTAACATCTGATGGTATATCTATTTTATCAGTTGTTCGTGTTCTTGTAGGTGAATCATTCATATTATTAATATAGTTTTGGACGTTTCCTGGCATACTATTTCTTTTTTTTTCTTTATCTTTTTTTCTTAATTCTGCTTTTTGTTGTTCAATATTAATCTCTTGCTCTGTCATAAACTGCGACTCCTTCTTAGGTGGATTAATAATATTTGATATCATATCTGGATTATTTTCCATTACTTTATCTAACCCTGGAACATTTGATAAATGTTTCTTTGAAAAATGGAAAGCTGAAGCAGAAAATCCAACTAATAACATTAATTTCAATTCAGGAGACATTTTATTTCCTTTTCCTTTGTATTTTTCGTATAATTCTTCTAATACGTCTTCATAAGAATCTACTTCTATATTCATATGTTGTGACCAACCACTTAATTGAAAATCGAATGGATCGTATTTATCATTTCCAAATTCTACAACTGACGCTAAATTAACTATAAGATTTTTATACAATTTAACACCGTTTCGTTTGTCAGCAAACCCTTTAACTAAATCAAATTCATACTCCATCTCTTCAATAGTTGAATTAAAATCATAATCTTTTGAAAGTTTAAAACCTTTTGTTTTTAATTCAGATAATTTTCTTAATAAATCTATTTTTTTTAATCTAATCTCTTGTTGTGTCAGTTTAGGTGGTGTGTTGTCGTAATAATCATTTCTTATAGATGATTTTATTGAATCAACTGCGGATCTTACTGAGTTATGATGTTTATCTTTTTTAGTAGATTCTCTTTTAGTAGAATATTTTGAAGACGAAGTATTATTTATAAATATATCACTATCTACACTTTTCTTTTTTTTACGATGCTTTTTTGATCTATTTTTTTTTTTATTATTTGCTTCATTTATATGCTTATCAGAATGTGACTCTGAAGCTAATGAAGATAATGATTTAATGCTATGAGAAGATAATAGATTTTCCGATTCACTCAATATATCTTCTTCTGATTTTACTTTATCAATATTAGCCACTAGATTTAAATATATATCAGTGGTAGTATCATTTTTAGTATCATCATTATTATCTATATTTATTGAAAAATTATTATTATCTAAGTAATCAACGTTAAGCTCGTCAGATGAAGTATCCGAATTCATATAAATAACTTATATTCTTTTCTTTTAATATTAAACGAAATTATATTTAAAATATTTATCTCCAATCTTAATAATGACTATACAATACGGTAATATAAGTGATGTATGGGGTGACTCCAAAGTACATCATAATTTTACCAAGTCAAATATAACAAATAAAGAAAAGTTTAAAAATAATTATACACAATATAACGAAACTGATGACAATAATAATAATAATGTTTCAATTCAACAAATAGAGAATGAAACTAAAGAGACAAACATAAAATCAACTTTTGAAGATATAAAAAAAACTTTAAGAACTGATATATTAGATGAAATTAAGGTTTTAAAAAAAGATTTACACAATGAAATAATTAGTGAATTAAAAAAAATATCAAAACCTTCAGATAATAAAATGTATAGAGAACATTTTATTAATATTCCGAATAGCAATTACATTAGTGATTTTTTCAGAAAAAATCAACATATTATTTTACTTGTAAGTATTGTCTTATTTTTTATATTATCATTTTGTACAAATAAAAATAAATTTGAAATAAAACAAAATAGCGATAAAATAGTAGTAATACCTTACAATGATTTAAAAAATATATTAAATAATTTACATTAAAACAACATTTATAATTTGATGATCAAATGGTGTTTTATGTAATGCTTCTATAAACCATTCAGCATCATCTTTATCCATAAATTCAATATATGCCATTTTATAATAACTATAGTTTAAATTAATTTTTTTTATGTTACCCCATTCATTAGTTAGTTTATATAATTCATCTATTGTAATATCCTCTGGTAAATTTTCAATTTTAACTGTATAAGTTCTAAAGTTTTTTTTAGGTTTAATTTTATTACATATTACACTCTTACTTGATTTATAGTTTAAACATACTTTATTTTCTTTTTTTTTACCACATTTAATAGTTAAATGATTACCTTTGCATATTCTACAAACGAGATTAGTCATAATATCTATACTAATACTTATTTAAATAATTATGTATAAATAATTATATAAATTTAATATATGATATTAGATATATGATATTAAATGTTTCGGTTATAGGATGTGGAAGAGCAGGTAAGATGCATTTAAATACTATAAAAAATAGCAATAAGTTTAAATTGCATTCAGTTTTTGATACAAATATTAAAAAAGCAGAAGAGTTTTCTAAGATATATAAATGTTCTGTTGATTACACATTCAAATGTATCTTACAAAAAAAATTTATAGATGTTGTAATTATCACAACACCGACAAATACACATTATGATATCGTTATGGAAAGCCTTAAAAGAAATAAACATGTATTTTGTGAAAAACCAATAGGTAATAATAATGTAGAAATAAATAATTGTTTTAATTTAGCCAAAAAAAACAATTTAAAACTATTAATAGGATATCAAAAAAGATTTGATAAAAACTATTTAGATGTATTCAAAAACCAAGATGAAGATCCCCATTTTATATTTACTACAACTAGAGATTTTCCAAAACCAACAATTAATTATTTAAAAACATCAAATGGAATAGTGGAAGATATGTTATCACATGATATCGATATTATTAACTATTATATGAACTTTAAAAAACCTAATAGTGTTGTTGCGTTTTGTAATACAAATGATAAAGAATTAAAAGATAATAATGAAATAGAAAATATATCTGTTTTAATTAATTATGATAATACAATAGTAAATATAATGGGATCAAGAAAAAGTATTTATGGTTATGATCAACGAGTTGAAATATACGGAGACTTTGGAATGAATTATCTAGATAATTCAACGATTAATACTATTACTAAATATAATAAAGATGGTATTTACAATAGTAAATTGAAATATAGTTTTCCTGATAGATATAAAGATGCTTATACAAAAGAGTTAGAACATTTATATGATATTATTGTAAACGATGGTGAATGTAATATAAAACAAGAACATATATTACTGACAAAAAATATATGTGATGCTATAAATGAATCCATTAAAATTAATAAAATAATAAAAATTAAAGATTTAAGACAATACGATTTAGATACAAAACAATATAGATGCTACAGAGATATTTATGTTAATCAAACTTTAGAAAGTGTAAAATCTTTAAAAAAAAAATATAGCAATTTTGATAAAGGTGAATATACATTATCTGATGTATTAAAAATGTTAGATGATTTTATCGACCCGAGTGACCCTGATGTAGATGTTCCAAATAGCATTCATGCATATCAAACAGCAGAAAGAATTAGACGAATACATCCAACTGATTTAAAATTACAAATTACTGGTCTAATCCATGATTTAGGTAAAATATTATTTAAATTTGGAGAACCTTCATGGAATGTAGTTGGAGATACATTTGTTGTTGGGTGTGATTTCTCTGATAAAATAGTTTATAAAGAGTTACTTAAAAATAATATTGATTATTTTAAGTATTCTAAATTAGGAATATATGAACAGAACTGTGGATTAGACAAACTTCATTTATCATTTGGTCATGATGAATATTTATATATGGTATTAAAACATAACAATACTAATTTAGATCAAAAATATTTAGACATTATTAGATATCATTCTTTTTATCCATGGCATACCGGCAATGATTACATGTATTTCATGAATGATAAAGATCACGATACATTAAAAAATATTAGATATTTTAATTCATTCGATTTATATTCTAAGGAAGATCCTATTGAAATAACAGAGGAAGTTAAAGACTATTATGCTAGATTATTAGATGATTCATTTGGTAATACCTTAAAATGGTAATTATAGATCATAATTATTCACAGTATCAATAAAATGTTTTTTTCTACATATTTTATATATAAATGCTAATAAAGTTATTAATAAAATAAAGGTTAATATAAATGTTGTATCAGATATATTTTTTTTTAAAAATATATCATTAGAATTATATGATTTATCTTCATCAATTATATTTATAAAATTTATCATGCTTTTTTTTTTCATAAAAAAATCTTTATTATTTATTTTTAGCTCTTTAATCCCATTTTCGAATGTTAATATATTATCTACAAATATACCTATAATTTTATTTATTATTTGTACATTAATTTGTTTTATAAAATATATATTTTTTTTTCCATCTTTATAAATAAATACATTAATATCATTTTTATTTGATGATATATTAGCAAAACAATATTCAAGAATATTGTTTGGTAATATAATATTATTTGGCTTTTTAATTTTTTTGATTGTAATAATTTTACCATCTACTCTCATCCATTCTTCATAAGAATAATTATGTAACATATATATAATTACTTATAGATTTAATTTATAAGTAATTATTAATATAAATGAAAACATTGTTCATATTTAGGAGAGATTTTCGCTTAGTTGATAATACTGCATTAAATGAGTGCTGTAAATTAGATGGTACCATATATCCCATATTTATTTTTACACCTGAACAGATTAAAAATAATAAATATAAATCTGATAATGCGATTCAGTTTATGATAGATAGCTTAAAATATCTTGACAAAAAAATTAATATTACATTTTTTTTTGGTAACTATTTAGATGTATTACAAAGTATAATCAAAAAATATGAAATTAATAATATTTTTACAAATACAGACTATACTAAATATTCAATTGAAAGAGAAGATAATATTAAAAAATTTTGTAATAAAAATAATATAAACTTTCAGTATTTTCATGATATATGTCTAATTAAACCAGGCACAGTATTGACATCTACAGGAACTCCTTTTAAAAAATTTACTCCTTTTTATAAAAAATATTTATCTCTTGATATACCCGATATTAATAAATATAAAGTAGATAAAACAAAATTTGATAAATTAAAAACTTCTTATAAAACTGATTTAAATAAGATATCTGATTATTATCAAAAAAACGATACTATAAATATAATTGGTGGAAGAAAAAAAGCTAAAAAAATAATTAAAAATATACAACTTTTTAAAAACTATCAAAATACAAGAAATATTATTAATTTAGAAACAACTAATCTATCTGGATATTTAAAATTTGGTTGTATTTCAATAAGAGAAGTTTATCATCGTTTTAAAAAAGAGTTTGGTAAAAATAATGATATTATTAAGCAATTAATCTGGAGAGATTTTTATTATCATCTAGGATATAATTATTCTGATAGATTTGGTAAAAGTCTGAAGGATAATTATGATAATATAAAATGGATAAAAAATAACGATTATCTAAAAGCTTGGCAGGAGGGTAAAACAGGATATCCTATAGTAGATGCATGTATGACACAACTAAATACAACAGGATATATGCATAATCGTGGACGCTTAATCACTGCTAGTTTTTTAGTTAAAAATTTAAATATAGATTGGAAAGAAGGTGAAAAATATTTTGCTAATAAATTATTAGACTATGATGTTTTAGTTAACAATGGTAACTGGCAGTGGGTTTCTGGATCTGGTGCGGATAGCATGCCTTATTTTAGAATATTTAATCCATGGCTTCAGTCTAAAAAATTTGATAAAGATGCTGAGTACATAAAATTATGGTTACCTAATTTGGAAGATATTGAATCCGGGCATTTACATCAATGGGATAAATATTATGACTCATATAACTTAGATGAAATAGAATATTATGAACCCATAATTAATTACAAAGAGAGTAGAGAAAATACTCTAGAATTATACAAAAAATATTTATAGTTTAATATATATGTCAGAAATTTTTAATGAAATCATAAAAATTATACTACTCGGAATAATTTTTACTGTAACTGATTCTATATATCTATTTAGCGCAAGTAATTTTTTTAATAAGTTAGTTAATAAAATTCAAGGTGAAGATATTGAAATGAATTATGGTTATACTGCTTTATGCTATGTATTTTTAATTTTTGGTTTAAAATATTTTGTAATAAGCAAAGCAAATGACAATGATATAAATAAAACACTTTTGGATGCTGCAGTTTTAGGATGGGTAATATATGGAGTATTTGAAACAACAAATGGAGCAATCTTTAAAGATTGGAGCATATATGCCTTTTTAATGGATACAACATGGGGTGGTATATTATACGCTCTAACTACATTTTTTTATTTAAAATTGATTGGATTACTTGGTATATAAAATATAAGGTAAAATATACATTAAAATAACGCTTAAAATAATATTATGATTTGTGCTAAGATTAGCAAATATACTAGAAAACAATACTGTTATAAACATCATGAACGAATCACCTAATACTGCTCCATAGCTAACCTCATCGGCGTATCTTTTAAATAAGGATAACATATTATTTGTATCTGGTGATATAGGTTTTATAATTAAGAAATAAAACAACAGATCATGAATTATTTGTATAACTAATATTAGTAATGAAAACTTGATAAAGTTCCATTTATTAAACAATTTTTTATAAAAAATTCTTCCTAATATCATTCCTATTATTAAAATAAAGACATCTGCTATTACCGCGGATAATCTATACTTTTCGTACCATTCTTTTAACGTTTCTGGGGCACCAAATACTTTTGTATAATATAATAAGAATATTATTATAATATCTGCGAGTAATGCCGCGTTAAATATACCGTGATAATCACTTAAATTATCAAAATTTGATATATCTTTTAACATATATATATATACATGTTAAAAAAATATAAATATAAATTAAGAATATTACTAGTTCATACACCAAGCTATAAAGATAAGGAGTATATTAAAACAAAAAAAAAATATAACGATAATTTAAAACAATTTCATAAACGATATGTAAAAATGAAAACAATTTTAAATAAAAATATAGAATTTAAAATTGAATTATTTGGTTTTGATGGGAAAAAGAAGAAAACATACAAAAAATTAAGTAGAACAAAGATTTTTAAAGATATTGATAATATGCCAATGGGACACCTAAGGAATAAATTAACTCCTACAAATTTATCCTTATTTGCTGATTATAATAAAAAAAAATCTAACAAAAATTTTGGATATAGTAGCGAAAAAAAAGCCTTAGATACAATTAAAAGATTAAAGTCCGAAAGTATAAAATATCAATTATACGTAATTACTACGATGTTAGGCAGAGCAAAAAATCACCCGCACCAAACTAAAGGAATGAGAGAAGCGATTAGAGTATTTAAAAAATGGTTAAAAAAATATAATAAACAAAAAGGCGGTGGAACACGTTATAAATTTTTATCTATTAACTTAATAAAAAAATTTATACCTTTAGCAGAAAAATATAATATCTCACGTGTTGCTAGAGGACTTGAAAAACCAAAATCTACAGATAAATCATTTCTCCAGGTATATAAAAAAATTTCCGATAAAAATAAACTAAAAAATTTACCGGTTAAAAAAAGTAATCCAACTGGATTAAAATGGGAAAAAGCACGTGAAAATAGAATAAATTCAAAGTTAAGTCAAATGCGTAAAATGAATATACCTTTCTTTAATAAATCAGGGAAATTAAAAGGTTTACCAACTAAAATGCATACTATACTTATAATGTGGGGATATTCACCATATAAAGATAAATTGAAAAACATTGAAATAAATATTTAATATAGATATGTAATAGAACACATGCTCTCTACCACTGGTCAGAAGATCATAAAAATACTTTTTTCAGCCATCAAGGTAAATCACGCACCTCCAACACTCGGTAGATGGAAACTCAAGAATTCTAAGGAAATGGAGTTGTACATAAATACTCTACACGCAGACCCTGGATACGACCTACAATCACACAGATACCAAAAAGATAGACAACACGGTGTAAAAATTGAATAAATTTCTTATTTTAAATTTAATACTTACAAATGGAACAATTATCGTTTCTTCAGATAAATGATACCCTTCAAGAACTCACGCAACTTATCAGGGTACTTGTTATTGCTGAGAGTAAAAAAGTACATGATTCCAACAAGCACTGCTATAAAAGTAGTCAAGATCAGTCGACAAAATATCTCGCTGCTTACTTTAATGAACAAAGTAGATTGTTATATTTTATGAATGAACTAAAACAACAAGCGATTTATTTTGATGAAAATAAATTATTTAAACTGCATTCTCAAGGGCTTTGTACATACCAAATAAAAATCATGATGTCTAGAGAACATTATATCAGAGAAATCGCATCAAATAATTATGACGACCAACTGTCTGACTTAGATAATTGGTTGAAGGCAGAACATGAGTTTGACTATCCAACAATTAGTTTGGAACATTTAAATCATCGTCCTGAAAGGGAGATAACTGATGAAGATGATAATTTAAATATGGTGATTGATAACAAATATATTTTTACTTTTAGTTATTGTTTACATGGCACCGTACAAATACATCATCTTTCTACGATTAATATAAATTCATACGTATTAGATTATGAAGATGGATATACATTTCCATATTATAAAACAAAATGTGGCTACAAATTGGATATGTTGAAACAATTTTTAGATAAAAAAAGAATTAAGTATAAAACTAATGATAAGACTGATATTGTACTTAAATTCTTGAACTACTTTAACAACCGACGAACAAGATATTATTATATAAACATTATGAAAAATCTGCATAAATATAAAGATTCGACATCGGATTACAATGAATACGATCTTGTAGAACTTAAAAAGTTGATAGAGACCGAATTAAGATCCGAGATAAATGTATTTAAACAAAATATGGATTTTAAAGAATATCATTCAAATTATGAGAGTTACGATATTGATAAACTGTTGATTGATAATCTACATAATATATGGACTTCAGTAAACCAAAATATAAGAAAACACTTACATAAAAAACGAAGAAAAGCTTCTGTGAAGGCAAAAAAACCCAAGAGAGTTAGCTTTGGTGAGAATTAAAAAGTATTTAATTTATATCTATATAATATATATGAGATATGTCAAAAATTTGTCAGAACCATGGTTTAGTTTAATTAAACCTAATATTAAATCAGTTTGTATAATACAAGCAGATAATAGAGACCCAAAAACCTTTTTTTTGAAAAAAACTATGATTATTAATAAAAGAGCAGCAGAAAGATTAAATTTTGATTATGAATTTATTAAGTTTAAAAATATAGATAAGATTGATCCAAGAGCTATGAAAATTAAAATTATAAATACTGTATTAAAAAATACAAAATATGAAATAATAATATTTATAGACAGTGATGCTTGGTGTAATGATGTAATAAATTTATATAATATTGTAAATTACTTTATAGATTCAAATAAACATGGTTGTTATTCAAGAGAGCCACCTCCTTTTGATCCAAAAAAAGAACCTAATATAAGTTTGGATACAGATCATAATAATACATATATTAATAGCGGTGTATTTATGCTTAAGGTTAATGATTTTATAAAAAATATGTATGATTATTTGGAGAATGAATTAATCAAACGACCGAGAAATCGTCGCCCATTTGATCAATATTATATTTCAAATTTTGTATATAAAAATAAAAATGAATTTTTAATATTTAAATCGAATGTTTTAAATACTCCTTTGGGAAAAGTAATTAGACACAATTGGTTTAAAAATGAACAAATGCATAAAGATTTAGATTATTTAATTAAAAATAAAATAGATGTAGATTATAATGAAAATTTTAACTTAAAAGACAATATAGAATAATTTAATTTATATCTATATAATATATATGAAATATGTCAAAAATTTGTCAGAACCATGGTTTACTTTGTTAATGTTGATCTTTTTTGAAGTATCTTTAGAGGCCTGTGATCTTTTTGAGACATTTATTCCACTAATAGTGTGATAGTAAAAATTGAAATTATTATTTTTTTATATCTATAGTTAGTATAATGTCTACCACAAATGACACCCAAAATAAGGATACTCAAGTCTTTGAACGCTTGTGTATTAAAAACAGAAACGCACTTGTTGGTATTTATGTTTATGAAAAAACGATTACCAGACGAAAGTCAATACCACTTTATTACAAGGTGATGCATCTGAAAATGCACAGAACGCTTTTGGATAATATGGTATTCTGAACTGATTATTTTAGTATGATTAACCCGTTTCATATTTAAATATGAAACGGGTTAAAGATAAATTATCTGATACATTATATGAATAATACTAAATATTTGAATGAAATGAATAAACAGATTGATAATTTTACTGAATCTTTTAATTTATATTTTTCTAAACTTGAAGATTCGTATAGTAAAGAGTTTAAACGAAATTTAAATGTATTACTAATCCAGATTGCTAAGGATAATAATCTGGATGAAAAAGAACTATTAGATAAATATTTAAATTTTGATTTAAAAAATTCAAATAATCACGTTTTATTGAATAAAATAACATACAACGATCAAAATTACTATTATGAAACTATGAATAACGGTAAAATATATAATGATCATTCTGTAGAAGTGGGTGTATTTCAAAACAATAAATTAAAAATATTTGAAAATAATCTTGTTATAAGTATTAATTAAGCTTATGATTCAATAATTGAGTAAGTCTTAATTTATCTTTTCTTGAAAATTTTTTTGATAAAGCTTTATTCATCTTTTTTATAATATGTTGTAAATTGCTTGAGGAATTTATAATATCGTATATATTTTTTAATTCATTATAACCACCTATTAATAATTTATTATTATTATTTATTAAATATACCTGAGGAAATGTACTAATAGATTTATTTTTATAATTTTTTTTATTCGCAGAATTAACTTTTACTATTTTTATTTTTTTATTATTACCCAATAAACTTTCAGCAGCTTCTGAGTAAGGACAATTAATTAAACTAATGACTTTTAATCCGTACATATAATAAGTTTTAGATATTATTGTGAACAATAATATGTTTATCATAAGTTTACATAAAGATATTTTTCTAATATTTTCTAATAATGAAAAAAAAATTTGATACATCAAAAGTGTTTATGAAAGATAGTCTTAATTTATTTGAAGAAAAAATAGATAAATTACTACCTCATTATAAAGTTAATAGTGTATTAAAAAATATTAATATAGAAAATAAATATAGATATAAAATAAATAATAACGCAACTTATATAGGAAATATTTTATTAGAAATTAATATACCGTACTTTAATCTAAAAAGAAACACAGTCATAAATACACAAAATGTAACAGAAAATCTTATTTATAGTACATTATTATATAATAATTTTAAAACTTATTTGATAAAAAGTGAATCAAAATATTATTTAATTCCAAGTTTTAATTTTAATATTACCTTTTATAAATTAGATAAACTAAAATTTGTAGAAATAAAACAGTATATGAGCTCTAGAATTAATAAATTAATTAACGATACAGAAGACATATATTTTTTACAAGTAAATAATAGTTCAAATTTAATTCAGTCGAATATTTTTAATTTGTTATTTCAATACGCTAATTTTACAGATAAACATAATCTTAATTATATACTAAAAAATAATAATGATATATTTTTAAAAAATTTAATAACAACTAATACGTATAATAATTATTTAGTAAATTTAAAAAATGAAATTATATACAATAGATACGCTTATAATTATAGAATTTCTAATTCATTGGAATATTACCAAATAACATTTGATAATTTAAATGAATTTAACTATTATAACACATTAATTACAAAAAAACCAGCGTTAACTGAACTTATAACTACAAATTTAGATGTTGTGTTTAATTATAGATATTTTTATAATGATACAAATATTAATTCAATATTAAGTGATGTAATGATAGACACTTCGTATATAATATTATTTATTTTAAAAAACTATTTTATAGATTTAAATTTTATTTTCTACAAAAAATATAGCTTAATAGATAATAAAGTAGATAATACGATATCAATTAATAATTATAGTATAAGTGATAATTGGGATACGAATTATGATTTAAATTTAAATATTAAAAGCAGTTTAAAAAATTTACATTTACCCCTTATACTTGAATTTAAGAAATTATATTTTAATAATAATATATTTACACAGAATTTAATGAAAAATTTAAATTTAGATAATCCAATACTAACATGGAAAAAATTAAAGACTATAGATATAAGATTTTCTGAAATAATTGGATATGATAATAATATAAATATAAATTATCAAACTTATGAACAATATTTAAATGAGCTTAGCTCTACTAATTTGATGTACATGACAACTAATACATTAAGCTCTGTTGATTTATTTAATATTTACGTAGTAATACTGGAAGAATTTTTAGACAGAATTATAGCATTAGATATATTTTATGATGTTACATTTATAAAAATTTTTAAAAATAAATTTGTTAACTACTTGTATCTTAGATATCATCGAGTTAATACATTTTCTGATACGTCATATTTAACTTTTTACTATAAACTTAATTTAGATTATGTAATGATAAAAGAATATTTATCAAACGAACTTAAAAATATTTTTTATAATAGATCATTTATTGGTATTATACCAGAGAGAAATATTTTAACTGAATTAACTTTAACTTCTACACTGTTCCAAAATGTACCAGAAACATCAGGACTTTCAGATAATAGTATACTAAATAATTTTAATGATTTGAAAATAATAAGCGAATATAATATATTACAAACAGAATTTCAATTAGAAAATGACTCAAGTACAGTTATATATTTTAATAAAGATAAAGTAAATTATAGAAATAGTACATATTTTATTAAAAATAGTAATATTAATATATTAGATTTTTACATAATAGATGATTTAATTTATTTTAAATTATCAGATACAATTGAAAACGACTTTACTTTAATTGAAGAAAATTATTTGAAAATACCATTAATTAAAACAGATGTGACCGGTGATTTAATTAATAGCATCGTCAGATACACATTGTACGATAATTTAACTAATAATTTTATTACGAATAATGAATTTAACACACCAATAACTGATTATAATTCAAATGATATAACGTATATTAATTATATTAAAGATGGTATAAATTATAGATATAAAGTCGACCTAACTACAAATAATACAACTTATAGAATAAATATAGATAGAAAATATTTAGATTATGACACAGTATATTTAGAATATTATAAATTACCGATAACATCTGTCGCTATTAATGATTCTTATTGTTATGATGTTTTATTAAGTACTATAGGTGCCACTGATATTATCAAAAAATATTATCCAAAGATATATCTAGATGTTACAAATACATCATTAGATACTACTTTATTTACAGAATTAAATACAATTATGTGTAATAAAAAAAAAGTGCGTTTTGTACAACAGACTTCTTCATATATTGAATTACATATTGATGACAATAATGAATTTATTGGTAATACATTAAGTTTAGAGGTATTTAAGAATTCTTATTTACCAAATTTATATTCATTCACTTCACTTGGTTCGGTTAATGATATAATGGATTATTTTATACAACAACCATTGTTAATTAAATTAACTACGGGTGATCGTTTACCAATTTACTTATTTGAAAATATTCCTTGGTATAATTCAACTACGGTATATTATTTGAATAATTTAGAAATTAATACAATATATAATACTAATAGTAATCAAATAATTAGAAATACAACCTTATATTCTTCGCACTTTGATAGAATAAACACTAAAATAAATTCAGATAATAAATTTGATACAACTGATTTTATTTATAAAAAAGTAAAAAAAGAATTTTCAGATATACTAAATATACAAGAATACTCAAGTATTACAAATTTACTTGATAATGTTCAAAAAAATTATATTAATTCATATAAAGAATATTTTTTAAAAATTAAAACAGGAATTTTTGGAGATACTGTTGCTACACTTTTAAATAATTTAAATAAACTGGATGAAAATTTTTCATTAACCGAATATAATTTTAATTTTAATGAGTATACTAATTTTGCTATAGGTTTATATACATTTAATAACTTAATATTTGATACAACTCTTAATGATTCAGTTACAATTAATACCAAAGATATAAATTTTTTACAAAATCAAACAATATTTAATTCACCTTATTTAAGATATTCTAATAAATTTAATTTAAGTGATATTGTAATTAACTATTTAGAAATATATTCAAAATATTTACAAAATCAAAGTAATTTTTATACAAATATAAATAATTATAATTTGATTATTGATAAAAATGTACTTGATAATAATTATAATTCTATTCAAGAAATAAATAACTCATACAATACTTTATATTTAGAAAACAATGGGACACATATAAATTTACTTAATGATAGTAAATATAGACTTAATCCAAATATTAAATTATATTATGATAATAGAGAAATAAACTATGATAATACAAATGGGACAACATCGATAAATGAAATATATACATTAAATTATACACAAAAATATGATGAAAATATAATATTAAATAATTCATTAAATAGTAGACATTATAATTTAATTGGTTCTGTTAAAGTGATTAATAATAAAATTATTTATAATGATTCATCAAAGTCTATACTATCTAATTTAGTTTATTTTGTAGATGATGAAAATAGTGTACACAATATTAATAAAAATATTAGTAAAATTAAAGGAATTAATTACAATTCTAAAAAATTAACAATTCTATCTATGTTTAATATTTCACTATCAAATACAGATAATAATATATTTGTTTATAGACTAAGTATTACAAATGATACATTGAGTGAAAATACTAATTACTATATAGAGATAAATAATATATTTGGGTGTGCGAGATTAGAAAACAATATTTTAATTATAATACTAAACAATTATGTAAATATTAAATCAAGATTTAAATTTAACTATATATCTACATCTGACTCTATTACAAATATTTTATCAAATGTAATAAATAATATAGACAATAATACTTTTACTTTGAATTTTATAATAACATCATACACTATACTTGATGCACGGATTATAAATTATTATTATACTTCAACATTTAATAGTACTAACTTTATTTTAACAAGCAATACTAATATTTTAAATTATAAATATAATAGTTTTATTAAATACAATACAATTACATTATTTTATATAGATCAAAAAAATATAACATCTGTAGATGTCAATAATGTAGATGAAATATTATTACCTCCAGTTTTACCTAAAAATAATAAAATACAGATTTATAATTTAACAGATAATTATAATATTTTTGAAGATAATGATCACTGGTTAAAAATAAATGGTAATGAATTTAAAGTTAAGAATATAAATATTCAATCTATACCTGATAATAATTATTTAATTTATTATTGTCCTAGCAAAATACAACCTCAGATAATTCAAAATGAAAATTATGTAAATAATATAAATTCTTTAGAAAATATAACTTTATTAACTTTTACAGATAATAATATTTTACAAACTAATGCGACTATTTCTGATGATTTAACTAATTTTAATATTGTGATTGATAATATTGTGTACGAAATATTAAGTTATTCAGGTAATACAATTAATTTAAAAACACCGAATAATTTATCAGATTTATTTTCAATAAACGATTCTATTTCTAATTATTATTTTGTAAATAACAAAGTATTATCTATAAATGAAATAAATCTAAATAATTCAGTGTCTATAATTAATAATTATGAAATAAATATTACAAATGAATGGGAATTAATTAGTACATTTGAAATACATAATAAAACTATAATTGATAATACGAATATTCTGAAAGAATATAAATATTTTATTTTCAATAAAGATGATGAAATATATTTTAATGAGACAGCACTAACTTTAGATGAAAATAAAATTTTAAAATATGATTATAATTTTTCAAGTGTTGATATTTTTGGTTACAACAGAGAACCTTATTTTATAAAAACGGATGTATTAATAGATTTTTCGTTAAGTACAAACAATAGTATTTTTATAAAAGCGAATAGTATTGAAATATATCAGCTAATTATGATTGATAATATACCAATATATATTTATGATTATTCTACTATTGAGTTATCATTTGTTGGTAAAATACTTTTACAAAAGTGTAAAATAACATCTAATAGTTATACTGGATATTATAATTTTGGAATTTTAAGTAATTTAAATTATAGGTATAATCTACTAAATAACTCAAATAATAATTTTTCATTTAAAAAATCAGATAAAAGTGAATTAGTGTCGGGTGATTACTATATAGATACTAATAATTTAAAAATATATGAAGTAACAGATAACCCAAGTGATATTATTTTTAAATTAAATAAAGGGGTTTATTTTTCGATATATTATTTTAAAGATCTCGATAAATATTATTATGATAAAACAAAAATAAAACTAAATATAAATGATGTAATATATGTTGAATATAATAGTGTGAATTATATACTACGTGTAAAAACACTCGATAATAATTTTATTGAATTTTTTTCAATAGATATTTCTTTATCAACAAACACAAAATTATCATCTTATTCTCCTTACCAGCCATTTATCACAAAAAATATAAGTATATTAAATAATAAAGTAACTGAAAATATAAATGGTTGGTTAGAGATTAAACAAACAAGTAATACATGGGTTATCATAAATGTAGTAAATTCAATATTACAGTCGACAATTACTGATGGTACATACACATGTAGATTAATAGATAATAAAGATATGTTTGTAAATAGCGATTTTAGGCATAATTTAAATATTTCAGATAATAATAACATTGATAATAAATCCATATCATGGAAATTTAGATCAAAAATATTGAATGAAGGTACTCGTATATATATCAATTATCCTACTGGTAAATATATTTTTAGATACAATCAAAATATTATTATAAATGACTATAAATATTTAATTAAAAATGTAACAGCGGATAAAATTTTCATTAATAGGACAACCGCCGATATTGAATTTAATTTAAATTCAGAATATGATGTAATAATATCTTGTGATATTATTAATGATTTAAAAGTAGTTTCAAATAATAAAATACTTTATTCAAATAAAATAGTTGATTATCCTACTATACAAACTGGTACATATGATTTGCTTATAATTAAGATTGACACAGGCAATTCGAACTACACCATGCTTAATAAATCAGTTGAACTTAATTTAACAAATAATACAATTAATATAACATTAAATGAGTATAATACATCATATAAATACTATATAAATAACTATATACCAATAACTATTACTCATGATACTACTAAAAATATATTTACTTTTACACAGACAAATATTGAATTAGAAGTCGATAAATATTATTTATTAGAAGAAAAAGATAGTTATGATAGAAAATTTATTCATCTAATAAAATTACAGTTAGTTAATGGGTTTTTTAAATTAGCTGATTCTAATTTTTTTATAGATAAAAAATCTACATTTTATTTACATACAATTTTACCTGTTAAAATTATAAATGGATATGTACAATTATTATATCCTAAAATAAAATTTTATAACTTTATAATACCAAACAATATTAAAACATTAGAATATTTCTTATCCATTCCAATTGATATTATATCTCAACCTATAAGTTCCGATAATAAATGGAAATATATAATAAGTATAACAGATGATAACTTTAGTATTATTAATAGGGAAACACTCTATTTAGATTTTAGCCTTAATTTGGAAGGTGTTATTAAATTTGAAAATTCAAAGTATTATTTGTATGTAGATGAACTACTTTCTACTTTATTATCACATGTAATTGTAAAAAAAAAAAATATAATCAGTTCTTTAAAAAAAAATATTAAATTTAGAGAAGAGTATGATGTACTAAATAATAATTCAGTTAGAATATTAAATAATAATTTATTTGGTGAATCGAGTAATGATATATATTACACTAATAAAATAAAAATTATATCAAACACTGATAATTCTTATAATATTCAAGGTTATAATTTAGATATTACACAGAAATACAATATGTTTTTCATAAATCAACCAATACAATATTTAACAGAGACTGGTAATAATAATTACTATTTACTAGGAAAAAACAAAATTTACAATTTAACTGTAAATAATAGTTATAATCTATATCAAAAAATTATAGAGAAAACTGATTATACTATAAATGAAAATATTTCATCTTCTATTGAAGATATTCAAAATATATTTACATCGTTACCTGTTAAAAGTAATTTTATTACTAAATTAAAACCATGGGATGAATGGAGTTTATATATTGATTTAACAGGAATGATCAAAGGGTCTATAATTTATAATAATAGTATTTTTAGTTATGACAATGATTCATCATATTTTTCATTGGATCAAATCAAATATATTCAATCTTATCTTAAATTTCTAGAAACTAATACAGATTATATTAATATTATGACTGAACTAAAATCCCTCGAAATATATTTATTTAATAGAGTATTAAATTTAATAACCGAATCATACTTTTGGAATAATATTGATACTATTTTATTAGATATAGTAGAATCATATGATGGTACTAACAAATGGACAATATATAATAATTGTCTAATGATTAATAACAATAATATATTAGAATGTGAAACTAATAAAGACTTATTTACAGGTAATTCAGTTATAGATAGAATAATTTATTTACCATCTGAATTTGTAGTTACATTTATTTCAAATACATTTAAGGTTTCAAGAGATACAACTGTTATTCAAAAAGAATTAGATAATATATTATCTAATGAAATAACTAACAATGGTATAAGTTTTAATCAATTATACAGAGAATTATTAATAATTCAAGAAGAACGTAATAACTATAACAAAAATGTTTTATATCAAAATGACATGAACAATAGTTACATCTATATGATAAATAATATTTGGCACAAGATTAAAAATAACTCGAATTTTATTAATATTAATAAAAAATTTAATAGTTCTTTAAGTTTAATATACGATAAAATTCAAAAATATTCAAAATATTTTACTAAGGATTTTAATGAAGTTTATTATAACTCTGATAGCATTACTAAAGGAAATATATATAAATTAAAAAACAGTATAACTACACTCAAACATAATGAAATATATAAATATAAGTTAAGCTCAACTAATACAAAATTTAAAGACGATATAATATATAAGATTGACATATTAGAAGGTAAGTTTAAACTTATTGATCCAATTATAACAGAATATATAACAGAACCAGATTCTTTAATTTTTAGTACAAATATTGAAAATATTAATGATATTTCTCTTCAAGCTACTGAAATATATCAAGTTATGACTACTATTAACTATGGTAAAATATATAGTGTAACTTTAAACAAATCTGTTATTAATTCCAATGTTACATTTTACTATAATAACGTTTTATTACAACTTATTAAAAATACTAGCAGTACTGTAAAAGAACTAGCATCTAATAATGAATTATTATCATCAACAGTTATTAAAGCAGAACTTAAAATAAATTTATTAAAAGTAAATATACAAAATAATAAAACTTATATAAATGTATCATCTGAATTTGATATTTTTTATGAAACTGATAATATATTCTTAAATTATTCAAATAATCTTTACGAAATAAAACAAGATAGTGACGGCTATTATATTAATAAATCAATACTATTAAGATCTAACATACTATATTCAGTATGTAAGTATATTAGTATTACCGAAAGTATAGATACTCTATTATATTATTATAATTTAAAATTAGAAAGTCCATTAGAAAGTACTAATCTTCAAATTAATTCTACATCAAATAATAATTTTTCAATAGATAATTTTGATATAAATGAAACAATAATTTATAATTTAACTAATTTAAAAATTAAATCAACGACTAATTTAGAAAACATAACAGAAATAAAATTTACTTACAATATCAATGAATCAAATGACTATACTGTTTCATCTTTAACAGATCAAATGAAATATTTATATCGATTAAACGGAAATTTTAATTTAAAATCGGGTGTTACTGTAGAAATAGTAAAGGATAATACAATTATTCCATTTACATTGTTTGAAAATAATACTACACATATTATATTAGAATCTAATATTCATTACGAACAATCATATTTTGATGGTACTACATTTATAAAAAAATATATTTATACTATACCTCTCGGCTCATACACTCTAAATAGTAATATATTGATAGCTTCTATTAATAATAATTTTGATTTAAACCATAATATTTATACATACACACTTTTTATAAACGGATTAGAAGTTAGTTTTACATTTAGTATTGAAAATAATAAGTTTAAATTCATTTTATCAGAAGAGTATAGCAATTCTATTAATTCCATTAACTTACATCAAATAAAAAAATATAGTATAAATAATTTAGTTTTATCAATACCAGATAATAATGCAATTTTTAGACTAGTTAGTAATACAGAAATGGATATCAGTAAAAACTATATACCACTACTTAAATATACAAATATTAATAAAGAATATTCGGATAATATATATAAATTTTCTTATATTCATTCTGATTCAAATACAATAGATTTTGGAAATAATTTATACATTTATAATTCACAAAGCATAATACTAGTTAATATTGTAGATATTTATATTATTGATAATGCTTATACTCTTATTATAGATGCGGGTATTGAATTAGATTTAACACACAGTTATGAATTTAATTCTTATGATATGCTATATACAAGTTCTATTACTATCCTTAAATACAACAATGGTTATGACAAAGGTATAATATATGATATTATTGATAATAAAAATGTAGATTTACTATTAAATTATAATAAATTTTCTAATTATACAGATAATAGTTCATACAGTAGTTTAAATATATCTTTTAAATACCAAGACTTTATCGTTGAAAATATTTCATACAAAAATAATAATTTCTTTAAGAATTCTGACATAATTACAAATATTACTAAAACAGAAATAGAAACTGTTGCACCAAAGTTTGTTGATGATGTTCAATACAAATTATTTGAATACATTGAATTTAACATAAATGATTATACTATTGAAAAATTAAATAGTCATGTTTATAAAATATTTAAATCTTATTATAAAGATTTTCAATATAATACCAGTTTCAAAGAACTAATATCTTTAACAAAAAATACTGATAAAAGTATATCATTCAAATTACCACTAATTTTCTTTTTTAATTTTTACAATAATTTTTTACCAATATGCGCGTTAAATAGATCAAAAGTATTTATTGAATTTAAACTAAACTCTGTAGATAAATTAATAAGTAATTTAAAAGAATATCCCATTTTAGATAATCAGTTTAATATCAGAATGAATATAATTCAAGAAAATTATTACTTACCAGAGATATATAATAATATGTTAGTAAATACAGAAATGCATAAAGTGATAAATACATTTACAATTTATGCAGAACAGTTAGTTAATAAAGATAATATAAGAATAAAATTAAATAATGTTGTAAGAGATATTTTTTGGTTTATAGATAATCAAGATACAAATACCATAAATTATGATTTTTGGTACACTGATTTTAAAAATAATCATGATATTTATTTAGATTATATAAACAATGATATATTTGATGAAAATAATGTAGATAATATTTCTATTTTTATTAAAATAGAAAAAGAAATAAGTGATGCTGAAAATAACATAAATATATCAACAAGATTTAATGTATGCGATAAGAATTTAATTTTAAAAAATTTTTCAAAATTATTTTTATTTTATTTAGACGAAAAATATTTATCTTACATTGGAACTGACTGGAGTACAGTAGGTTTAAATAAAGTATATATATTAACATATTATTTACAAAAGATTTATAGTGTTAATAATATATCAAGAAAAAATAACATAATTAAAAATATTAATATCGAACTTGATGGAGTTCAATTATCACCGATAACAGATATTGAAGTTTATAATCTTGCAAAATCAGGATATGGTCTAGACAATAATTATTATCATTATACATTTAATTTTGATTCGACATCAGAACAACCAAACGGACATCTTAATTTTGAAAATATAACAAACTTGACATTTTTATTAGAAAAAAATTTTGTTAAAAACGATACTAGTCTTAATTTTATATCACGAGACTACAAAGTACTAAAATTTTATAAAGGTATTGGTGGTATTATATAAATGAAATTATACTTTGATTACTTAAATAGTATATTTCAATGATAAAATACCATTATCTATTTCAATTATATTATAGTATAAACCATACAGTCTAATATTAACTGGGTACTGATAATTTATCGACTTGTTTAATTTAATATCTAAATACATATCTTGTATTTTACTTAAGTTTATAGTACCATGTACATCTGAATAATCAGAAATTGCTGAAAATGAATATGAAGATATAAATTTATTATAATAAAAATAGTTTGTACCATTTTGTAGTAAATTATAAAATTCAACATTGGTAATGTCTGATATTTGTACATTATTCATATACAATTTACTTGAGATTAGTATATTGTCATCACTGTTTGATAAAGGAAACAATGAATAATTAAATATATCATTTTGTTCTATATTATTTTTTAATATGAATCTCCATATTAACGCTTTAGTTGGATTATGTAATTTAAAGTTATATTTATAATTTATGTTTGATATTGTCTTATCTAAAGCAGTACTAATTAAAGGTACATGGTATTGTAATTTATTTGTCTGATAATACCATCTTTCGTCATGATCTAAATAAACATAGTTAACCAATAAAAAACCGTCTTGTAAAGGTGGTCTATTTCCGTTAAAAAATGGTTCATCTCTATTTATAATTGAATTTACTTTTGGTATCATATTAAATTTTGTTTTATCACCAACTATATTATAACTGCTTTTAATACTTTGAGCTGTAGGTATTAAAAATTCACCAATAACTTTTTCATAGTATACTCTTTTATTTACAGTATCAAAATATACAAATTTACCAATATTTTTTTTTAAATTAATATTTTGATATAAATATTCATTTTGTTGGAATAAACATATCGTTTCATCAACTTCGAAATAATGTGTTGGTGATTCTTTAATACAATCTTCAAATTTATTTAAAACTATATTTAATTTAACATCTTGTCCGGATATAGATAATAATGGTAAATAATATTTAGGAAATAAATTAAAAAAAAATTTGAGTGGTATATATAATGAATAATTATCTTTAGTTGAAGAATATTCATTTAGTATTTTATTATTATTACCAATTGTTTTTTGGTTGTCTTCATTATAACCTTCAAATAATTCATAATAAATATTTAACCAATCCCCATAATGTCTATCTATTGTTATTCCTCCTACTTCTATTTCAATATATTTAATAATTCCTAATCCAATTTTATTAATCCACTTAAATTTTTTTATATCATGTGGCAACGTTGTATTTGTCGACTTTGATATATTAGGCAATATTAATTTTAATGTAATTTGACTTAGTAGATCAGCATTTTTACTTAAATTAACCGATAATTGTTTTCCGAAATCTACTGATGAATTAAAGTACAAAGGTAATGTCTCTTTTGAAAAATTAGTGTGGCGTACGTAACATTTTTTAAAAAAAGTTATTGTTGGACCTCTAGATAACATATTATTTTTAGAATTCGTGCATTGTAGTATTATATATCCAATAGTCATTATTATTATTATAAAATAGATTTGTTTAAATAATAAATAATTATTTAAATTAAAATATTTGTCATTTAATTTAGTAATATTTGAAAGGGGGTACAATCTCTGAACCACCCTGTTGTGAGATTGATTTTGCTAACATTAAAAATATAGATCCCAAGTTATTAACTTGTTGATCTAATTTATTAGCTCTTTCTGTAACATTTTTGTTTACAAAATCTCTGAAATGATCTATATTAGATGCTCCTGAATCATCTGTTGCACCTAAGTTTAGTAAATCAATATATTTATCAGCGATATGGATTGATCTGTGTAATTTTTGTTCAGTGTTTTCTAAATTGCTCATTAGTCCTTGTAATAGATTTTGATCTGCTGATTCTATTTCTTTACCTAAGTGAGCTAACTTTTGTCTTAAATTTTCCCATAGTTGTCTAATTGTTTCAGATGTTTCACCCGGAACTAAATGACCAACTGATCCTAAAGATTTTTTAATATCATCTACAGCTGTCGCACTTCCACCCGACTGTACTGATTGATTTTTTTGGTTAAGAGTACCAAATATCAGTGGTCTTTGATTTAAGATACCTATTGTTTTTATTGTTCCGGCAACATCACTAACCGCATTGGTGGATAGTATTTTTGGTTGTAAACCAAATTTTGACCATTGAGTATTAAAGTTTCTTGAAACTTTTAAGTTGCTCAATATTTCTGGATTGTCATTATGTATAGTTGCTACTATATTTAACCACTGTATGAGATGCTGGGATATTTTTACTGTTGGGTCTTCTTTTCTAAGTCTATCTTGCCAATCATCAATACTTTCAGTTCTTGCTACTGACCCTGCTCTGTGAAATTTAACACCAAACTTAGTCAGGGTATGTTTAATCATAGATGGGTGAATTGATCTAGCACCGCTAATAGCTTTTCTCCAAAAATCATTATCCCCCATCATGTTATGACACTCTTTTATGCTATTTCCGGATAAACAATCCTGCATAAGTGTTGTACATCTATCTGCTGTATTACCACCAGTACCAATCGCTTTACAACAGTCAGGATCTAATCTCTGAAAATCGATAACATTACCGTCGCTATCAACAACATCACCATTAGCTGTTCGTGTGTATTTTTGTGAGGTGGCGGTCAAAACACTGGATTGAGTGCCCCTACCTCTAGCTGACACGGTTATACCTTCAAGTAATTTTCTTTGGATTGTTTTACATACTTTGTAGTCCCATTCCTTTGCGATCTCATCATCTACATCATTACCTATTTTAACGCTGTCATAAGTGCCGGCATCCCATCTAGCAGGGACGGAAGATGAAGATTTCAATCTAGTAATTCCCGTTGTAGCGCGGGCGTGGAAATCACCATTGCCTGTCCACACCGTCTCAAAGTGTCGGCTTAACTCTGCAAGAACTCCACCAGTTCTATAAGTTACGTCATCAACATCATCCCAATCTTCTGCCTTTTGGGTAACATCTACTCCATTACGTGCTAATATATACGCATCCGCTATAAAATCACGGACTCTTTGATAAAAGAATCTATTATGAGGCTCATTTACACGTGCTATAAAATCTTTATCACCTTTACCCGAGGGCATTGCTAAAACTTTCAAAATCTTTTTAATGTCACTCGAGTTCTTAGCCTCACTGCCGCCCAGCACACCATCAGTTAGTGCCATCATATAGTACAAGCCTTTCCAACATAGTCCACGTGAACCGACTGCCGCATCACACTTTCCCCAATTTTCTAATCTAAGTTCAGGAAAATTATAGTAATCAATTGTGTTAACATCAACACCATCAGATACACCGGTACCTACCATCTTCCCACTTTTAGCAGCGGCACTAATTTTAGACCCTGGGTTTAGGCTTAAAAATTCCATCATTAAATGTAATGCGAGATTACCACGCTCATCATCTTCATCTGCACCAACTAAAGGTCTGAGATCTGCGAATCTATTAAAACTTCTATTGAAATCTACACTCATTATATACTAATATATAGAAAAAAATTTCTTAAGATATTTTTTACGCATAATTTTCTAATTTAAAAATATGTATAAAGTTTTTTTAAAAAATTTTATTCCACTTTTTTGTATAATTTTTATACTTTTTTTTCTAAATACAGTCTTCAATGATAAAAAAAAAACTAAGAAAGTACAAATAAATGAAGGAGCTAATGAATATTTTGATTTGAAAGATGTTGATAATGTAACTTTGAAATACTTTGGTTCATCATATTGTCCTCATTCAAATGAAAATAGTATAATGTTTAAGTTGATAAATGATGGATTTAGAAACTTTTTAGAAAGAAATAGTTACAATTGTTCTATAGAAATAATCTGGTCAACTCAAGAAACACAAATCGAATTTATAAGAGCTAAAGCAAACTACGTACCAACACTTACAAATCAAGACTATAAACATGTAACGTTAGACAGATCTATAGAAAATCCCGATGATATGTTTCGAAAACTTTTAGAAGATCTAACATAATTAACATATAAAATATTATCTTAAATTTTAAATTCAAGTTGTTCGGCTATTTTACTATCATAATATTTGAAACCTGTTAATGCTCCAAACCAACAACCAGCAATACAACCAATAGAGTCGTTATCACCAAAATGTAAAGTTGAAAAATATATTAAATTTTCAAAACTATATTTTATGATATTTTCATCTAAATTAACAATTTTAGTATCTGATACAATTGAAAGCAATAACGAATCATATGCAATTATAGTAGCACTAACACCTGAACTACCATAATAATTATAATTTTTATCATCACTAAACTGAAACTCAGGACAATAATTGATCAAATCATTAGTTCTATCAGCAGCATATAAAAATTCTTTTGGTTTTAAATAGAATTTAGATAATCTATTTTCTCTATATTTATACCAATACGACCAAAAATCATCTTTAACTTTATTATATTTTTCGTATATATTAGTTGTTTTCAAAAAATTATTTATTTTTCCAGATTCATATAATTCTAATAATTTATCGCACCATTTCCACGGTTTTATATTTTTATAAGCATATGATGTAAATAATGCTGTCACAAACCCTCCTAAAAATCCCATAGGGTAATTATGAGTTAATCTACTTGATTGAATAGACATTTCTATTAACTTATCTAAATTATCAAAATAGTGTAATCCTATATAAGCTGTTCGTATTGCAGCACCATTACCGCCCATTTTATTTGAAAAGGGTATTTTATCCAAATTTTTAGTTTTTTTTAGTAAGTTTAAAGTATTTATAGTATTAATACCTGAATATCTTTTTTTTTGTTCTAATAAAGGAAGTATTTTAATATATTCATTTATATAATATTCTATTTTATCACCTTTCATACATGCCCTCATTGTTGCTAACATTAATATAGTATCATCACTGGCATTCCACTTACTAATATTAATTGAATATCCTCCTAATGCAAAAAAATGATGAACTATATGATTAGTTACCATATTAGCTGAATATAGTGTATTTACTTTATAATTAAAATTAAATTCCCATATGCCATTATTAAAACCTAGTGTATCTAAATACGATCCTAACACTAAGGCTGACCTCGATTTTTCATCCATATATATAATATATATATATATATAATTTTAACATATTATATTAAACTAATACGCTAAATCAGTAATATTTTACATATTCCCTCGAATAAATCCAACTTGCTACAATAGAGAATCCAGAATAAGATACAGAGTGTATTTTTGTAGCTCTTGCTAAGAGAATAAATTCTGATATATTATCTTTTAGTTCTTTTTGAAAATTTTTATCGTAAACTTCACTTGTATGTATAATATTAATATTTAAAATTCTTATATTATTAAATTTTCTAGCTATTTCGGTTTTTATTTCTTTATTATCCGTACACAATAAAAAAATAGTGTCTAATTTATCTGATACTATTTTATTTATTATATCGTAAAAGTTTAAATTTATAATTCTATTATCACTTTTATTTCTTTTTGTAGAATCCATTTTTGAATCACCACATCTCAAATGAATACCTTCGTAATTATAATTATTAATATTATTTTGTAAAAGAAGATTATTACAATTATCTATACATTCTTTACTAAAACTAAAATATCGTAGAGGGTGAAAGTTGTTTTTATCATGTATTTGTATTACAGATGTTTTTTCAAATCTATTGTAAAAAACAAATGGTGTTATAATTTCATATACTTTAGTTTCGGAAGGATTAAATATATATTTTTTATCAATTTGAATAAACTCTTTCATAGGATGGTCTAAATCAATATAAAATTTTGTATTCGTAATTTCTGATTTTATTATACATAGTTTCATAAATTTTATAAAGTCGCCAATACCACCATACCCAAGTTTGTATTGATATACAATAGGGATAGAATTAGCGTTAAAGTTATCTATCTTTTTATTGTATTTAATTTGAATTATCTCAAATATAATTAATATAATTAATATAATAATATTTAATTTTATTAAGATATTCATTTATATAATATAATCAGATAAAATAAAATAATATTATATTTTAAATGGGAAACTGGTTAAAGAAATATAATGAAATTATATATATATATATATGTATCAAAATATACATGATTTCAGTAATTTAGAGTTTAATCTTTATACTTTACTAAATATACCTCCAGAATCATCATGTCAAGATGCTACAAAATCATTTAAAAAAATTGTTAAAAAATTTCATCCTGATAAAATTACAGAATTAGAAACAAAAATCTATGAAAATATAGTCCTAGCATATCAAATATTATCAGATGAAACATCGAAGAGAGCGTATGATAAATGGTTGAATAACTCAAGTTTATCACATGACGAACTAAAAGATAGTTTCAAAAATAGTGATATGAATCAATATTTTCCGAAAACTAAACGAGAAGCAATTGAAATGTATTCCCAGCAATCACACGAATTAAGAAACAGACATGGTGACTTTAGTAATTCAAATGATCCTATTGATGTAAAATTTAGTAGGCTAAATAAAACAAGAAAAAATAATTGTTCAATTCAAAGAGATTCTTGTTTAAATGAAAAAAATTTTAATAACGAGTTTGATAAAAAAAAAACGAATGGTATGTACTCAGATAAGTTAATAAAACAAACGAATGATATTGTTCCATATGAATCTACCAGCAAGTTAAACTATGTTAAATTATCTGATTTCAATAAACTATACAGTGAAGATTCAATTCAAACATCTAGTTTTACTAGTTTAGATAGAGCATTTTTACTACAACCAGTTATAAAAACAGATAAGAATTTGAATAGCGATTTATCAACAGTTGAAACCAATTATAGTAACATAAATTATGATAATTTAGATATTTTAAATTAAAATTGAATATAAGTAACAATAGATAATAAATTATTATAATGTCTGTTATTAAAGAAAATGCTAAGGCTGGATTTATATCAGGACTAAAGTTTTTAGATACATTTTTGTCAAAAGACAGAACTTTACACAGGTCTGTCTATTTATTTTAGATAAAAAATACCTTTAATTGGTGCATGGTCAGAAAATTTACTAGGTGTATTCGTACCTGAATTCATAATAGGATCTATAGATTTATCTACAAAGATATCAAAATCATTTGATGTTGTGCCTATCATATCAGTGGCAGAGCTTAAACTTCTTCCATTTTCACTACAGCAAGAAATATCAGATTTAAAATGTATATTCACACTTTTTGATAGTAAAGAAAGTACAGTTGAATGAACTAATAATTTATCATAGAACTCGTTACCATCACCCAAAATTATTATTTGTTCACCACTATATCCTACCATTGTTAATAAACTATCTAGTAAAGCTATAATTTTTTTCATATTATTATCTTCTGGTTTGCTCGAACGCGGATCTTTAGCCCAGTGATAAAAATGTACTACTAACACTATTAAATATTCTCCGGTCATATTATGCTGTAGTCTAGCACAAATATTGCCTCTTAATTTAGGATCGCGCTTATTGGATATACTAACATGATTTATTAATGTAAATTTTATGGTATTATAAAATAAACAAACATTATATATACCATTTCTTCCTTTTTTATCAATAATACTATTATAGTTTAATAATCTAGATTGTAATTCATGAGTTCCCCAAGACGCTTCTTGAAGTCCTATAATATCTGTCTGTGAAAAAACTATATAATTAATAATATTATCTCTATTAATTGTTTTATTCCAGTTTTGAAAAAAAATATTATAACTTAAGATACTTATTTTGTCTCTAATTCCTGATGGTGGTTTCGCACCAGCAAGTCCAGGTGATGGTTTCGCACCAGCAAGTCCAGGTGATGGTTTCGCACCAGCAAGTCCAGGTGATGGTTTCGCACCAGCAAGTCCAGGTGCTGGTTTACTTGTATCAATAAATTCACCAGGTCCTATTTTACTTATACCATTAACCAACTCAAAATTAGTTTTAGTTCCAAATTGTTTTATCCTCTGACATAAATCTAATGGTGAATCTAACCTGACACTATAATACTCCTCTGTTTCCGGTATAGTCCATATTAATTGTTTTAAATTAAGTAGTCTGCCACTATTTTTTGCTGTATGAACATCCCTTATGTTATCACAGCTGTCATCTACAAATCTAGTCGCGTTTATCTCTTCTAACTTGTCAATTTTCGGAAAAACTCTCATATGTATATCTGATATTAATATACTAATACCAAGATTTTTTAAAAAGTTAAATATACTCTGTTTATATTCTATTCTATTTGCCGATACAATAACAATTTTAGCACCTTCCATTTGACCTATCTGCATATCTACAAGTGTATTATCAAATATATACCTTCGTTTATTTAAAAAAGTATAGTCTTTTTCAAATTGTTTTATATCACCGGGACCTCTATGTGGTGTAGTAAAATTTTCACCTTGTCTCATTAATTTATGAACAACACCATCGAAATCATACGCCCATATATGCCCAGTAAATCTTGTACCTCCATATTGTTTTAATTCTAAATATTTTTTCTTATATTTCAAATACTTTTTTTCAAAAAAATCCATATATATATATATATATATATATATATATGGATAATTAGTGTGCCGATGATAATTCGCTAAATGCTTTTTTTATTGAACGATTCACGATAATAATACTAATAAAATGATATTTTTTTAATATTTTTTTCATGGCAATATCTACAGATTTTTTCTGTAATTTCATAAAATTATTTTGGATACTATAATCAAATAAAGATGGTGCGTCATCTTTGTTATCAACTATTCTAATAATATTATTGTGGGTTACTACTTTTGTAAATCTATTTCCTAATATTGCTAATACAGTATAGATATATGTACACATATTAAAATTATCCATATTTATTGGATACCAAATATATATACCTAATGTATAAGATAAATTACAATATTTTATCGGAAAATTATTTATTAAAGCACCATCTAAAAATATATCATTCTTAATTTTATAAGGATAAAAATAAAATGGTATTGTACATGAAATTTTAAGTCCTACTAAAACTGACAAATTAGGAGTAGTTCTATAGGAAAATACAACTTCTTTATTTTTTGTTAAATTGTAACCAATAATTAATAATTTTTTACCAGTAATTTTATATAACTGTTTGAAAGTAATATCTGTTACTTTTAATTTCAAATATAAAAGTTTTGTAAAAGTTTCTATAAAATATCCACCATTATTAATTCCATAATATTTTTCTAAATTATTTAAATTTACATCATCTTGGCTGTTTTGATCTGATATTTTAAGCAATATTTTAATAATGTTTTTTGTAGAATACTTCAATATATATAAAAAACTAATAATAGCACCAACGGATGTTCCAACAAATTTATTAATTTTTTTTAAAATTAAAATATCATTCTTTTCTAAACTGTTAATTAACATTAATTGAGTTATACCTCGTAAACCACCACCGCTCAAACATAAGGTGTGATAAAACATATATGTGAATTAGAATATTAAATTTTAAATATATCTAGTTGTATAATACAAATGGTTAAAGTAGATGAATTAATAAAAGAACAAAGAGCTATAGAAAAAAAAAATAAAGAAATATATAGAAAAATTTATAAATTAGTAGAGACTAATATTGTCAATAATAATAAAAAAAAAAACCGTTGCTGTTTCTACGAAGTATCATTATTTTATCATGGTTTACCTCTATATTCAATAGATGAATGTGTCACTTATATTTCTGATAAATTAAAAAAAAATGGTTTCAAAGTTAAAATTTTGGGTAAAAATGGTATTTTAATAAATTGGTAAATAACTATTTAGGAACTATTGTTATTTCGACTAAATCATTAAGAGATTTACCTTCACTTATATTTTCAACTAAATACTTTCTGAGTTCATTTAAACCACCCTTTATTTTTTTATTTGGTTTAATACTCATTTTAAATACACTTTTATCCTCATATAAATCAGGATTTTGTTTTATGAATAATTCTTTCCAATCTGTATTTTTTGGATCAGTCCATTGATTAATTTTATATTCAATACCTTTATCATTTACAATTAATGGATGATTATGATTAATATCTATCAACTCAACGTCTGAAATATAACCTATTTTATTATTATTATTACTTATTTTTTCTAGCCCGGTGGTTATATCTTCTTTATCTAAAGGTAATAAAATGTCTATGTCTTTTATAGATTTAAAATATTTAAACTCTGGAATAGTACGCGCTGCTGTCCACGGATGTTCTAATTTCATGTCTGATCTGTTAAATAACATCATTGTTTTATCTACACGAAAAATCCACTTATATCTTACACCTTGATTTATTAAACCTCTACCTCTTTCTACTTGACTATAGTAAGTGATAGTCATATTATTTTCGTCGGTAGTTTTTGGATTATGTACTTTATAGATTACATTAAATTTATCGTCAGGATTATCATAATTTCCATACATTTCAATAAGCTCAACGCTATTTACTATAAATAGCGTACCTGTATTTAATTTCTTGTCACATGATCCATTGGTAACAACTAATGCTAATGGAATATCATCTGGTAAATAGCGTGTATGAGTTTGACTATTCATACCCCATTCATCTGGGATTTCAACACCACCTCTTTGTTTCAAAAGATTTATATATTTTTTTTTATATTTCAAATATTTTATTTTAAAATCCATATATATATACATATAGATGTTAAAAAAGTATATTTACATTACTATATTAATATATTTATTTGTACTACTCGGAATAATATTACAACATAAAATTAGAGAAACTTTTAATTATAATAAAAAAGATGTAATATTAGTACATGTAGGAAAATCAGGGGGTAGTACTATAAAAGAACATTTTAAATTTAAAAGTTTCCATCATCGTAAAGCTATATTTTATCCTGAAAAAAAATATATTATTAGTATAAGACACCCAATTAAAAGATTTGTAAGTGCATATAATATGTCAAATTCTTTAATAAAATATAACAAATTAGGTGTTTCTGATTCTAAAGCACTTATTAGATATAAAAAAGATGGTTACTATTATTCAAAAAAGTATGATAATGATTTTAAAAAATTTAATTCATTGAACGATTTATGTGAGCAAATATTTACATCTAATGTCGCTTTTTCACTTGTTAATTCATTAGCTCCCCATCAACATCTTGGTAAAAATATGTCTTGGTATTTAGACAATGGCGAGTTTATTAAAAAGTATCACGAAAATATAATATATGTGACCAAACAAGAAACACTAAATGATGATATAAATGCTATATCAAATATTTTAGGATTAAGTGTTAAAAATATAAAAAATAGAAGAGTAAAATTAAATAAAGATGTATATTTATCATCATTAGCAATAAATAACTTACACAAACTGTATGAAAATACAGAATATAAAACATTAAAAACTCTGTATGATTATAATTTTATAGATAAAAATTATTTAGATTATTGTTATACATATACTATATAATTATGTTACATTGATAACTTTGAATTTATTATGTATACATAAGTTATTTATATTAAAATTATCATTTTCAACAAACCACTTATCAGGTACATATATCATATCAGCTGAACTAAAGTAGCTCGCCCATAATGAGTAAGTTGAGTTAGCACATATTATCGTTTTAAAACAACTTAACAGAAAAAACTCTAATTCAATTCTATTTACTATTATATTTTTATCAGTTAATATTTCATTTAATAAATCACTTATTGTAAAATCATAGTAATTATTAAATTGTTTACTATAGTTTATATCGTCTGTAAATAGTATAAATATATTATCTTTATAAAAATATGATATATCCGTGTGTACATCATCATAATATTTTGAAGTAAGATTATAATGAAAATGTTTTAGCTTAACATAGTCATCTCCTCTTACGTGAATTGCTACTAAATTTTTATTTTCAAATTTATTTAATAATTCTGTAAATATACTTTTTGCTATTTTCTGAACTTCTAAATTTAAAGTTTTTTTTAATGTTTCTATATTATCAAAAAACTTTTTATCTTGAAAAAATCCTTTTAAATAAATATTTTTCATTGAATTATTTATTTCTGAATAATTATTTTCATCTACTATCAAAAAAGTATCATCTAGGTATATTTTTTGTCTAAATAAATTATCAAACAAGGAGTAACTAAAAATAGTACTTCTTTTTTTATCAGATTTATTATGTTCGTGTTTGAATGTAAGGTTTGAATTATATTTCTTTGTTAAATTTATTCCAGCTGCTAATTGAAAAAGTATATTACCTAAACCCCCTTTTAATTGGATACACACAATATTTCCTTCTATTGATCTTATATTTTTATGATCTTTTGACAGTGCTATAATTTTTTTTTCAAATGGTAATTTCTCGTGATAATTTTCTGGATTACAATAATCCGGTGGCAATAGTCTAAATTTAAATAAATTAGTATTCAAATATTTATTCAAGTGTGATTCGTCATGCCATGCTGCCATAATATCTTTTACTTTATCTAGCCTTATATTTTTATCAAGAGTTTTACACATTTGAATAAAATAAGTTGTTATTCCACCATTAAACCCCCCTGCAATATATTTATTATTGTAATCGGATTTTTTTATAAAAGCAGTTGATAAAGAAGAAACTTCACAAGATGGGCCATTTTTATTTTCGGATAAATAAAATCCAGGATGATATGTACCTACTAGTGGTGTTTCTTTTGTTGGCAAAATATTATCATCTATATTTGAACAAACTTTCATATCAACATCTAAATAATATATAACATCACATAATGTTTCTACTGAAATATCAAATTCTAATAAATATTTATATCTAAAAAGGGTATCAAGAGGAAATCCTTTCTTTGTAATAAACTTTATAACAGAATTAATATTTAACTCTGAAGATATACTTTGTATATAATCAGGATTATCTGTTGAAACAAAATATATATGATTATATTTCGTTAAAAAATATTTTTCAATACTTTCTACTAAATCTTTAAAAAAGTGTATGTATTTACCTGTACATATAATAAAAAAACCAATTCTTTTTTCAATTGCTAAGTACTCATTTAAACGCATGTGTTCAGTTGTTGAACCAATTTGGTTTTGATGAATTCTATAATTTAGTAGATTTTCATTTATAATTGTAAAATTAGTGCTTTTAATCGATCTATACCATAATAATAAATCTTCATACGGTTTTTCTTTTTTATAATTAATTTTATTATTATATATATCATATGAATTCCAAAAATTTTGTGTGTAACAAATAGATGGATGAGTTATAATATTATGATGTTTACTTAATTCTTTTATAATTTTTTCAGATTCAATGTAATAAGACTCTGATTTTATGTTAAAATCTTCTATAGTCCATGTTTTTGTCACTACATCTAAATTATCATTTTCTATTATATAATTCATTAGTGTAGAACATATATCATAATTATTTTCAACACATTTTTTTTGTATCTTAAATCTATCTTCGTGATAATAATCATCTAAATTTGTATTAAAAACAATATCATATTTGTAATCATAAAAACATGTGTTTAATAAAAAATTCATTGCTTCTATATGAGAATCATAATTTTTTTTATAAAAAAATAATTTATGATTAGTAAGATTAATATTATTAAATATTGAAAAATCAGAATTTCCATAATTTAATTCAAATATTTCAAATTTGCTGTAACTTTGATTTAATATTGATTTAATACATTTATCAATCCAACGACCTTTGTAAATATATTTTATATTTTTATGATAAAAAATAACAGCGCATTTCGTTCGTTTTTTTTTATTTATCAAAATACTATTTTGATAAAGAATATCTCCAACTGCCTTATCTTCGTAAATCTCGTTATACATAAGATCTTTATTATCTAATAGTATCTTAATTGCATCTCGTGATAATATATATCCATGACCACCTGCTGCGTATTCATTTATAAATAATTTTTCGTAAATTTTACTGTTTAAATTTTTATTCTTACATTTTCCAAAATGATATTTTCTATTAATATTAGTTATTAACTTGTTTCCATAATAGTCATAATTACTACAATCTGGTAATTTGTTTGTAAAATCAAAGTCATCATCAACCTTGTATACATGAGAATATTCTGTCCAATGATATATATAATTCAACCCATGATATAATTTCTTTGATAAATTTTCCCAACATTCTTCAACATTTAAATAAAGTTCATTTTTTTGTAGTTTATTATGGGGTTTATTGCCTTTTATTAATAAATAATTTATATTCATATTTTTCAAACGATTTATTAACGAATTATATCTACTTTTATATTTATTATTATCACAAGCAAATATCATATACACTATTTTGACTTCCATATAATATTATTTAATATATAAATTTTTTTCTAAATCATTTATATAATGAAAAAAGACTTCATTGAAAATTTTACAGCTTTCAGGTTTTCAGGAGCACCTTTAAGCTCACGAAGAAATAGGGATAGAGGATTAAATTTTGGAGCAAACAAATTTAGATCATATCCTCAAAAAGGTGCTAATCTTAAAGGTGTTAATGATGAAGATGTTATTAGAAATTTTAATTCTTTAAAATTTCAAATTAGTAATTTTGAATTACCAACAAAATTTAATTTACTAGATATAAGATCTAAATTAAGAGATACTGATATAATTGTAAAAAGTAGAAATCTAGAAAGTAGATTTAATAAAGATTATATTGCAATGTTAAATGATGTAATATTAGACATAAACAACTACAAACAGCTTCATCAACCATATAAAAAAGAATATGATGATATGAACAAATTATATAACATTTTACAAAAAAGTATTAGTGATATAGAAAAAATAATTAAACATTCAGATATTATTATTCAACGAGATCTAGAAAAAATAAAAATAAAATTGTTAAACAATATACCAGCACCTTGTACTGTAGTTAGAAAAATTCTATCGGTTAATGGATCTTATAATTTAGGTGAAGATGTTTATGTAAAAAATAGTTTAAATATTAGTACAGATAATACAGATAATACAGATAAAACAAATAGAAATTTAAAATATATTAAAAAAACTATTCATCATCCACAGATTAAATCACATGAACCATTTTATGATAAAAACGGAAATAGAATAGAAAGAATCCCAATGAGTAATAATTTAGTTGGTACCTTTGATGTTGATTTTACTACTAATAATTCAGGTAAAACTGAATTTAAATTAAAACCCGGTAACAAATATTCGTGGTCTAGTATCATACCTAAAGATGAACATACTAAAGAAATAAATATACTGAATGATGATTCATCAGAAAATAATCAACTCTTGTCTACAGCACCTGCTATATTTTATGAATATGAAGTTAAATTTGATTCCAATAATAATATTATTACAGGTCGTGCGGCAAGAAAGAATCCAAATGCTAGTAGACCTGATTTGATTGCTTATTATGTTGGAGATACACCATTCAATTTATTTGAACATTTAGCTAATTATGATCTATGTAGTTATGATCCAGTACCATATTGTTCTAGACAAAATGATAATTTTAGAGCATACTATAATTGTGTTCTACGTAATAATAGAAAAGATACTTCTGGATGTAAAGATGGTAAAACATCTGCTCGTTTCATTGCTTGGATGCAAAATGGCGATAATTGGATTAAAGATGGTAAACTTCCTGATACATGGAATCAAAGTTATAAAACATCAGATAAAAATGGCAATAGTATTGAAAGGAGTGAAATTATTGAATTTACCATTCATGAAAAAAAAATATTTAATGATCATTTATTAAGATGCCATAAAGAAGCGATAGTCAGTAAGAGATCTGAAGTTATTCAAGAAATGCTACAAGCTTTATTAGAACAGGTAAAAAGCTATGAATATATTGAATCAGGACTTAAACAACAGCTTAATGTTTTGAAAATTAAAGGCGAGGATGCGCTTATAGCAATTAAAGCATATAACTTAACAATAAAATCAGCGGGAAGAGTAGATGTAATTGAATTAAGTGTTCTATCGAATGATAATATTTTACCACCTGTTACAGAAAGTGTAGCAAGTACACCATCTACAACCAAACCTACAACCAAACCTACAACCAAACCTACAACCAAACCTACAACCAAACCTACAACCAAGCCTACAACCAAACCTACAACCAAACCTACAACCAAACCTACAACCAAACCTACAACCAAACCTACAACCAAACCTACAACCAAGCCTACAACCAAACCTACAACCAAACCTACAACCAAACCTACAACCAACCCTACAACCAAAAAAGATGATACGGACATTAATAATAATATGTTGACCGCTGTTGATAATGCTGTAAATAATGCTCTTAAACCTATCCAAGATTCACTTGATCAGATTAATAGTAGGCTTGATAACTTAACCGAAATTTTAAATTCTTAAATGTTCAAAGGTGTAAAAAATTATATTATAATTTAATGAATTAAAATATAATAATTTTTAATACCAAATGCTGTTATTTACAACATCTCTGTTTATGAATATTTCCTAAATTACTCCCTAAATGTTCTCTATTTTGACCGATATTAATATAGTCTGGATTAACATTGTACGATACTAATTTTTTATTTAAAATTAAGTTACTAATAACAATGTCACAGGGGGCTTTTAATAACTTTGTATTATTTAATATTATTCTTGCTCCATTTTTTGAAACTAAATAATGATGTCTACATAAAGGTTCATATGATTTAGAAAATATATGATTTACTTTTCCCATTCTATCGCAATCTTCCCAACAAAAAGATAAATAAACAATATCAGCATCTGAAGGTATATTTTTTAAAATAGTTTTAATTTTATATTTTAACGTATTAATGTTCGATAAATTTACTTTAATATCATCTTCATATATTAATGCATATTTTTTATCAGTTAATAAAAATTTTTTTAATATTAACGTATGTCCCATAAAACAAGCAACTCTTCCAAAATTAAAATTAATATTTATATTCCCATTCTCACTCCAATTTTTACTAATTACCCCATTTTTTATTAAATCTTCTTTATTTAGTTCGTTTTTATTAACACCTCTTATATATTTTGGATTTAAAAACAATTTATTAATAATGTTTTTAATATATATTTCTCTTTTAGGAATGTATAATACATATACATCTGTATTTTTAATATCTAACAAAGGAGTGTTAGTATAATTTTCAATATATGAAGTACCATAAAGTGATCTTTTAATAATAAAAATTAAAAAAACACATATGAAAATAATATATATACTATTCATTTAATTTAATTTAGATTTTTATATTTTTATATTTTTATATTTTTCCATTTCTACAAATTTTATAGATACTATTATTATCTAAATTACTTCCCAATTTTTCTCTGTTTTGTCTAATAGCATAAAAATGCGGATTTACATTATATGATACTAGTTTTTTATTTAAAATTAAGTTAGAAATAGTATTGTCACCAGGTGCTTTTAATAGCTTTGTATTATTTAATATTATTCTTGCTCCATTTTGTGAAACTAAATAATGATGTCTACATAAAGGCTTATACGATTTATAAAATATGCTATTTACTCTTTCCATTTTATCGCATTCTTCCCAACAAAAAGATAAATAAACAATATCAGCATCTGAAGGTATATTTTTTAAAATTATTTTAATTTTATATTTTAACGTATTAATATTCGATAAATTTACTTTAATATCATCTTCATATATTAACGCATATTTTTTATCAGTTGATAAAAATCTTTCTAATATTGATATATGTCCTATATGACATGCAGTTCTTCCCAAATTAAATTTTTGACTCTCGTCCCAATATTTACTAATTATCCCATTTTTTATTAATTTCTCTTTATTTAATTCGTTTTTATTAACACCTCTAATATATTTTGGATTTAAAAATAATTTATTAATAATGTTTTTAATATATATTTCTCTTTTAGGAATGTATAATACATATACATCTGTATTTTTAATATCTAACAAAGGAGTGTTAGTATAATTTTCAATATATGAAGTACCATAAAGTGATCTTTTAATAATAAAAATTAAAAAAACACATATGAAAATAATATATATACTATTCATTTAATTTAATTTAGATTTTTATATTATTTTAAAAAAATTGAAAATTATAAATCATTTAGAATATTATAAAGTATAAATGGCTGAGATCCCAGATGAACAATTTAATAAACTACAGTTTAAACCCGACACTGAATTCACAAAGTTGAACGAATTACTTGATGAACTCTATGTACTATACACAATTGCTTATGAGAAAAAGTACAAAAAGAACTTCAATGCAGGTGTTAAAGTAACAAACAGAAAAAAGAGCATCAATTTTAACAAAGAACACCCGTATTGGGAGAATTGTCCTTCAAGACTAGAACGTTTGAAGAAAAAGAATTCATATTCCAAAAAGGGTAGAGAGATGAGAGCATCCAAGAGACTAAATGCATCAACCGCGTCTAAAGACAATCAATTAATTGTACCTCTAGATGATTTGATTACGAAATTTAAGAGTTGTAATTATGATAACCTATAATTTTTTTATAAACAAGTTAAACACATGATATTATATAATATTATATAATATTATGGATATAAGCACAGTAGTTAATGTTGCTAATGTAAGTTCGGTTGGATTTTTATCAATTGGTGCTTTAAGGTGTTTTCAAAAAAATGTTAATTTAGATACATGCGCGCGATGTAATTTACAGATGGGATTAGTATCAAGTCTAGCATATGGTACTTGTTTGTTAGTCAAACATTTTAGATAAAAATTGAATGTTGATAGATTTAATATATATAATATAATATATGTCGTCGATTAACGATTCATTGATTAATAAACTTAAACTTGCTGCCGGAACAAGTGAACTGAGTTTCCGATTGAGTTCATCTTTGTTGAAGGGAACTAAGAAGCAGATTGGAAGGATAAATACAAATACATGTCAGACTTACTGTCGGGGAAAATATTCAACTAGTCGGCATTCTGAGGCTAACACCTTGATAAAATATTATGGAAAGTCTTTGAAGTATTCCGACAAGCGCGGGTGGTATCTTTTACAGCGTACCAAAAGATCAAAAGTATCATAAGCTTAACATGGTTGTTATCCGAATCAATGCCAAGAATGAACTTGTTAATTCACGACCATGCTATAATTGCCTTGATATGATGAAAGCATGTGGAATTAACAAAATTTATTATTCGACAGATGATGAAATAGTATGTGAAAAAATAACTAATATGGTTAGTATTAACTGTAGTTCTGTAATGAAGAGTCTAGAGAGAGAATATTATTCTGCACCGAAGAAAGATATAGACTTTTTTCAGAACCTTCTACAAAAAAAAATGCCATCACAAATTAATATGTATAATTTAGAATGTTTTCTAAACTATAATTTTAAAGAAGTACTACCAAAGTATAAATATAAAATTTGTAAAAACAAAGTTTATTTTTATAACAGTAATAATGTATTAATATTAATAACAAATATTAATATATAAAAATTGATTTAATAATTTTTTTATTAACTTATTCAGTTATGAGTATTCTACGGGAATTTAGTCAAAATCTTGATACTATGACTCTTAAAGAATTTACTGGCATTAAGACACAATTTGAAAATAGTAAGTCTTCAGAAAAACACATACGCAGTTTTAATACACTTGTTCTTCGTTATCATATTATAAATAATAATATTTATGAAGTGAATAAATTTATTAATTCACATAAAAATCTAATGAAGCGAGACTATCTGGAATATATAAAATATATTTATACAATAAATAATGATGAAGCAATACAAATTTTCAAACTAATTATTAATAAGTTTACTATTCTAGACTCAGATATCAAATTTATTGTTATAAATGGTATACATAATCTTATTAAGTTTATGTCTGGATTTTATCTAAAATACGATATGAATGCCAGTAGTGTGAAAGACCTTACTATGCTTAAGTATTACAATCCAATTAACGACAAATCAAGAATTCTTAAACTAGTAGAAAGTAAGCTACAAAAAAATTCTGCATCTGATCTTAAAAAAAAACTTACAAATGTAGACATTGTTATTGATGGTGGTAATATAGCACATTATGATGGTGGCAAACTAAATTATAAATATTTTTATAATATTATAAAACTTGTATGTGAAAAATTTGAAAATCCACTGCTTATTATACATAAACGTCACACAAAAAATACAACTGTTATGAATACCATCAAAACTTTTAAAATAAACTTTTATGAAACATCTTATGGTATTAATGATGATTATTACATTATATATAGTATTATTTTTAATAATTGTTATGTTCTAACACTTGATAATTATAAAGATCATATACATTTTATCGAAAAAAGTTGTAATGATATTAATAATAAAATTCGTAATTATATTGACGAAAAAATTATTAAATATTCTAATAAACATATAGACGAAATACCTGAATACAGTGCTTGTATCCAATATATAGATAATGTTATATACGTACCTACTCGTTCCGGTTTTATAAAATTTGATTAATTTATTTATAGAAATAATATTTATATTAATTAATGGATTTAATACCAATCAGAAGATTTGTTAATGCGGATAATTCTTGTTTATTTTCATCAATCGCATATCTTACTAACAAAGATAATTTTAATGATAATTCTGCTTTCATATATAGGTTAATGGTCGCAGATTATATTAATACTGATGATTTTGATGAAAATATTTTAACGGTACCAAAAAATGTATATATAAATAAAATAACGGATATCGATGAGTGGGGAGGTGGTATAGAATTATCAATATTTTCAAAAATATTTCAAATTCAAATAGCAGTAATGAACCTGGAAAGCGGGAGAGTTGATTGTTTTGGAGAAGTTGAAGATTATGAAAATGTAATTTACATAATTTATGATGGAAAACATTATGATCCTCTAGTAATGAATGTTGATAAAAATGCTGAAACAAATTTAGATATAACTATTTTTAAGAAAAATGATTATAACAAATTAATAAAGTTTAAAGAATTTGTTGAGACTATATAAAATTTATGACTTATTTTTTTTGTTCTATCATTTCGTTATCAACCGCTTGATTTACTGTAGCTGCTAAATCACCACCGCCTCTCATTTTAGTTTTCTTTGGATGAGCTTTTGGTTTTAAAGGTTTAATAGGTTTAATAGGTTTAATGGCCTTACCTTTCAATGATTTACGTTTACGAGATGATTTTTTAGTAACTGTAGGGCATTCGCCTTTTAATGATTTACGTTTACGAGATGATTTTTTAGTAACTGTAGGGCAATTACCTTTTAATGATGTACGTTTACGAGAGACAGCCTTTCCACCAGCTTGATTAACTTCTACGCTACCTCCTTTAAGTGATTTTCTTTTAACACGAGTAGTTTTTTCAGAACAATTATTTTCTGGTGTGTTTGGTTTACAATCATCGCCTTTCATTGATCTGCGTTTACGTCTGCGAGATGATCTCTTTTTGGATGAACGTTTCTTACCTTTGCTCTTGGAAGATTTGCGTCTGCGTCTACGAGATGATTTCTTTTTGGATGAACGTTTCTTGCCTTTGCTCTTGGAAGATTTGCGTCTGCGTCTGCGAGATGATTTCTTTTTAGATGAACGTTTCTTGCCTTTGCTCTTGGAAGATTTGCGTCTGCGTCTGCGAGATGATTTCTTTTTAGATGAACGTTTCTTGCCTTTGCTCTTGGAAGATTTGCGTCTGCGTCTGCGAGATGATTTCTTTTTAGATGAACGTTTCTTGCCTTTACTCTTGGAAGATCTGCGTCTACGTCTGCGAGATGATTTCTTTTTAGATGAACGTTTCTTGCCTTTGCTCTTGGAAGATTTGCGTCTGCGTCTGCGAGATGATTTCTTTTTAGATGAACGTTTCTTGCCTTTGCTCTTGGAAGATTTGCGTCTGCGTCTGCGAGATGATTTCTTTTTAGATGAACGTTTCTTGCCTTTGCTCTTGGAAGATTTGCGTCTGCGTCTGCGAGATGATTTCTTTTTAGATGAACGTTTCTTGCCTTTACTCTTGGAAGATCTGCGTCTACGTCTGCGAGATGATTTCTTTTTAGATGAACGTTTCTTGCCTTTGCTCTTGGAAGATTTGCGTCTGCGTCTGCGAGATGATTTCTTTTTAGATGAACGTTTCTTGCCTTTGCTTTTAGATGATCTGCGTCTACGTCTACGAGATGATTTCTTTTTAGATGAACGTTTCTTGCCTTTGCTTTTAGATGATCTGCGTTTACGTCTGCGCTTACCAGATGATTTTCTTCTTTTTGCCCCACCTTTTTGTTCCTCGTGGCCACCTTCATCACCACAGTCACCGCCAAGTTGTTTCTCTTCTTCGTGACCACCTTCACCACAGTCGCCACCAAGTTGTTTCTCTTCTTCGTGACCACCTTCGCCACAGTCACCGCCTTGTTGTTTTTCTTCTTCGTGACCACCTTGACCGCATGATCCTCCTCTCATTGAACGTTTAGCTCTTTTTCTAGATACTCTTTTAGATCTTTTGCCATATTTTTTACGAGCAAATCTCGATTTGTACAAAGCTCTATCTTTTGATAAAAATATGTCTACAAATTTTAGTCCTGGATTACTTTTAATTATTTTACTTAATCCACTTACATCGACGTCTTTTTCATCCGCTTTTTCACCATCTTTTATTCTGACGTTAAATCTATCTTTTGAAACTTCTTTAGCAGTAATACTAAAGAATTTACTATCACCCTCTTTCCTTAAATAATGAAAAGACAACCCTTTTTCTCCATCAATTAAACTTTCTTTTAATACATTTTTTTGTCCTGTTTTCTTGTCTTTGTAAGACATTGAATTATCATGTCTATAGGTTACTGTACTCATATACAATAAAGTAGAAAATAAAAACTAAATTATTATTTAAAACAAATTATTTAAACATTTTTTAAAAACGAATGAATTTATTTATATTAAAAAGTTAAAAACATTATTTTATACAAATAGAGTTAAATGTATATGACTTACTGGTCTGACTGGTTTCATAATAATACTGATCTCGATTCACTCAATTATTATTCTCGGAAAGAAACATCAAAACAACAACCAAGTTGTTGTCTAGGACCTTTTTATCCAGATAAGGAAGAACTGGCCAATATATGATCCAGACTAATAACTTTAATATTTTACGTTAAAAAAAGAATGAGTATTAAATTATGAAGATTTTGTTTTTTATTTTTATATCATTTTGTAAAGGAGATCTTGTTAATTTAAGTAATACTAGTAATTTAAATTCTTTAAAATATTCTTTATTACTAAAATACGATAGAGATAACATACCAAAACAAACTGAACCATTAGATTTAAGCTTACAATTAGAATTAGACTCCATAAATGATGTTAGTCAATTAGAAGGAACAGTTTCTTATAATATTTGGCTAAATTATAATTGGTATGATTATCAATTAAAATGGGATAAACAATATTATAATATAGACAAATTGACATTTAATACAGAACCTAACTATGAAACTTCAATTTGGATTCCAGATATTGAATTAATAAATCATGCTAACTTTGGTTTTAATCTAAAATATACCAGAGCAAATGTTTATTCAAATGGAAGTATATCTTGGTTAAGACCAGGTACACTGAAAGCTATTTGTAATTTTGATTTATCTAAATATCCTTATGATAAACAAGAATGCTTTTTAAAATTTAAAAGTATTGCTTATTCAAAAACAGATATTAATCTATTTACAAAAAATATAATCTTGGATTACTATAAAGATAATTCAGAATGGGAATTAACTAACACTGATAGTTATATATATAATAGTAATTTTAATAATGAAATATATTATAAATTTTATTTGACTAGAATATCAAGTTATTATAATATAAATATTATATTTCCTTTATTCATATTAGGGTTTCTAAATATAATAACAGTATTCATTCCAATTAATGAAGGAGACCGAATTTCGTTCTCTATTACATTGTTACTTTCAATCATTGTGTTTTTATCATTAGTTTCTGATAGTATACCTAAATCAAGACAAGTTCCATTTCTATCAAAGTTAGTTATATCATTTATAGTTTATTCATTTTTTAGTATTATTGGCATCATATTTATTTGTAGATTAAATAATTATATTAAGTATTTCAGCGATTTGGAAACTAATCAAATTGATAATAAAGTAGTAAAATATATTTATATATTTTTTGGTAAACTACAACTCATAAATAATATAGAAGAAAATGATAATGTTAACAATAATTTAAAAAAAATATTAAAATGGTCTGAAGTTATTTATACTATTTTATCAATATTATATTTTATAATTATTATATTATTTTTGTTTATAGAATAAATATATAATATAGTTAATACTATATGAAAAAAATCTTTTCAACCTATTGGGCTGGTTATTTAGATAATTCAAATATTACCCTAGATATGGTACCTGATTATATTGACATTGTAATTTTAGCATTTATTGGTCCTAACTCTGATTCTTCTGTTGAAACAAGATTTTTATGTTCTAAATATTCAGCAGAAGAAATAAAAGAATGGATTAATCTTTGTCATACTAAAAAAATTAAAGTATATATTAGTCTACTAGATACACCAAGTGTACACTGGGATACTATTAATATTCCATTATATGCCAAAAATATTAATAAATTTATGAATGAATGGAATATAGATGGCATTGATATTGACGCAGAGTCTGGTATGAATCCTAATAAATATGTTAGTACATTCACATATCTTATTGAGAGTCTAAAAAAATATAATCATTTTCCAATTACTTATACTTGTTATGAAGGTACAAATTCTTATGATGGACAAATATTAGATCAAATTAAAGATCAAATAGATTATATTCAACTAATGGCATACTTTGATACATATGATGGTATGGTAAGTTTATATAATGACTATAAAAAAATAATGGGAGATAATATTATTATTGGAGTAAAAGCAGGAAAACCTGAAGGAACTTCACTAGATGAAGTATCTAAACTATGTTTATGGAATAGTAAAAAAAGAGGTATGATGTTATGGACAATTAATAGAGATTTGCCATTTTATACAAATAAAAGTGTATTTACATGGGCCAATACGATAAATATAGAATTAAACAATGTAGACTTTATAGACTACAAAAATGTTATATTATCTTATTTACGATCATTCATAAATTAATACATAAAATTAGAATAATTACTATTATTATTATATGTAATAATGAGTTTTTAACATTATCTAGTGTAAAAAATTCATATTGTTCTTTTAAAATATAATTATCCTTAATTTCATCTTGAAGCTTGTCATAAATAAACTTTCGGAATAAATTATTGTTATTAATAACATATTTATTGTTTTTATCTTTGTAGAAATATATTGTAACAGGAAGATCCGTAAAATATTTTACTATAATATCATCATCTATATTAAAGCCAAAATGTTCGATTAAATTAATTAATTGTATTCTCCAGTTATTCCATTCGGGTTCCCATATTTCAATTTTATCACAATTACAAATATCATGATAACGATGTGTAACTACTTTTGTTACATCAGATGCATCTGAATAAATATTAATTCGTTTTACATCTTGTCCAGAGTTTTTTCCTAAAATATTAAATTCAGCTAGTTTAATATTGTCATATGATAATTTATTTATTTTTCCAGTACACTTATTATATCCATCAACTATATCATTTCTAATTTTATAATTTTTTACTTTTGTTGATATATTTATAATATTATTACTACCAATTGAACAATCATCAATTAAACCTTCATTAAACCCAACCATTCCACTTGCTAATACATTATTATTATCATTAAATATATGATAATTGTATGAATTAATTAAATTATTACTTCCAGAATTACATTTTGTTAGTGTTAGTTTATTTAAAGCACATAATAATCCTGATAAACATTCACTTTTATTAGTATAACTTATTGACAAAACAATATTATTTTGAAGTACACTACAGTTTACTAACTTAAATTCATTTAAACCACATATACCACCTGATAATATACTATTATTAGTTGTATTACCTTTTATCTTTGAAATAATAATATTTTTCTGTTTAATATTACAATTTACTATCGTATTTTTATTTATTCCACAAATACCTCCTGATATAATTTTTGTTTTACTCAAACTATCAGAATCCTTATAACCATATATTAATATATTATCTATGTCACATTCATATATTATACCTTCATTCAAACCACACACAGATCCAATTGACAAATCGTTTATCGTAGATGATAAAAAAATACATTCAGATAAATTTATTCCTATAAGAACAGCATTTGGTTTTAATATATCAAATATACCAACATTCGTTCTTTGATCTATTTTAATTTTAATATTTTTTATTGTTGAATTATTTAAGGATATAAAAATACCATTGAAATTTTTGATCATAGAACAACTATATGAAGACATGTCTATATCTTTTGTTAAAATATAATGATTTACATGGTCTGGTAATTTCATAATATTTTGTAATTTAATTGGAGAATCTATAACTTTTAGATTACCTAATTCAATCAAAGGTGTGTCTTCAACTTTACCAGATGTTGGATTTACCTTAATTTCTTTTTTTGATATTTTTTTTGTACTAACATTATATATTAAATTGATAGTTAGATTATTACTAATAATTTTTTTGATATCAAAATTACTATCAAAATCACTTAACATTTTAATTGTATAATATAAATTATAAAATAATTCCTATATATTTCTTATGTTTATTTGCTACATATTCTTTCTTTTCAATATTAAATTTAGAGAGTATTTTATTAAATTTATTCATTTCTTCCCAAGTTAATTTTGAATTACAGTTTTTAATTGTATCTTTTTTTGAATTTGGTATACTTCGATTATAATTAATATTATTCCATCCTATATATTTTAGTCCTATTTTTTCAGCCCTATCAATTAAATCAGGATCATTATATCCACATTGATAAAAACTTTCGTCATAACCACCTAATAATAAAAAGTTTTTTTTTGATAAAGAGATTCTACCACAGTTACCACTTCCAATCATATAGTTTGTTTGATGTATTATACTATTTGGGTTATCACGATGAATTTCTAATAATTTTGTTCCTCCATATTTACCGGTGTAATTATCACAATCCAAATTTACAACATAATCACCTTTAGCTAACATATGTGCTGTGTTCTTTGCGATACTAGTGTGCCAATAATTTAATTCATCGGTGAAATAATATTTTAGGTATCCAGATTTTAATTCATTAGAGTAGTTTTTTAAAATATAATCTTTTAAACCATCGCTACTGTTAAAGTCGACTAAAATAAACTCTACATTATCTGAACTATTGTCTTCTAAATTTATAGGAAGTGTATTTTTTAATTGATATAATCTATTCATACAAGTAATACAAAAGCTTATCATTATAAATATATATATATATATATTTATAATATTTTTCCATAGTCATTTCCTTCTTTTTTTACTATTAGAAATTTATAATAAAAACTATATTTTTTTATTATTTTTTTGATTTCAGTAAAATTATCGTATCCTGCTAAATGAATCAAAAAATCACCTTGTTGCCAAATTCTTCTTTCAGAGTTATCATTGCTATTTATACCAAAATCTAAATAACTGTTCATTTTATATTGATGAGTTATTTTTATAAATTTACTAAATTCTGTGTTAGTATTAATAGTATAAATTATAGCAGGTTGCTCGTATATTCCTATTGGTTTATAAGGATAATCAACAGTATAAACAATATCATTACCTGCTAAGCTTAATATTGTATCTATAAACTGAAATGACTTTTTACAATTTTTCCAAATAGTATTTCCACTATTAATACTATTAAAATCGGTTGTAATATACATAAAAATATTTTCTTCATAAGACTCTGATATTATATCTTCAATACGAATATCTCTATTAGTTAAAATAACGTCCGCATCACTTAAAAAAACATAGTCATATTTATGTAATATTTCTTTTAATTTATATATTTTTAACCATCCGTTACTATACTCATATTTATTTTTTTTTATAATATCAAATTCAAATACATAATTATGATATTTACAATAATTTTTTTTAAAAAAAAAACAGGACTCATATAGTTCATAATATAAATCATCAGTAACAACTGTTAATAAAGCAATATTAGGTTTTTTATATGTTATAAGAGGTATATGTTTTTTTAATTCCAATATAAGTGGTGTGTGTATATTTAATCTAGACTGAATACAATTTAGAACCTTATCCTTTTGTAAAAGAAACGATTCTAGAATTATATCTTCAGATGGTTTCAGTAAATTTTTATGATTATTATTTGTTATATTTTCAAAGCAAAAATCTTTATTTTGATAAAAATCATCAAAATTATGATATTTTAACATGTAACTTAAATAAAGTGTATATTCCGAACATTTTTTATTAAGTATCAAATCATGCACGTTTATATCTGATAACATTTTTATCACATAACTAGTTATAAAAACAAATGGTGTCTGATTTGTTTGATATGATAATTTAATATTTAAATATTGCTCGCATCTATTACACCACGTATCTATCTTATTTATTTTTCTATAGTATGCAATCTCATTAGTACAAAAACTATTTATCGAACATTTTTTACAGAAATATATATCTGCATCTAAAGTAACGTAAAATTTGGTTTGAACCATTTTACTAATTATTAGTTTTAAATACATCTGAAAATAATATCCATTTTTTTTTAATCCACCAATTATTGATTCCTCTATTATTTTGATATTTAATTTATCTGTATTAATCTTGTTTTTTAATTTTTGTAACATCAAATTTAATAAATAAATCTCTTGTTTTGCTATAATGATAATAACATTTTGAATTTCTTCTAATTTAAAAAAACTGTACATTGATGGTAGTAATATATTAACACCTAAATCAATATCTTTCCCGGTTGATAAAGGAAGAACAAAAGTTAATTTCATATATTAATATCTTATGCTCTCGAAACTTTAAAATGGAACAAACTATTTGGAAAATATTTCTGAGTTCGTTTTCTTAACTAAATGAGTTTTTTTATCTCCCTTGTTAAGAGTTTCTACTAAATAATACTGATGACCATTACATAAATAGTCTTTAACGGTGGTTACCGGTAACATATGAGTGTTATCATATAGAAACAGTTTTTTTGCGACAATAATGTTTTTTCTATTAAGTAAGCTGTATCTATACCGCATTTAATATAACAAATAAATTAAGTTATGGTTATTTCAATTTTTAGATTATAATTTAAATATTTAAACTAGAATATAAGTGTATGTTTTGATTATAAAACAATATGATGTTTACTCGATCTTGATTCCAGATTTAGTACATGTGGGAATAACCTCGAGGAGCATGTCCCGAATTTCGGTCTTTCCTGATTGTACTTGTGGTGTAATCGTGACTTCGTATGTGCTCGCTTTGAATAGCGTAACACTACACGTATAGCCTTCGAAGTCGAGCTTTGCTTTCATGATATTGGCCTTGGCAGAAGTGAACGGACCTACGAGTGTCGTCTTGGTTGTTCGCTTCTTGATGGTCTCCCTGTGTTTCTTGATGTAGTGACTGTATGTGCCTTGTTCTACACCAAGAAGTCGTGTGCTGAGCGAAGTGCTCTTAGTAGCACGAACAGGAGTGCGTGTGACGAAGAGTGGTAGATTCCATGGAGTATCGTTTTGAATGTCACTAGGAGCGACCTTGATGTTGATATCCTGCAGAACGGTGTACACGCTGCTCATGAAGTCTTGGAACACGTGAGGGCGTCCCAGAGCCAGTTTCTTCAGACAAACAACGAGACAATCTCCGCCCGTAACCTTGATGGTGTAACCGAGCTTCTTCAGCGCGGTTGTAACAATAGAGTTTGTTTTGAAACCAGTAAGGTAAAGTACTCGATTTCCGTTCTTAACCTTCAGAAGATATTGTCTCTTCGAGAAACTATCTTCTGGTTCTGCGAAAATTTCACCCTTGCTAGGCCCGTCATCCTCGTCGTCAGATGACTCATCGCTCGAGCAGTCCCAGAAACGAGAAGTCTGCTCGGGGCGTGCTACGGGGATCGGTGATACGGGATCTTGTACCGCCTTTTCGTTATCAGCGTTAGAGTCTTCATCGGCGGGTTTGTCGACGCAGATGATTTCAATCGCTTTGATGCTGGGCTTGGTATCTTCGACTTCTGGTTCTTCGGGCTTTGCTGGGCCTTGTTCGATACCAGATTGATAAAAATCGGAGATATCAATGTCGGGTTTGGTCTTCTTTTTCCCGTGGTACCGCTTGGGCTTGGTTGTAACCATTTCAAACCCGTCTTCGTCGAAAACCTTCTCAGGCTTCTTCTTGACGGGCTCCGGCTCCACGGGATCGGATTGCTGTACGACAGGCTTGGGAGGAGCTGCCCTCTTACGAACAGGTGGTGCTTCGATAGCCGGCTTGGTCGTTTTGGCAGCGGACGCGTATAGCGATACAGCTCCCGACGCGAGCAGTGAAGCACGGGCCCGGTTCGGATCGTAAGCTACAAGCTCACCAGCAGTCTCGGGTGCTTGCCGTGGAATTATGATACATGTAGCAACTGCTGTACTTTGCGGTACTACATCACGGATCGGATCAAATCCAAATTCACACGGATTACACTTCTTGAACAGTTGATGCTTTGCGCTGGTAAGTTTGTAGATCTTTGCTTTGATTTTGCTAAGAGATTCGGAAAGTTCTTTGATTTCACCAACACGTACAAACCGTGAACCGGTCTTTGCAGCTTCTTGTGTCTCGTGAAACTTGTCTTTCATTTCTCCGTATTCGGCCTTAGCTGTATCAAGCTGACCTTGGAGTTCGGATCGCTTCGTTTCGTAATCTTGCTTTGATTTGGTCTCGTCTACCAGCGTTGAAAAATCGATGACATACGATATGTCGTCCTTGATATAGAACTCGTGAGGATGGGTACCCCGCGTGCAGTAGATACCAGAACGACAACACGCGCTCCAGTTGTAATCAAGTTGTCGTGACATGGCGCCATCGCCTGCGATTTCCATCATGGTCAGGTAACCACGACATGTTCGCAGACTTCGCCTGGCTAGAGCCCATACAAAATCTTCCCACTTGGTGAACTCGAATGGTGGAATGTCACCGCTGGAACAGCTGATCTGTTGAGCCAGCTTACAACGCTTATTGGGGTTGCGTGTAATCGTTGCGAGAGAAAACCAAAAGCATAGCATGTCCGGAAACGTTTTGACTGAAATGGTATCCAGTTGTGTAACGGTCATTTTGTTTGCTACTCTTCCTCGGAGGATAATTTGACGAACAATGTCACGGTGCTCCGTAAACATCGTTTTCAGTTCGTCGTATGTGTTCTGAAAGAATGAACTTGCGTCCTCTCCATCATGCGTTTTGTCCTCGGAAAGAATAAACTGAGTGAAAGCCTTTTCGGCGTCCTTATAGATATACTCCAGTTCATCTGATGTGTGAGCAAAGTTACATCGAGGACCGTACTTACATGTGTTGTGAAGCCCTCGCATTGTACCACACAGGTGTGCTAGGCACATCTGATGATTTCGACGAGTGTACGATTTTTGCTCTCGCGGCTTCAGCTGAACAGTTGGTGCTGCCGATGGAATGATTCGTCCGCTGCTGTAGTAAGCTTCGGCCGAAATTTCCTGCGGCTCGGCTTCCTTGACAGTACAATCAATCAGGTGAAGTTTGTTACACCTCGGTCCGTGTTTACACTTTCCTGAAGGAAAGAAAGCGCACATGGGACGCATGGGATGGTACGCGCAGTGATCCCGGTGCGTGTTTGTACAAGTTGATTCGGGACTATCAAAGTACGAAAAACAAAACTTTAGCCACTCCAGACAAACGAAAAGTGACTTTGGAACTACACCCGCGGCACAGCCTTGGTCTTGGGCTACTTGCTCTAGTCCGTAAGTTCGTTCGAGAGGAATCCATGCGTATTCGCCATCAGTGATAACCGCTATGGTGGTAGCGTTGTTTCCTGACAGTTGAATGTTTCGTACAGAGTATCCTTCAAAATGTTCGGGCGTTTCGAGGGGCTGACCTCGTGCGTCTTTGTCCATGAACTCTTTCATTTGCTCGAAAAGTTCGTCGGTGATAGTATTAATAGCGGTAGTGGTGCTCGGAGCCTACTGGCGAAGTCGTGATCTTTGGGACCACGGATGCCCGTCAAACGGGCTGGTCAGAAGCTTCCTCTTCTATCCCGTCCCCAGACCCGCAGATGGCTTCTCCTCGTTCGGATAAGCAACAATCTACGAATCCGCATCTGACAATACGTTCGGGGGGCCTTTACAGGTGACTTTATTGTCAACGGTTATGATAGAAGCGAAAGGAGTCCTAGACGCGCATTTGTGAGAACAGAGTATTTTCCCGATTACTAGCTGGATTATTCCGCAGTTAGGGTACCCATTCAGGTACGCCAATTCGCGGGGCCTATACCTCCCTCAGAAGGTCACTAGTCGGTTTTTCAACCTACGAGATTTTTCGAGCTAACCGGATTCCCAGGCCGCTCTTCCCTGAACCCACGACGTACACGTTTCGGGCTCACTTCTATACTATAGATTTAAAATAATTTTTTCAATTTTTTTTAGCTTGAATAGCTTTTTCGTAATTTAGTAACTGTACCATAAAATTAAAGTTGGGATCTGCCCTAGGGCGTTTTTCCTGTATGCGACCCAATGCTTTGTTCATGGAAAAAGCATATTTTTTCATTATATAAGCTGTAGCCAGAGTCACGGATCGTGAAATACCACCGTAACAATGAATTAATACATTGCCATTTTTATGGCGTGCTTCGTTGATAAATTCTATAGTTTTATTAAAATATGTAGAAATTTCATCACTATGTCCGTCATTAACTGGAATACGCATATACGTGATAAAATCTTCGAACGGTGTTTTTACATCTTTGGTAGCATTAACTACATATTTAATATTGTGTCTTTTTATAATATCAGGGTCCAATGCAGCGTTAGATGATCCAACGTAAAGATTAGTATCAATATGTGAAATATCCTTACAGGAATACATATAGTAATTATGCTTCTAAAAATGTTTAAATTTTCAATTTTTAAAATTATATATATATATATATATATATATATATATGTATACATTAGAACAATTAGAAAAAATCTGTGAAAAATTTAAACCAATATGTTATTTACACAAGAAAGAAAAGTATGCTCCAATTACATTAGAAGCCTATTTACAAACAGTAGTAATAAGAGAGTGCGATAAAGATAAAACTCCATCAGATGATGATAATATTGTAACAAACAATCCACTTGTTTATTTTAACGATGATGATGTGGTACCATATAGTGCTGATTTCGAAAGAAAAAATTATTATATGGTACCAAAAGGATATAAATATAAAAATAAATTCTGGAAAGAACTTATAAATAGTTCTAAAGAAGACCAGAAAAATATTTTGAAAGGTAGCTTAAATGTAAACGATCTTAAAAATATACCATATTATGTAGAAATAGATGATGAAACAAATGAAAATTATATTTATATATCATATTGTTTTTTCTATGGTTTCAATGGTGCTGCTAGAATATTATATAGTACAATAAAAATAGAAGATCATTTTGGTGATGTTGAAAATGTAAGTATTAGAATAAAAAAACCAGATTCGTATAGCAATTCACAAATCGAAGAATCAACAATTGAAAATTTACAGATAGATCAAATTTATTATGCAGCACACGGAGGAGGAGAACTTGTAAAAGATAATAGTTATGATAAAGACGGAGTAAGACCAATTGTATATACTGGTATAAATTCTCATGCATCTTATAAAAAATCAGGTGTATATTGGAGAATATTTGGTTACGGAAATGATATAACAGAAAAAGGTGTAAAATGGGATCCTACTTCTATAAATATAATATCAATTAATAAAAATGCGAAACCAGTGGGAGATGGTAGAACAAAATCTCTGGAAGAGAATCAGATTACCACTGCTATTCCAAAAAAAAATAGCGATTTAAATGCGTATGATAGAACATCAGCAAAACTAAATTTATTTAATTTTTACAAATATTTAGGAAACTTAGGTTTTTCTGGAGCTCTACCTACTAAAGGAAATACAGGTTCTGTTTCTGTTGGTTCTTTTAAAGGTCAACGTTTTCCTGGAAATACAGGAGAATTTAAAGAACATGAACCTCAAGGAATATATTTTAATAAATATATTTATTTAATAATAATTATGTCGTTAATGACAATGAAATTTATATTAAATATTAAATTTAAAAACACACCTATTAAAATAATAATAGGTATATTATTAGTATATTTAACTAGTTCCGTTAAACTAACATTACCAAAGGTTTATAATATATTGCTTGCTCTGATAGAATTATATCTAAAATTTAAGTAATTTTTTACATCTGATAATTAACCAACCTGATATATCATTTTTGGTTAAATTATCTAATAATTCCTTCATTTCAGTCTCATACATCCAATAGTTCAAATATAGCTTGTATAAAAGTCTGATATCACTATCAAGATCATTACATTCTACAATATATTTATTATGTTTGTCTTTAACAAAATAATGTCTGATACATCCTTTGTCGCGATCATAAATTGGTTGTAGTTTATTCCATAAATGTTCCGGTAATTGTGCTAAGCTAACATTATATGTATGATAATAATATTTACTTCCTTCTTTTTTATTATAATCAGGATTTTTTAAAACTTGTTGCCACCCTTCCGCTAACTCATGTTGACTCAAATTTTTTATTTTACAATCATAATAATCTCTAATATTTAGTTCTAATGATTTAATACATACACCATTATTTTTTTCGTTATCATCTACATTAAATACGATACCGTGATGAATTGGCATTTTATAAGGATATGATTTTTGTACTAGTTCTGTCATTATGTAATATATATACATTATATGTTTAAATAAAATTGATTTTAAAATAATATAATAGTTAATATATAATAATATGGAAAATTCAAAGTATATTAATAATCTTATTAAATGGAATAAAATAAAAAATATTAATCCAGCAACTAATAGAAAGATTCAAGAAGGAGCTACTGTATATAAAAAGTACAATAAAGACTACAGCAAAATATTTCCGAATGGCTTTAATTATCTTGATTCTGTCGATGACAGAGATCCAATATCACGCGTCTTAATCTGGGAAATAGAGAACGGTAATAAATCTTTTTGTTACGAAAAGGATTATAATAACTTAGTATTATACAAAGTTGATAATATTATTCACTGTATTGAAAAATCAAGCTTATCTTATCTAAAAAAATATAAGATACGACATCATCCAGTATCCTGTAAACCTATTCCAGAAGATATATATAATATGTGCAAAGGGCTAGAAACAGACAATTGTATAGATATTAAAAATGAATGTATGAAAGTGTTTCAACAGTTAACAAATATATCAATCTTTATTGATTATAATGAGTTTTTAAATATAAATTCAGATAATTTAAATAAACTGTATTATGAAACAAAAGAATTTTATACACATAACATACCCGAAGATAAAAAAATAAAAGATGTTTTTACTGAAGAAAATGAGGTATTTAATTGTAAATCTTATGAAGATAAACAGAAAATACTTTTGAAAAACTATTTAAGTATTTTAACAGAAAGTTCTAAAGAAGTCGAATATTTTATTTGTTATATTATAGTAGGAGGTTTGTCTTTAGTGTCTCCAAAAATAAAAACCTTATATCCTGATTATAGTTTCTCATTTTGAATATTATTTAAATAATTATGATATTTTATATTATAATTATGCTAAATTGTTGTAAAAAAATTACATGCTTCAATAACGAATGTCCTATTTGTTTATCGCCTGTTGATGAAAACGACTATAAACTAGATTGTAATCATAGATTTCATTTAAATTGTCTACAAATGGCATTCTATGATAATATTATAGAAGGTATCATTTGTAATAGTTGTCCTTTATGTAGAAAAGTAATTAATTATTATAATATTCAGAGTATTTATAAAAAATGGACTATATTTGATTATAAACCCACAGAATGGTGTAACAAAATGAGTATGGATCTAAGTCTTGTAAATTTACAGTCCATAAAGTTTAAAAAATATGAAATTTTAAGAAAACAAAACTCTATAATATTTTTACCTATATTTTTTTTTAAAGATGTAACTTCTCACATAAATATTCCGTTATTTATACAGTCGCCTCCAATTAAATATTTTGATATTACAACACTTGATTCTATCAATGAAACTCTAGATTTCTCATTAGTTATACATGGCAAATTTACATATGAAAGCAATTGGTATAAATTTTTAAGTACAAATCTTAAGCTAAAAAAAAAATTTCGTAAAAATAATACGAAATACACAGAAATATATAAACATTATAAATTAAGTAGAACGGATATATATTTTTATGTTAAGGATATTAATGATATTGAAACTATTGATGTACAAGAAGGTACAATAGATAAAGGTTTTTTTTTTAAACAAAATAGACAAGTTAAGTTTTTATTCAAAACATATATTATAAATACAATAGATAATATATATTTAATTAACGAAATATTTAAAATAATGTATATCTAGAAATTAAATATATCACCTGGATCACTAGCTCCTTTTGCTGTTTTTTGTACTTTATCTACTTTATCAATTACTAGTTTAGGAAATCCATGAGTTAATATATAATACATAGGTGCGGCAATTACTGCTGTAAAGTAGTGCATCGGTATATTTTCTAATTCAGAATGAAATTTATTAACATATTGAATATTAAGTACTGCGTATACTGCCCATATTGCAACAAGTATTAAAAATGCAAAACGCCCCCATGATCTTTCCGAAGATGATTGAGAGGTTGCTGTCTGAATTGGTCCAGTATTTTTCGCTTTCACTTTCGCTGGTTCAACAATAATTCCATCTTTTGTATTGTGACCTTCATTTGCTGGAATATTTTTATGTTCTATCATATCCATACGTTTTTCTACTGATATAGGGTCAGTTGTATCACCTAAATCTTGACGATTGACTAAATTTAATAAAAACATTTTTGGCGGAAGTTTAAAATGGTCTTTCTCTTCATCTAGTAGTGTCGTCGCTGCTTCTTCTGATTTAAGATATCTAACTAATGGTACGCCATGTGGAAGTTTTGCTTTTGTATCGGTTGTTGATATTTCATCTAGTGCTGATTTTATAATCTCGTCCTGTTCTCCACCTTTTAAATTACCAGTAGCTGTTATAGTATGAGTATGAACAAGCTGACCGTCGTCTTGTAAATGAAAACAAACCTCCTTAAAGATTCCGTGATGTTCAAAGGGTCTTACTGCAAATTCGATATCCTGCTTTCCATCTTTACCTGTTTTAACTAATTTTCTACCTGATTCAGAGTATAATTCAACACCTCTACTATTTCCCATCGTTCTATTTATAGTATGTGTATTAGTAGGGTCAGTGTCTTGAACAAGATGTCCTTTATGTCCTGTATTCGATACTAAGTGTGGTAGATTCTCTTGATGTTCTTTCATTGTTGGATTGAGAACATTGTTTACATTTCTATTTAATACAGGTAAATCTACTATTTGATTTAATTTAAAACTTGATCTTTGTAAATTATCCGTTTCTTGATCCTTATTAGGAGTATGATATGCCACGACTCTGGCTACAGCCGCAGCCTCACCTGTATCGATGGTGTTAGCGCTTTTAAAGTTATTCATAGTAACAGCATATTGATATAATTTTTTGAATAAGTTTACAACATTTACCTGGTTATTTAGGGTACTTATCTTGTCTGTAAGCTCTGCCGATTTTTTACGGTATAGTTTATTTGGTTTTTTAATTTTATCAGCAATATCTTTTAATGCGTTCATAGCATCTAGATCAGTTTTGTGAGCTTGCAAGACACTAGAAACCGCGCTTAAAACATCATCTGTATAAATAGGATTCACATCATGATCTACTGGTTTTAACTTGTATGATTCTTCTAGATCCGACTCGTCTTTATGATACAATAATGTATGTCCCTTTTTTACAGATGTTTTAATACCAGTACGGCCTTCATTTAAGGCAGAAATACCTATTTTATCGTAAACTATTTTTTCTTTATCTCCAGTTTCATGATCTGTTAAAACTACTTTATTACCTTCAGTTTTTACAAATATACCAACACGTACTTTAATCTGACCTGTTGCTGGTTGATGAAAAAGTTGTTTCACTCTATTCCAAGCATTAGAGAATCTATGCTTTGTATTAGTATTTAACTCTTTGATAGCGTATTGATCCCTCTTTGATAATTCAGGCGCTTTACCTTTTTTAAGATATTCTGGATAATCTTGATCTAATGTTCCAGGCACTAAAACCTTTTTGAATTCATCACGGTCGTCGAGTGGAATGTCTACCATATCAGTGTTTTCAGCATTACGCTTTCTACAAACTCTGAAATAAAGGGGACTGTATGTCATTTTACCTGAAACTTCAACTTCGGGTTTAGATAAAAAATTAAATGTTTGCCCCACGCCCTGATCATCGTTATAATTATACGGGTGAGTATGTAAATTACCATCTAATGAGCGATTGTCGTCTCCTGATACGTCTGTTACTTTGTACATTCCATCACCTGTACCACCTAATTGATAAACAAGATGAGCTTGTCTTAGCAATGGTGGTTTACTAGTACCCGCACTTAAACCTACGTGTTTGTTTAATTGAGTATTTATTGTTCCTAACATATGATTTAAAGAATTTACTTTAGTATTTGTCTCCTTTAAACTTTCTTCTAATACGTTAATATGACCTGTAATTTCCTCTTTAGCTTCCCCATAATTATCAGCTAAGGTAATTGTAAAGTGTTCTTTTTTATTTTGATATTTTGGTTGTTGCGTTGGTTTATTTTGATATTTTGGTTGTTGCGCTGGTTTATCATGAGTCTTTTTTAACATATATTCTAAGTTGTCTAATTTATTATTTATATTGTTAAATTTTAATTTTTGATTTTTGTTTATAGCATCACTGTTTTCTATTTTTTTTTCAAGTAAATCAATTTTACTTTTTAATTCATCTCTTTTTTTGTTGTTATCATTATTACTAGAGTTATTTATCATTGTAGTATCATTTTTCCAATTTAGTTTTGATTTCACTAATGATTTTACCATCTATATATATATATATATATATATTTTTTTTATATAAAATAATATTTACAAATGAAATAATTGCTTATTGTACTTAACTCAATAACTGTATTATTTTTTTTTATAATAATATTTTTAAATAAATTTAAATTATTTATATTTTTATTTATACTAATTAAATTATGTGGATTATTAAAATCGAAAACAGAAATTTTAATTTTTATAATATTATTTTTAATCTTGTCATCTATTGAAAATATAAAACCTTGATTTAATTTTTTAATTTTTCTATATATTTTTTTACAGTTAATACTATCAGTTAAAGACACTTCAAAGATATAAAACTGATTTATCATACTATTTAATGAACAAGATTTATCAATTTTAAGTGACATATATATTTAATTATAGAAATTAATAATTAGGCGGTGTAAACAACATTTTATTTGGAAATTCTGTTATATGACATGAACAATCTAAATTATTGTTTTTGTTTGTAAACTCTATGTAAATATTATTAGATCTAAATGAATTAAAATTATTTTTAATATTAAAACTATCTTTAAGTTTATATTTATGATAATTACCGTCAATGACTATAATATTTATTATAAACTCCTTTACTTCAGAATATTTAATTTTATCTTCATATGTTGTTAATTTAGTTGATGTATTTGATTTGATTTTATTAAAGTGAACAATCTCATTATTGTGTAAAATTAATTCTAAATTATACACATATTGTTTTTTAAATGAATTAGGAATACTATTGCTGATCTTTAATCCATTACTTGACATATTTATATCTATATTATATTACATTTTATTTTATAAAAAATTTATAGTTTTTTAATTATTTTTATAAAAATAATATAGTAAACCAATAATAGCTCCTATTATAAATCCAGAAAAATGTGATAAATCAGATATATTATCATTATCTTTTTTAATCATTTCTCTATAAAATTTATAAATTACATCAATAAAAATGAACGTGGCTGAGAAAAATCCAAATTTATGTAAATCACTCAATTGATCAAAGTTAGATATTTTATAAAGTAAAATATAAGAAAAGTAAAATCCATAAATTCCTAATATACCACCACTAGCACCTACTGTATACATTTCTTCTAATTTTATAAAATTTAGTTCTAATATAACATGTTCTATTAGTATTGTTAAATAAAAAACATTGATAGGGAAATACCATTTAGTTATATCAGTTAATAAATAGCTTGCAATATTTAGAGCTATTGTATTTGTAATTAAGTGATCTAACGAGTTATGAACATGACTTGAAAGAATAGATCTTAGTAACGTATTATCTTTTGGATTTCCAATAATTTGTACTACATTGTACATATCTACACGATCATCATTTGTATATATTTTAAGATCGGGACCAACGATAAATAAATAGAATATGACATAAATTATAGTTAATAATAGTCCAGGCAATAATTTAATATTCATATATATATATATATATATATATATATATTAATAAAATGAAAAATATTTTTATGAAGAAGTTTTTTCATACATATATTATATGGAAAAAAATATTTTTTGTCATATAATAGGACTTAACAAAGAAGAAAAAAATAAAATAGATAAACTTATAAACAATAACTATGAAATAATTGATTTAGATGAGATAAATACACAGATAATTTCAGATACTGATATAAATAAATTATATAAAAAATATGCCAGTTATAAAAAAAATAAAAATGATATGTATAAAGATATTAATACTCAAATGATAAACCATTGGAAAAAAACACTGGAAAATATAATTAGTAATTCTATTACTACAAAAAAAAAATATGTATTAGTTGGTAGTAATTATAATTTTAATAATATAAATAAAAGAGTTGATATTGATGCTATCCTAAAAGTTAATATTATTCCATCAAAATCTTCAATACGAAATATTATAAAAAATAATTTAGATAATTATAGAAGTGAAATAATTAAAGGATTATATCCTGTAAATAATATCGATTTTAATTATATTTATAATTTTCGTAATAAAGTATTCAGTATGTATAAAAAAAACAATTATGCAGAAATGACATTTGATAACTTAGAAGAATTAGCAAAATTAAATCAAAATGTATCAAATAATAAAAATATATATGTATGTTTAAAAGATGATTATAATATATCTAGTAAAATTTATCCATCTGATATTTTAAATAATAATAAAGTATTATACGGTTATAATAACGTATTATTATCAATATTAGAAAATATAAATTTGAATAAGGATGATATTAAAAATATATTAAAAACAAAAAATATAAATATACTACAAAAAAATATGAAAGGAGGTAAATTAGATATTAATAGAATTATATATAAAGTTTGTCCGATTACATTTTTAAAATATAAACATAACAATAATATTATACATATTTCATTTAATCCAACTCAAATTTTAGAAAAACATGAAATAAATATTAAAAATTATTTAAAAGATTTATTATAAATTTCTAAGTTAAAGTAATGATACGAGAATATATTGTATGTGTAGAGACCATTGTTGCATTAACAATATGTTTAATTGTTTATGCTATTTTATCACAGAAAAAAGTTATATTTATTAGACCGAGCAAAGAGAAAATGGCTAATGTTGTATATAGTCATGATCACACACATGATCATAATCATAATCATAAAGAAAATGAATGTTTTCCGGACGATTTAAATATAGAAGAAATTATTTCATAAACTCTTTCTTAATTTCATCAAATTTTTGTACTGATCTAAATTTATTAATTATTTCAGCAGATGTATATTTATTGTCCAACTCGGGTTTTAAATTATTTTCTTTAAAAGTATTTTTATCACCCCAGTATAGCTTAGACATTTCGCATATATCAGTGAGAGAACAATTTGTAAATTCTATGTTAATATCAATACGTCCCGGTCTTATCAACGCTTTATCCAAATGCTCGACTTTATTTGTTGTCATTACTATTATTCTACCAGAGCATTCGTTTAAACCATCTAATATATTTAGAAAATAAGACAAATTATTATTTGTAGTCTTTGTCTGACTTTCTATTGTACTTTTCATCATTTCACTAAACATTACATCTGGTTGTTTCTCTCCCATATTTTTTTCCAATTTCTTCTTCTTCTTTTTTTTCATATCTCTACAATGCAAACTTTCACCCATAGCATCAATATCTTCAAATATTATTATTCTTTCATCTTGAGGTATAACAAATTCACGACCTATATTTTCTGTATGAATAATTTTTTGGAGTTCGTTAAAGTCAAAAGTGTCATTAAGTTTAATATCTATAGCATGTCTTTTGGTGTGATTTATTAACTGTTTTATAAGTCTAGTTTTTCCACTGCCCGGTCCTCCCCGCAGCAAAATTCCTAAATTATATGGCTGCCCATGCTTAATAAACCAGTCTTTATTATTTAAGAAAAAATCTATTATTTTTAAATACTTTTCTTTATCTTTAAAATGACTATTGCTAAATTCAATAGACGATTCCCATGGGGTGCTACTAACATCTAGACATTCCTCTTTTTTGTCATAATTTACGGTAATTAGTAATTGTTGGTTACATGTTTTACTCTTTAAGAATTTTCTGTATTCTTTAACACATGACTCCGTAAAATCTTGGAGTTCTTGTAGGCTATATTTTTTGGAAAACAATTGTAAAATACATTTATCTTTGTATTCAATATTATCATTATGTTTAGTTTTTTCAATTTGTTTATAGTATACATTTCCAAAAATTTCTTTTTTGAATTCGAATGATTTCTTTTGTGTTACTTGATACCAATTTTTAGATTCGCTTCTTACCCAATCATCATTATCATCATCATGCCATCTATATTGTGAAAGCTCTTTTATTTTTCGAATAGACTCATTGTTTGTTGAAGACAAGTGATACATTAATGCCTTGAAACGTAGTGACGAATCTTTTTCTTCTGAAATAAATTGTATTGTATTATATTTATTAGACTCAAAAAAATCATCAAACCAATCAAATATTATATTAATGTACTTTTCAGTAGTTTTGGAACTATATATATTATACATAATAAAGCTAAACAACAGTAATATGTAATCAGTAAAATTAGCACCATCTTTGAGATTATTCAACCAGTTTAATATCATTGGATACATCATATACTCCAAATTCATTGTAAATAAAATATAGACAAAACTCATTTATATTCAATTTTTATATATGTATATATATATGTTTAATACCCAGTTTAAAAATGTTGGAAATAAAAATTCTTTAATTTTAATGTTTATCACGATTTTCTTTAATTTTTTATATGGTATTTTTCAAGATAGCTTTGCATACTCTATTAAAATAGATCAATTACAAGGTATGTCAAAATTATATTTTACAGTTTTTTTATTAGTATTTTTTAACAGTATTGATTTTATGTTTAATTTTACTCTAAAAAAAATATTAGGAATCGAAAGTTATTATTATTTGTTCAAGTAATTAATTTAATACTGAGTATTTTTAACAGTTACAACATTCATAAATCGTCTTATATAAACTACATAAAATATGCATATTCTAAAAAAAAAATAATAAATTATATAGAAAAAGCTTCTTCTAGAAGAAGAAAGAAGAAGACCTATTTAAAATAATAGTCTATTGGGATAACGAAAAAAAATACCGTACATATTATATAAATATTCTCTAATTGTAGTTTCATTACTAATAACACGTGTAGTGACATTATTTATTTTTGTTATTTTAGTTTTTGGTAAATTAGTTGCATATTTAGACGATACGTATTCACCTAAATCACCATATCGTCCTTCTATCCACCCATCTTGAACTAGTTTTTCTACATTATTTTTGGACGATTTATGAAATACAAAAAGATCAATATATATATTATCATTAAATACAAGTCTTCCAATAGGTCCATTGAATGAATATGGATCTATTTGTGATTTTACTAATTTACCATACCTATTCCATCTCTTACGATTTTTCATTTTAGAATCATGATCTTTATAAATTACTAATTTATATCCATTATAATCTTTATGTTCCTCATCTGTATAAAAAGATTCTGGCATATTTATAATTTTTTCTAGATCATCTTTATCAACCCATAAATCAACATCATGATCATATGGTATATAATTTTTATTTCGATAATAACCTAGTAATGATCCGTATGCCAGTGAATAATTTATATCATATTTTGTTGAATAATTATGCCAAACTGTTAATAAATTGTTGAATTCATTAGTATAAGGATTTTTTAATTGCTTATATCTATATAACGTTCGTTTAAATATAATATAACATAGTGTAATGAATAAGGACAATACTTTAAGTTTCATATATATATATATATATATATATAAATAATATAATAATGGTGGATAAATTAATGTAACATTTAAAATCCTAAAAGGGTTAAAACACTAACTTAATCTTCAATTAATTCATATTTTTTTATAAGTTCTTTTGGAATATTTACATTTTTTTTCTTTTTCAGAATAACCATTTCAAAGGTTTAAAACTGTATATTTTTAACATAATGAATTGTTCTATCATTTATTTTGTCAGTTGTAACTGGATTACCTAAAGGATCTTTTTTTTGTTGATAAACTAGAAAAAACCCTTGACCTCTTTTATATTTGCTGGGTCCCTTTTTTTTATACAAATTATATAATTTATATTTATTGTTTATTATATTTAACTTCTTTCCTTTTTTTTCGTCATAGTAAAACCAACCAATTTGTTTTAATATATCCCACAGTTCTAATAATTTTTCAGTACTTATATCTTTGATTTGTTTAAAAGGATCTAATTTTGCTAAATACAGACTTTCTGCTCTAATATAATTACCTACTCCTGCCGATACTTTTTGGTCCATAATAGCAGCACCTATTGTAGTATTTTTTCTTTTTCTATTAATTCTATTTATAAATTCATTAGAATTGTCCTTTTCATTTAAAATATCAGGACCTAATGTTATTAATTTTTTATTAAGATTATCTTTGTAACAAAAAATAAATGTTCCAAAATTTCTATAATCGTTAAAATAAATTGAAAAATCAGAAAATATAAATTCTATATTATTATGTTTATCTTTATCATATTGATACCATCCAGTCATTCCTAATGTATTAAATAGTACTATATCTATATCTTTGAAAATCCAATAAATAAATTTACCATGACAATCAATTTTTTCAATTGTAATCGGAAAAATTAATTTATCAAAATTTGTTGGTGGACCGTGTTTTTTATATCGTCCTCCATTAATTTTAATATTATTTAGTTTTTTGTTAAGTAAATCTTTATTTAACCAATTTACTAGGTATTTTGTCTCCGGTCCTTCTGGCATTATTAATAAATGTAATATTTTTTATTTAATAAATAAAAATATAAGTAATAAATATATGATAGAAAAATTATTAACTGCTTATTCTATATGTTCTGTATGTTCTGTATGTATTATTTATTTAACTAAAACAAAATACTCTAGATCAATTAAAAAGATGTTAAAATTAACATTGGATGTTTTTAACAAACATAATGTACCTTATTGGGCTGATTTCGGAACTCTTTTAGGTCTTATTAGAGAAAAAGACATTATTGCTCACGACTTTGATGCTGATTTTGGTATTAATTTAGATAATATTAACAAATTATATAATCCAATAATTAGAAATGCTTTAGTTAAAAAAGGTCTTTGTTTAGTTAAGTCTAAAGATTGTATTTATAAAATTTATTATCTTTCTGTTGTAAAAGATCCAAATACAGAATTTTTTTATAAACAAACAACACATGTCGATATTTTTCCTTATATATTTAAACCACTAAATAAAATAGCATTACGTGCTAAATTTAATTGGCACAAAGAAAGCAAAGGCAAATTAAAAAAATTTAACAAAAATGACATTATCGATTCATTTGATCTATATTTAGTAAAAGATATTAAAAAAGTATGGGTATCTGCGTGGAATAATTATTGTAATATTCCTAAAAATTATCATAAGTTATTAATATATCGTTACGGTCCTGGTTATATGAAACCAGTTTTACTATATAAACCAGATAAAAAAATAGTTAAAGATAGATATAAAAGATTTTACAACTATTATGATTGGGATGATTAAATTTTAAATATTAGTAAAATTTTTTATAAGCGTATAGTATAAGTATGGCAGGATCAAAAAAAAATAAAAATGAATTACAAAAGATCTATTCATATTTTATTAAAATATTAAAAAGCAATAATATAGATTTTATTGTATTTTATGGTACATTATTAGGAATAGTTAGAGATAAAGACTTTATAATCGGAGATGACGATATCGATGTTATTGTTAATAGATCAAATTATAAAAAAATTATGAATACAATAAAAAAATATAATATAAAAACGAAAATTGTTAATTCGGATATTATTCAATTATATCTAAATAAACTGGGACCTTTTGATATTTATATCTACGAAATAGAAAACAGTAAATTAAAAATTCCTTGGGAAAACGATGTTTATGATATTAATTTGATTTTACCTCCAAAATTAATAAACTTTTATGATGAAGATATTCAAATACCAAATAAAAGTAAAAAATTTTTATCACATTATTATGGATATTTATGGAGAATAAAAAATGCACCAATTATAAGAAATATACAAATAATTATAATTATTTTAGTAATTATAGTTGCTACAGTAACTATAAAATTACCTTCTATAGTATAATTCATATGTTTTTACTTTATTTCGTTACATATTTAATTTCATTGGTATTTTAAAAACAAAAGATTAATATTATCTTAATAATAACCTTTTTTTTGAAATCATTATAGTAATTTACAAATTATTTTTCTTACATCTTTTAATATTATGGGCAAAATAAATTACGATTATATTAAAGATATATTTAACAATAAAATATCTTTAAGTAAGTCTAAAGAAAAAGAAGAATTGTCAAAATATAATGAATATATACCAATGTATGATATTTATTCTGAAAATATATATCCAATAAATAAATCAAATCTATATTACAGACTGATTGATTGTCATTACCGTTTTATTACAAGTGAAGTTAAACAATGGATAGAAAATAAACATAAAAAAAATAAAAAATATCATAAACTTCTTAAAATTATAAGCAATTATGATTTAAATATCTTGGAAAAAACATCTTATGAAACTTTATACAAATTTTCACCAAATTTAGGTTTATCTATATCAATTTGTAAAAGAAATAGTTTTTATCCATATTCAAAACATTTAAAACCTTACTATTCTAAAAATGAGTTAATTAAATTAGGTCTTAACAATAATATTATTAAAAATATAGAAAATACAAATTTATCTGATAAAAAATTACACTATGAAATATGTAAAAAAGTTTCAAACAATGATGTTTCGAGTGATCTTATTCATAATAGTATGAAATTTATTATAGATAATAACTTAGTATCATGGACTTGTTTTTATTCTTTAACCGGTAGTTATCTATATAATAATTATTTGAGAGGTATAAATAATAATTTACCGAATTTATTTGGAGAAAATTTAATAAAATATATGAAAGTAATTAAGTCGAATAGTAAATTAGATAAAGATTATTATTTATATAGATTTATTGTTGATGATAAATTTATTAAAAATATAAAAGTTGGCGATCATTATATTGAAAAAGGTCTATTATCAACAACACGTGATCCATTCTACTCACCGGCTATGAATTTTGACTTTGGATTAATTTTGTTAAAAATTAATATACCAAAACGATTTAGTGACATTGGGTTATTTATAGAAAATTTTTCTCTTTTTCCAAAAGAACAAGAGTTTTTACTTTCACCTTACTTAAAATTAAAATTAATATCAAGAGATGACAACTTTAAATATTTTCATGTAAATAAAGAATTTGAAAAATTGATTAAGACAAAGTATGAATTTACAATAGTTGAAAAATTAGATATTCCAAGATTAAGATTTATAGAAGATGATATACCGACATTAAATCTCATTGATTTAGAGCTTGAAGGTGATAGTAGAGTTACTTTATTTGAATTATTCTTAAATATGTGTGATTCTAATTATCAGTTTAAATATAACAATAAAGTTTATAATTGTGAGTGGTTTGATTCAACTTCTGTATATAAAAATTTATTTCATAATAATACTAAAGATGGTATTTTAATAACACATTATATTGATAATTATCCAGTTATATGTATTGAATGCGGTAAAGATCTATGTGTAAACTATTTAAAACAATATTATTATTATGATAGATTTATGACATTAAAATTATCAGATCTCATACAATTTGTTGCTATGATATCTAAAATATTTAAATATCCAACTTCTAAAATATATTTTGATTACAAAAATTTTGTAGAATTTAAAAAAAATTATTCAAATGATATACAAAAATTGTATCTACATAATAATTTATATTGTGAGAATATATATTTATATCTAAAAGATAAACGAAATATATTTGATAGTAAATTTTTTAAGTATGAGTATGGATATTTTAATTTAGATAAATTAGGAAAAGAAAATATACCTAAAAAAATTTTGAATCTTTTACCTGACACTTTTAAAGTAAAAACATGGAAAGATCTAATAGTTAAGTCAGTAGAAGAAAAATTTTATATTTATAAAAAGGTTGAAAAATGGTGTAATACTTATAATAATAATGTATTCAAAAAAAATTATGTTATTTTTGATTGTAATATGTATTTACGATATAATGATTTTAATGTAATAGATGTACCAGATTTTAAATTTAATAATACCGAGGATAGAAATAATTATAATCTTATTTATCGTTTAAATACTCGTAGAATTTAATATATAAATATGCGATTAAGCTACCTGTAATTACATCTGATAAATAATGTACACCCAATGTAATTCTACTTATACTTACTAAAAAAGGAATTATAAAAGTTATTTTATTAGTATCACATCTTTTATTTAAAAATAATATAATAAGCATTGATATAAATGCATGACCACTTGGGTAAGAATATCTATTTCCTATTTTAGTATAACTACTAGAGCCATAGTTTTTTATTTCATTAGGATATTTTTTAAATGGTCGTTCTCTATTAAAAGATACTTTTAAAATGAAGATTAATAAAACTCCTGTTAAAATAAATACAGTATCATATATTTTAAAAATTTTAAAATATGTAACCAATATAAGTATTATTGCGGTATATTCTGTATTAAAAGGCATTGAAATTAATTTCATAATTTTATGAGATATATATTTTTGAAAAATTATATTAAATATTTTTTCATTCATCCTTATTAATATACATTTTAAATTAAATTTTAAAAATATTTTCTAAAGGGACTTATAATAGATGTATGAAAATATCATAATTTCATTAATAATATTAATATGTATATTACAAATTTATTTTAATTACTCTGAAATAGATACCGACAAAGAAGATACTATTAAGGAGGAGATTACATCAAATAATGTGAATACAGATGTTAAAAAAAATGATACAGATACTATTGAAAAATTTAACAATAATAGCAAAAATAAAGATAATTATGTAGATCCTATATATGCCCGCCAAATAGTAAATTCAGAAATTAATAATGCGATAATGAATAAAATTAATGTTCCAAACAATGTTCCAAATAATGTTCCAAACAATGTTCCAAATAATGTTCCAAACAATGTTCCAAATAATGTTCCAAACAATGTTCCAAATAATATATCTAATACAGTTCCAAATAATGTTCCAAATAATGTTCAAAATAATATATCTAATACAGTTCCAAATAATGTTCCAAACAATGTTCTAAACAATGTTCAAAATAATATTCCAAACAATGTTCTAAACAATGTTCAAAATAATATATCTAATACAGTTCCAAATAATATTCCAAATAATGTTCCAAACAATGTTCCAAATAATATTCCAAACAATGTACCAAATAATATTCCAAACAATGTTCTAAATAATATTCCAAACAATGTACCAAATAATGTTCTAAATAATATTCCAAATAATATTCCAAATAATATTCCAAACAATGTTCCAAATAATAGTAAAGATATTAATGTTTCATCTTTATGGGATAATATTTCTAATCATACAGAATTTAATAAATATTATATAAAAATTAAAAATTTTAATTCAGAATTTTTTGCTAAATGGAAAGAATATTTAATAAATTTTAATATTAGTATAGATTATGATATGAATACTAAAGATTTAATAATTTATTCACAAGATGAAATAACAGCAATAAGTGTACTACATTTAGTTACATCAAATTTTAATTCTGAAATTTCATTTGAAGAAATTATGAATCATAATTTACTTGATATTACTATAAAAAAATGTAGCAATTTAAATGTAAAAAATAAAATAATAAATTTAATTAAAAATAATACAACTTTAGTGAGTGTTAAAAAGGATGATTATAGACCTAATATACTAAATGATAGAAATATAATTACAAATAATATTAATGAAAAAACAGAGGATAAATATTCTAATAAAAATAATTTTGATCTAACAGAAAAATCTATAAATTTTTCAACAAAGAATAAATTAGAAGGTTATGACGGTTTTCAATATGCATATTTATAAATAATATATATATATATATATATATATATATGACAAAAATACCTATTTCATATAAAAAAGAATTAGATGATTACGTAGATAATTCAGATAGTGTAAATTCAATAAGTGACGATGTTCTAAATACTAAAAAATATTTTATAAAAGTACCAATAGAATATTCATCTGAAGATGACAATGAAGAATTAGATAATTATTTAAATAGATTAATGTCGGGTAATTCATCTAAAAAAAATATAAATCAGGATTCAGATGCACTTCATAATAAATTAAATAAGTTGACAAAAAACAATACTACTAATGATAAAATAAATGATTTAATAAATGAAAAATTGGATAGAATATTAAATAGAATTGAATCCCGATCAGAAAAAAGTATTAATACATTGGTACATGAAAAATTAGATAAACTAATAGATCAAGGTCACTATATGATAAATGAAAATTTAGATTCTAATAGTATCGATGAAAATACAGTCGCTATACATGCTAAGTTAGATAAAGTTTTGAATAATAATTTAGACGAAGAGGATAATAAATTATTACATATGAAATTGAATAATATATTAAAATCAAATAAGGAATCAAATACAACTTTATTAAATTCTTTGGATAAGAGTTTGGATAAATTATCATCAAATATGATAAATAAAGGTCAAAACTATAATATATTCAAATCAATTTATAATAGAATAAACCATACAAATGAAAAATTAGTATCTACAGATGTATTAATTAAAGATTTACATAAAAAATTAAATAATTTAAATGACACTGACAATACATATCAAAGTAAAAAAATAATAAAATCTCTTCATAAAAAAATTGACCAAGTGCATCAGATTGAAGAAGATAAGAATAAAAAATTTAAAAAAGAAATTTTAAAAATAGTTAAAAACAAATTATCAAAAGAAGATTTAAAAAAGGCAGTTTTAATGATTAATTCAAATTTAAATAAAAATTCATATACTTCTGAACAAAAACGAAAAATATACAGTTCAATTCATAAAAAATTAGATAACATAAACAAATATAATTTAAATTTAGATAAAACTTTAAAAAAAGAAGTGATTGATTCAGTACATGATAAATTAGATAATATCATTAAAATAAATAGTAGTGTTGAAAAAAAAATTAAAAAAGATTTAGTAAATAATTTTAGTAAAAAAATAGATAATTCTACAAGAACGCACAATAATAATTTAAAAAAAGAAATATTAAATTCAATCCACAATAAATTAGATAATATGAACACAGCTGATACAGAAATGAAACAAGAGATGGTAAAAGCTATTTATAAGAGATTAGATGAAATAAATAGTAAAGATGTAGATAGTGAAAGGCTTGAAAAAATTGTTATGTCTATTCGTGACAAATTGGATGACATGGATGGTAAAGATGTAAATAACATTAATGTTGAAAAAATAGTAACATCTGTTCATAATAAATTAGATAATATGAATACAAATGATACACAAATGAAACAACAAATGGTAAAAGCTATTTATAAAAAACTAGATGAAATAAACAATAAAGATGTAGACAGTGAAAGGCTTGAAAAAATAGTTATGTCTGTTCATGATAAATTAGATAATATAAATAATAAAAATGTAGATAGTGAAAAGCTTGAACAAATTGTGAGATCTGTTCATAATAAATTAGATAACATAAATATAACTGATACAAAAATGAAACAACAAATGGTAAAAGCTATCTACAAGAGAATGGATGAAATTAATAATAAAGATGTAGATAGTGATAAGATCGAAAAAATAGTTATGTCTGTTCATGATAAATTAGATAATATGAATAGTAAAAGTGTAGATAGTGAGAAGCTTGAACAAATTGTGAGATCTGTTCATGATAAATTAGATAATGTGAATAGTAAAAGTGTAGATAGTGAAAAGCTTGAACAAATTGTGGGATCTGTTCATAATAAATTAGATAACATAAATATAACTGATACAAAAATGAAACAACAAATGGTAAAAGCTATCTACAAGAGAATGGATGAAATGAACAATAAAGATGTAGATAGTGATAAGATCGAAAAAATAGTTATGTCTGTTCATGATAAATTAGATAATATGAATAATAAAAGTGTAGATAGTGAAAAGCTTGAACAAATTGTGATGTCTGTTCATAATAAATTGGATAACATAAATACAACTGATACAAAATTGAAACAACAAATGGTAAAAGCTATTTATAAAAAACTAGATGAAATGAACAATAAAGATGTGGACAGTGAAAGGCTTGAAAAAATAGTTATGTCTGTTCATGATAAATTAGATAATATAAATAATAAAAATGTAGATAGTGAAAAGCTTGAACAAATTGTAAGATCTGTTCATAATAAATTAGATAACATAAATATAACTGATACAAAAATGAAACAACAAATGGTTAAAGCTATCTACAAGAGACTGGATGAAATAAATAAAAATACAGATAATAACAGCCTTGAAAAAAATATTATGTCTATTCATGATAAATTAGATAATATGAATAATATAGATAATAAAATGAAACAACAAATGATAACTTCGTTACATAAAAAATTAGATGAAGTTAAGACGACAGATCAACGAATGAAACGTCAAATGCTTAATTCTATTCATAAAAAATTAGATGAAGTTAATAATAAAGATACTAAAAATCTTAAAAGCGAAATTTTGAATAGCAATAAACTCAAAAAAGATATTAACAACAGAGATAATATTATTAAATCTATAAATAAAAAACTAGACAATGTGAATAAAGTAGACTATAAAATGAAACAACAAATGTTAGCAGCAATATATAAAAAGCTAGATGATATTAGTAATAATAATTCTAATGATAATATTAAAGAAGATATTATAAAATCCATTCATAAAAAATTAGATGATATTAATAAAAATGATTACATTACTAAAAAACAAATGCTAAAAAGTATTTATAAAAAATTAGATGGTATAGATAATGTTAAGGTAAAAGAAGATATATTAAAGTCAATTCATAAAAAATTAGATACAACAAATAAAAATAATAACACTATTAAACGTGATATGCTTAAAGCTATTTATAATAAAATAGATAATTTAGATAGTAAAGATGAAAATACTAAATTAAAAGAAGATATAATCGATTCTATTCACGGAAAATTAGATGATATAACTAAAAATGATTTTGAAATGAAACAAAAAATGTTAACAGCTATATATAAAAAACTGGGTAATACAGATATAAGCAATGATAAACTAAAGAAAGATATCCTAACTTCTGTTCATAGTAAACTTGATTCTATTAATGATAAAGATAATAGAGTAAAGAAAGATATGCTAAATGCTATATATAAAAAATTAGATTATGTAGATAATAAAGATACTAAATTAAAAGAAGAAATAATTAAATCAATCAATAGTAAAATTGATGAAATAGACAATAATAAAGACAGCAATAAAGATATTGGAATGATATTAAAATATATCGATAATAAAATGAATAATATGAATTCACTTATAACAAAAAAAATACATAAAGATCCTATATTAAAATCTATTAGTAATAATTTAAATAAAATTAACGATAATTTAAAAAATAGTAAAATAAAAGAAAGTCAATTAGACAATATTTATAAAAAACTTAATGATCTTAAAAGTAACGAAAAAAATACAACAAGTATGATAAATAATACCACGTCTTTATTTAAAAAAAAACTTGATGATATAACAGATATCAACATTAAAGACGATATTGTAAGATCAATTAATAACAAAATGGAATTAGCTATGAGAGAACATAATAAAAATTATAAATTAAAAGACAATATGCTTAAAGTAATCTATAATAAATTAAATAATATAAGTACTCAGGCTTCAAGTGATACGATTCAGAGTAAAAAATTAGATGATATTGAACAAAAATTAGAAAGTATTAGTAATAACATTAAAAATAGTGAAAATAAGGGATTAAAATCAATAAGTGAAGATCAGCTATATGAATCAGAAAAAAGAATAAAAAAAGAAATAGTTTCTTCCATCAGTGATAAGCTTGAAAAATTAAATGAAACTGAAATATATACCGATAAATTAGATAAATCCAAAATGTTACAAGTTATAAATGATAAAATAGATAACTTTAATAAGAATAATACTAATTTTAATGATTTTAAGCAAGAAATAACAATGTTACTAAACAACAAAATTAACAATATTGTAAATAATGATAATAACGTAGATGATAATTTTAAAACACAAATTTATAATTTGATAGACCAAAAATTAGATAAACAATATACAAATAACAATTCTTTTAAAAATGTAATCGGAGATATATTAAAAAATAAATCCAATAATGACGTTGTTGATGAAATCTTAAGTTCAAATAATAATTTAAAAAAGAATTCAATAAATAATGTTAAACAATTGGAAAATAATGATATAGCTAATCCTGTTAGTAATTTTTTACATGAGAAACCAAAAACCTATTTTGGAACACTAGTATATGCTTTGAATAAAGATCCTGATATGATTATAAATAAACCAACAGGTATGGTAATATTTAATAATCCAGATATAGGTATTTCAATGCATATAATAAAAGACGAAGAAGTAAACAGTTGTACACCATGTAAAACAGTTGAATTTTTATATACTAAAATTATATATTATTTACATAAAAAAGCTGTACCATTAGTTCAATTAATAAACGAATCTGTTATTGTTGATTTATTGAAAAATAATATAACTGTTAGAGGTGATAGCTTAGAAACAAACTATGCTACTTTAAAAACTATAATTGATTTAAATTTAGCTGTAGTAGCAGGTGAAAACATATCACATAATCAAATTATGTATGTATATTCAAAAAATCTTAAAAATCGTAATATAAATATAGAAAAAAATAAAATGTATGTATCAAAGAAAACACTCGATAATCAAAGAAGATATAAAAAAGAATTAGAAGCGTCATTTCATCCGTTTATTAGAACAACATGTTAAATATATAAAAATTAACTAATTTTCATTTCCAATACATAATAATATTTTCATTTATATATACATATATAAATAAAAAATAAAATATATTATCATATGAATTTAGAGTTATCACTTATAGATATATACAGAAAAATACCTAAAATTCAAAATATACCAAGAAAAGAAGAATTATTAGATTCATTGCATAAAACATTTTTAGTAACAAATGATTTAACAAATAAAATTAAGGACGGTTTTATAACTGGATTAGAAAAAAATGCTTTTATTAATCCTTTGTTATGGGAATATGGACATATTTTATTTTTTTGGGAGCATATGACATTTAAAAACTTAGGGATAAACAATATACATACTGATGAAAATGTATATGATTCTTTCATAAACGAAAAGATAAATAGATATAATAAAAATGAATTATTTGACATAGATAAATTAACTATTTTATTTAATTTAGTCTATTATAAAGTTAGAGAATATCTTATGAAACATAAATTAAATAATATTAATTATTATTTAATACGTTTATCACAGTTACATCAAGAAATGCATAATGAGAGTTTTATATTTAGTTATCAAAATCTGAATGTTAATATTAATTTTTTTGAAAACATACAGCTAACAAATAATTTAAATTTTAAAGAACTTGAATTTATAAAAATATATAATGATGCGTATTTTCAAGGAAATAATAATTTTGATTTTTCATTTGATAATGAAAAACCTGCGTTTTACAAAGTAGTTCCAAACTTTAGTGTATCTAAATATTGCATAACTAACTTTAATTATTTGAAATTTATACGCAATGGAGGTTACGATAATAAAGATTATTGGCTTAATACAGGATGGGAATGGAAAAAAAAAAATAACATAAATCTACCCATGTATTGGAAAAAAGATAAAGAAATTTTTTATGAAAAAGTTTTTGATAAATATATACCAGTTAGATTAGATAATCCAGTTATTCATATTAGTTGGTACGAAGCCATGGCATTTTGTAAATGGGGAAATTTTAGATTACCATATGAATATGAGTGGGAGTACTTGGCAACCCAATTTAAATATAAAAGAAACCTGTATAGAGCTCATATTAATTACGGCGAAAACTACAGAATTCAATCTACTATACCCGTTTCAAAAGATGAAAATATAAGTGATTTAAATGTAGTTGGTCTATTTGGTAATTGCTGGGAATGGTGTTTAGAACCTTTACATCCATATGATAATTTTACAATAGATCCTGTTTACCGAGAAATGTCATACCCTTGGTTTGGTTCTCGAAGAATTTGTAGAGGAGGTTCATGGGCCGTGCCTGATATTCTTATAAATAAATCATATAGAAATGCTCAAGATCCCACATGTAGACATCAATATATTGGATTCAGAGTTGTTAAATAAATATTATTAATTAGATGATATATTTTTATTATAAAAGATAGGACCTATTCTAGCCATATTCTGTGCGTCTAATCTATACACTTGAGGATCATACAACATTTGTGGTATCATAGTAGGACGTCTGACAGGAATAAATAATTGTGGTTGCATATAAGCATTTTGGTGTGTTCTAATAGATTTATTTGTACCTGTATTAATTCCAACAGATCTTGTTGTACCTGCACTTGTACTTCCACTTGTACTTCCACTTGTACTTCCACTTGTACTTCCACTTGTACTTCCACTTGTACTTCCACTTGTACTTCCACTTGTACTTCCACTTGTACTTCCACTTGTACTTCCACTTGTACTTCCACTTGTACTTCCACTTGTACGTGTACTTGATGATCTTAATTTATTTAATTCAGTATCTTTATCAGCAAGTAACCGTTCTTTTTTTTGTAATTCATCCTTTAATTTATCTAATTGATCTTCTAAAGCTGTTAATTCAGATTGGTCTGGTCTTTGTTTAAGGCTTTTCAAGCCTTTTTTTAGACGATCTATTTCACGTTTTGCTTCTTCCTCTTCACGTTTTGCTTCTTTCTCTTGTTGTTTTAAGGCTGTAATTTCCGTATCTTTGTCAGTTATCGCGGTTTGATGTGTAGCATTTAAGCGGTCTAATTCACGTTTTACTCGTTCCTCTTCACTTTTTGCATTTTCCTCTTTACTTTCTGCACTTATTAGCAATGCATCCAATTTAGCTTTTTGTTGTTGTAAGCTTGTAATTTCCGTATCTTTGTCTTCTATAGCGCTTGTATGTGCAATATTTAGGCTATCTAATTGGGCGGTTCTGTCAGCTATATTTTTTCGGATAGTTTCTTTAAGTTGACTTATTTCTTCCTCCAAAACTTCTTTTTGTAATTCTGCTTGTCGAGTAATCTCTTTCATGAGTTCTTCCTCTCTTGCTTGAAGTGCACGTGCTGCTTCTGCTTCTTTCGCTTCAAGTTTTTTTTGTAAGTCAGTATCAGCCTGTGAAAGTAAAGTTTCTTTATCTCTTCTATCTTCATCTAGTTTTCTTATATTATCTCTCAGCTGTCTTTCTCTTTCTGCCAAATCGAGACCCCCTACATCATTAAACAAGCCCGCATCTCTTAACATTTGTTCATACAGTTCTTTTTCTTTTGAAAATATTTCATCGATCTGAACTCCTTGATCTCGTAATAATTGTAGCTGCTGCTTAAGATCAGCAATTTCAGTACTTTTTAGTGCCGTTACTTGTATTATATCAGCTTCTAATTGAGTTATTTTAATCTTATTACGCTCTAGTCCCTCTTCTAACTGACTTTTAGTAATCAATAAACCATCTTTATCGCTATTACATTGTCTATTTTCAGCTTCCAAGCTGTCAGTTTTTTCAGCCGATATTCTCACTAGTTCTTTTAGTGCATCTACTTCGGGAATTATCCGATCTAACTCCGAATTTTTAACTAAAAGTTCTTTTCTTAGAACTTCTAATTTTGCTCTTACTTGAGTATTTTCTGTATTTAAAGCTCCTAGATCTCCACTTGTGCTTGTATCTAATTCACTTAATCTTTTTTCTAAACTAGCTTTTGCCAGTTCTAAGTTTTCTATTTGTTGGTCTAAGGTCCTTTTTTCACTTTCTAATGGAGTTAGCTTGTTTGTAAGTGCGATCATTTCGGCTGTTAGTCTCATATTCTGGGATTGTGCTTCTTCAAATTTAGCTTCAGCTTCTTTTTTTGCTGTTCTGACAGATTCATGGGCTCTTAAACTGGCACTCAGTTGGGATTGCAAATCGTATGCTTTCGTATTAGCTTCATCTCTAGCTGTTTCTAATTCTAATACTTTATTCTTCAAATCAGATATGTCTGCTGGAGCACCTTCAAGTCTGTTCATAGATTCCATCGTACTCCTAAGTTCCTCTTTCTGTCTAACAAGCATAGCTATATTGTCTTCACCCCTAGCTATTTCAACTTTCATATCTTCCACTTCTCCTTCTTTTATTCGTAATTCTCTTTGTAATTCTGATGCTACCTCAGAATGTCGTCTATCTTTAGTTACATCTGCTGATTGTATAGCTGTAATCTGTTCTCTTAATTCTGTTATAACACTGTATTGTTCCTGTGTTGTTGAAGTAAGTTGAGCTATTTTAGCTTCAAGCTCTCTCATTTGTTCAAGTGTATTGGCACCTTGAGTTTCTCCAGCTTGTATATTAAAATCTCGTATGGTTAATTCATCTTGCTGTCTAGTTAATTCTTCTGATTGTGTCGCCAATAGTTCATCCTTTTCTGCCACTGTACTGATTGCTCTTTCTAAATCAGATTTTGCATTGGCTAAAGCTTTTTCTAATCTTATTTTTTCTTCATTAGCGGCATCTAATTTTTGAGCTAAATCTGAAGTTGATTTTTTTTTGGATTTACTTCTTTTTACTTTAATCTTTCCTGACTTAACATCAGTAGTCCTTATTTTAGCTGTAAGTTCTTTAATCATCTCACTTAATGTTTCTCTTTCTGCTTTAAGATTTTTTATTTTTTTGTTACTGTCATATATCTTTTTTTGTATCTTTTCTAATAATTCTTGACTCTCACCTGTAGATAATTTTATTTTTTCTATTTGTTTATAATCATCATCGTCTATTGCTAATAATGTTTCCATTTTTTTTGTAAATTCTGTATTATTATCATCTTCTAAATTTTTTTTTTCGACTTGGAAATTTTCTAGTAATTTTTCTTCTTCAACAATATTATTTTGAACTAATTTTATCCATTTGTTAAGAACATCAGTTTGATTTTTGAAGGTACTCTTATAACGATCTAATACTCCTATAATATCTTCACCTTCTTTAGGTAATTCTGATGATTGTTGTATTAAATTTTGTTTATATTCTGCTAAAGCTTTTCTCGTAATATCAGGTTTATATATTATATTTTGTATTTCAGAAATTCTAATACTTGGTTCAACTGTTGGATTTTTATTAATTTTACTTAGGAAGATATCATGTGTATTACCATCCTTCATTGTTATTGTTCCTATATAACCATCTTTGTTAGTATAACCGATTAATCTATCTAAATAATTTTTATAATTTAATCTATTTAATGGGTTAACATAGGATCTAGTTAAAACAGTTATCATATGATATAATACACTATTAAATTCACATACGGGGAAGTGTTTTGTTTCATGTTTTTTAAAAGTTAGATTAAAACAATAATTCCATAAATACAATTTTTTAGTTTGGGCTGATAATAACACGGGGTTCATACCTTCTTCACGTAAGTCAAACCTAACATCTCGTACACCTGATTTAAATTCATCTAAATCATCATGCATTTCGGCATTCAAAAAAGTGTTTTTATACTTACCATATAATTTAAAAGTATATGTTCGTCCTGCTAAATCATCTTTCCCGATCGTTTTTAATTTATCGCTTATCTTAACCAATAAATAACCGTCTTCTCCTATATTATCATAAATAAAATCAACATCATAGGTATAATTATAATCATATATTTTTCTTTTTAAGAGCAAATGAACTAAAATGTTAATTAATTTATATTCTAGTTCTGCTAATGTAGGAGATTTAACTGGACTCGCCTGTGTGTCTCGTATTTTTTTAACAATTGTTTCTATAATAATAAGCATACTACATACTAAACTGATAAAACCATAGCTATTGGCATTTGTCTCAATATTGATTCCTTTTTCCAGAAATCCATATAAGTTTTCTAATTTCCATAAAGGATAATGAGATTTTAATGGAGCCAGGACAGAATCTATTACCTTAAGTTCTTTATACACATCTCTACATATTTCAAATATAAAGTTTATTAATATCGAGGCATCTCCTTCGGGTATTTCGTTAATACTATATGGAGGAATATCTGTATCAACTTCAGTTGTTTTTGTTATAGACCCAATTGAGTAATTTTTAACATCCCCATCCAACTGAATATCTAACTGTTGATGCTGGTTGTCTTTATGATATGCTATTGTACATACATTCGTACCGATAATATCATCAGGTAATTTATACAGAGATGATACATTATAATCATTATTTAATAACCAAATAGCTATTTCTTTGTATGCGGGATAATTATATTCTTCATCATCTAAGTTTCTGAAATTTGCTACTTCTTTGATTATTATATTATTCCAAAGTTTATTTGAAAAAAATGGGTAAATTTTAGGACACTCTTTTTTTTTATCTTTAATTTCGACTATATTATAATCAGTATATAATTCTTGTTCATTAATAAAATAAGCTGAATCGTTATTATTAAAACTTTCACCATAATGGTTATTTATAAAGTAATCTATACAAGCATTGCCTTCATCAAAACTGCTTTCATTTAAATAGTTTCCAATTGCTGATTTACCTTGCTCTTGTGTATCTTCTTCGATATTCTTAATATTTATTATAGGAGTTACTATATCTCTGGACTTATAATTTCTTATATGTATTAAATCATACAACATTTTCTCTAAATTATGGAAAGAACTCTCAGATATACCACTATATTTTTTCCTTGTCATAAAAGAATTAATTTTGTTATATAATTTTTTATCAATATTATCATCCATTTTTCTTATATTATATATATATCTTGATAACTGATCTAACCTAAAATCAATCTTAACATCGTTTTGTCTATTAAAATCATCAAGTATTTGTACATAATTAGTACCTAATTTTTCGGTTGAATTTACAAATTCTAAAAATTTAAATGTTAATTCTTTATCTTGTAATAATGGGACGAGTGCTGAACCATTAATTTCGGCTTCCGTTAAACTATCAGTCTCTTTTAAATAAAAAAGATGTTGTAGTACATTTTTTAACCAAACAAAATCATCCTTTAAGGTTGAATTAATTAACATATGTCTAACCGGATTTTCATTAGAAATTGATTCATAATAATTGTCAAACGAACTATTTTTTATATCCCATTGACCATTTATATAAGTAATACCAGTAAATATAAAATCTAAATTTTTTTTAGCCATCAAATCTAAATAATCATCAATATTCAGAGAATTACTGATATCTACTCTATATCTTATTTTTCCCCGATTAGGTTTTTTCTGAGAATCTTCACCAAAAAAATATCTAAAAATCTTATCATGCGGGCGCATATCGGCAAATTTACTATCCATCATCCATTTCCACCAAGCATGTAATTTCATTTCAGATTTTGCAATGGGCCAATGATTGGCTTCCATTTTTGTTCGTTGAGTATCTGATTTTAACCAATTAGCTGGATGTAAATCGGATAAAACATCTACCATATCACCACCAGGTATTGGTGAATCTTTAAATCTACTACTTATAAAATTACCGTAATCAACCTTACTAAAACCATTAACAGCATATGAATCAGTTAACTCTGGTAAATGTCTTAAAATAACCATACCTGATCGTAAAGGTTCGCATTCTGATCTGTAGGTTGGTACTGCAATATCCGGATAAAATTTATTATTAGAATTATTATACACACCCCAAAAAATAAATCCCGCGTATGATCTAGATGGATCAATTCTCATATTTTGCTCTATATCACAAAACTGTAATTCATTTATTCGAATACATTCTCTTAATTCATCTTCTTTACCAAAATCTTCTCTATTATTTATTTTAATTGTTATACTTGTCGAATCAATAGGCTCTGTATTTTCTATATAACCTTCAGTTGCATTAAATATTGCACCTCCAGATTGTTTAATATTTAAATTATTTTTCATATATATATATATATATATATATATATTAATTTACGGAAACAATACTAAGGTGAAGGAAATCTAATCTTTATTATCTCTTTATCACCCACTGATTTATTTTTATCTCTTGTTTGTGTAGTTCTTATAGTTACACTTATCTCATCTTTATTTGTGTTTAATTTATATGGTACAAAGTTAAAGTCAGATAATTTATATAATTTTTTCATAAAATTTACAATTCTTAAATTATCTAAAATATTTTTACGTGAAGATTGGTCTAATGAAGAATATTCTAACAATCTAGTATAATCTTTTTTATTATTTATTGAAAAATCCATACTATTAAATAAAGTAATATGAGGTTTGAAAAAGTAATGGTTAACACCACCTTTATCTATATACCCACAGCTATGTTTATAAATAGCATAAAAATATTGTCGATGATAACATTCTTTTTTAGCGCCATCAAATATACAATCAGGTATATTATCGCATTTTGCTTGAGTATCAATCTTTTTCCCACATAATATTTTTTTTCGTGGGCTACCAGCTTTTATTTCACCATAATCAGTCCCATTATGTATCTTTTGATAAAAATATATCCATGAATCATTCAAATCATCTTTATAATCTAATGATTCAGGTGGTGTATTATTATGGTTGTACTTATCTAAACGATTTAAATAATCTAATAACTTCATAATTTTTTCTCTAAAACATGCCAGTCTGTGTCTTACTTTGGTTTCTAAATCTATTTCTTTTACAAAATTTCCAACATTAGTAGCTATATTTAGAGGTCCAAAATAACTTATACTTTTATCTGAATCAAATATTGTTAATTTTTTAAAAGTAGATTTAAATCTTGTTATAATTTCATTGATTAACTTTTTAAATCTTCCTGAATTAACTTTATCCAAAAATATATTATTAATTTTTGCATGAAATAAAGTCATATGGATTGAATTTTCATATGGTTTTTTATTATTCAATACTTTATTTCTAATATTTTGAATTAAAATTTTATTTACAAAGTCTTTTTCATTAAAATTAATCATGATATATAAGTCGAAACAATTATCAAAAAATCTATCGATTTCTGGTTTTACTTTATTTTCAGAAACTTTAATATCATGACTTTTATTCGTACAATGTTCTCTTATTTTATTACATCGTGCGATATCTCCGGCAGGATCTTTAACAATCAGTGTAGGCTCAAATAATTTTTGTAGTCTTAACTTCATATCTTCCCTTTTATAAAGCCAATGTTCTTTAATATCGCTTTTATTAATTTGTCTGTAATTAGCTAAAGTGTATATATCATCTTCTTTATCAATTATTTTTAATATTTCGCCTGTATATTTATCCTGAATATAGTGATCTTTATTTAAATTACCAATATCATCCGGTTCAGGTAAAGCTCCTGGTGGCACTGGTGTTGTTTTATCTATTTTCTTCCAACTAGTCATATCATCCTGAACTCTATTTCCACTTAATTCCCAATATTTATCATATAATTTATTAATTATTTTAGTAATATGATAATTATCGTTACTTTTGATTACATCTCCTTTTTCAAATCCTCCTTTTTGAACGTTATTTTTAAGTTGTAAATATTTAATTTTATATTTAATATATTTTAAATATTCTTGATACATTATAATAAATTTAGAATATAAAATCTAATATAATATATATGATTAAATCAAAAAATAATGTTCAAAAAGGAGGAAGTATAGCAGAAGTATCTGAATTTTTCAGTTATTTAGAAAATGACTTTAGGTTAAATATGAAACTTGAACCTATATTAAGCGAAACTATAAGTTATTTTGATGAAAACGAAGATATGAACAAATATTTGATAGAAAATCCTGGAAGTGAAAGCATTCTTATAGATGTAATCTTTGATATAGCACAGAAATTAAATTTGACGGTAGATGACTATGGTTTATCAAAAGAAGGTGTAGCGCTTTATTATCGTGAATGGATACGTATGTCTCCTGTAAGAATTAGTACGCCTGTAGGGGATATTGATTCTAGGATCCCCGTAGTAACAAGTTGCACAAGCGAAGAAGATGCATATACCGAAGCGATTAGACAATCCGAAGAAGAAAGTCGCACACGAGCAGAAGAAGAAAGTCGCACACGAGAAGATGCGGCATTAGCTGAAGCAATTAAACAATCCGAAGAAACCATCGTTTCAGATGAAGCATCACGTGCGCGTGATGCAGAACTATTATCAGAAGCCGTCAAACAATCTGAAGAAGCAGCACGTCAACTTGAACGGACTACAGCATTACAAGCAGAACGAGATAAAGAAAATGAAAGATTATTAGCAGCTGGTCTAAGACAAGAGCAGATACAGGTGGAACTAGAAGCTCAGAGAAATCAAGGTGATTTGGCAAGACCAAGAGATGAAGGAGAATTGGCAGAATCTACATCACATAATAATGTAGCTGCTTTTGAATCCGCGCATGTTAGGAGTAATGCGATTAACGTTGGAACAGATCATCTATTATCATGGATTAAATCTGATAGAACAAGAGTTTCTTTAGAATTACTAGCAGAATTCTTTGATAACGTTGAAAGAATCTCAAGAGATATAGCTATGTTAAGCGCAGAGCCTATTTTATTATATTCACCACGAGGAGTTCCAGATGTTCTTTTACCACAAGTGCCCGTAAAATATTTTGCTGATAGACAATGTGAAGCAACCCTCGTTGATGGTCAAACGGGAACCTATCGCGATGCAGGTTATCCTCGTGATGAATTGATGCGGGCAACAATACAAGAAAGAAAATTTGGTGAGGTTGATAGTGTTACAGTTCAAAATGTATTAGGCAATGGTGAATGTTTTTTTAGAGCAATAATTAGTGGATTACATTATTCGAACACTCGTATCAATCTAGGATTTGATTTTGTTACTGCGGGGGATGATCTTATTAAAAGATTAAAACAAACAATAATAGATTACATCAAATATTGTATATCAAGTAATTCATCAGAAGACGCATTAGTATGTTCACAAAACTTTTATAGCCAATTACAACATCACCTTAATGATGAGCTTGGAAGCCTAAAAGCTAAAGTAAACATAAATTTACAGGCAGCGGTTGACGCAGGTGATAGCGATCTCGTAGATGTATTGTCACAACAACATCATAAACTTGAACAAGGTCTGACTAAAGACACATATAAAGAAATTATGGAGTTATACTTCGAAAGATTAATGGATATAGATTACAATGGTGGAATATTTGAAAGTGAAATATTAGCACAGGTTCTCAATATTAATATAAGATCATGGGCCTGGAATCATAGAGACTACGGAACGAATAGAATTTTATACTCAGACACTTTTAAAAGTCACTCGGGTAGTGATACTACAATTAATGTTTTGAATACAGGTGGGCATTATATGGTTATATTTATTTAATACATTAAATTAATAAGATTTATTATTTTTAACTAATTTTTTAGATTTATTAGACTCGCTAGATTTACTAACTCTAGTAGATTTATTAGATTTGTTAGAATCATTAGAATTACTTGTTTTACTACAATTAACAAGTTTATTCTCTATCCAAAATTTAGTAAGATCAGAGTTAGGAGTATCAAAAGTATTGTAGTTTATCATAATATAGATTCATATACACTATATTATTCTAATATCAATTTTTTATAATATTAATTCTAATAAAGTTAATATTATAATCAGTAAAAATAATAATATAAATATCCACCCATAAACATTGCTATATATACATATATTGATACAATGACACCCTCTTTAGTCATACTACTGCTAAGTGAATCTAACTCATCCTGCGAAATATACATACCCATATATATATATAAATATATATATTTAAATAAAAATAATGTTATTAGTAGATAAATATTGTAATAATAATATAATAAATTTTCATAGTGAAATAGAAAATAAGTTATTAAAAATATTTAATTCTTTTAGTAATTTAGAGGTTGAAAAAAAATCTTTTGTAGAATCTTTGAAAAAATTACATACTAAAAACTTTAAATACTCTAATTTTCAACACCTTATAATATATGGAAATGATGGGTGTGGTAAAAGATTTGTTATAAATAATTTACTGAGAGAAATTTATGGTAAAGAAAATATAAAAATAAATAAAGTTGAATACAATATTTCTGGCTATAGTAATACAAAGATTAAGATAAATATTAAACAATCAAAATATCATATTATTATAGAACCAAATAACAATGGCTTTGATAAATATTTATTACAAGATATTATTCAGAATTATATAGAAAATGATATGTTAAATATATTAAAATATAATAAGTTATACAAATTAATTGTAATTGATAAAATAGATAATTTAACTTACTATGCACAAACTGCATTACGACGAACCATGGAAAAATATTCAGATAAATGTAAATTTATATTTATATCTACACAAATTTCAAAAATAATTGAACCTCTTAGAAGTAGATGTTTACAAATAAGAATACCTCTTCTAAATGATATTCAGATAACAAATATCATTTTAAACATAAGTTATTTAGAAAATATTAAAATTAGTTTAGAATCGTTAAAAAAAATAATAAAATATTCTGAAAATAATATTTATTTAGTTATATGGTTGCTAGAATTAAAAAAAAATAATATTAAAATTGGCAAAGGGTGGCAAAGTATCATAAAAAAACAAGTGAATATGCTATTAGTTCCAAATAATTCGAGTAAAGATATTTTTAATAAAATAGTTAAATTTCGTGAAAATTTTTATACATTGTATATTACAAATATCAAATTTGAAAAAATTTTACATGAATTTTTATTACAATTTTTAAAAAAAATAGATAATATAAATATTAAAAATGAAATTATTAATTTAACATCTAAAATTGAATTTAAAGGAATAACTGGAACTAGATATTTAATTCATTTAGAATACTATATTATTAAAATTATGAAAATTTTATCTGTTAATAGACAAAAAAACTTAATTTAAAATCTCTAAATAAATATATAATATGAAGTACGATCTTAATGAAAAAGTCAATTTATTATACAGTTTTTCTTATTTAAATGATACAGATATAATTCAAGAGAATATTAAAATTAATTCAATTTCTATCGAAGATTATAAATTTACCAGATCGACAGATAGTGAACTGTACAATGATATTTTAGATAAAATATTTGATAGTTCATTTCAATATATTAATTTTGATAAAAACTTAATGTTATTAAACTTAAAAAAAATTTCAAGTGATTTAAATCTTAATATACAAGTTATTCCTTATAAAAAAGAGGATGATGTTAAAAATAATTCAAGTATTCCAAACACTGATTCTATATTTTCATATATTTTAAGTCATTTAGTACTAAAAAAAAAAACTAAACATATATTACTACCTATATTGAACATAGATATCGAATTTCAGCAATTTATTGATATTATTCAACCTTACGATGAGTTTAAAATTTATTCTACTGCTATAGAAAATAAACAAATAAGTAATATATTCTCTTTAAAAGTTAAAGAAAATTTTTTTAAAAGTATGTTTTTAAGTGAATACTTAAAAAATTATCAATGTGATATAAGAGCATTATTATTTCAAGTAATACATACATTAGCACTTCTACAGACAGAACATAAAGGATTTAGACATAATTATTTAAATTTAGATTCCATTTTGATATATTTTTCCAATGATAAAAATATTAGGAGTGAATATACAAATCCTAAAAATAATAAAGTATATTTTTTATCATCAAATTTTGATATTAAGATACATAATTTTTTCTATTCAAAATTGCCTGGATATTATTCTTCTGAAAAAAATATTCCATTTAAAAACAATGTTAATAACTATTTTGATTTACATTATTTTCTAAATATATTAGTTCATAGTAATAACATTAATTGTGATAATGAATTATTAAAATTTTTAGAATATTTAATTCCCCATAAATATAGATCAAAAGATAATAACTATTATTTGAATACTAATGATGAATTACACACTCCTGTAAAATTATTAGATCATTCATTTTTTAGTTTTTTAACAAAAAAAAATGAACATAAAAATAATATCATGCCACATAATTATATTGGTAATAATACACGAAGTTTAATTGATAATAAATATTACAGAAAAAAAATAAATAGAACTCTTATTGGTTCAATAAAAAAGAATCTTTTAATGACAGGAGGAGGTAAACATTACCAATTACCTTTTAAAAAATATAAAAATAATCCATTTATTTCTAATGATAATCGAAATGTAAAAAAAAGAAACAAAGTTATTTTATCTAAACCTTCATATAATACAATGAACGATAAAGTTCCTGAAAATTTAAAAGCAGAACAAAAAATATATGATAATACAGATTATAAACCTTATAAACCACCAAAAGAAAAACCTACATATCATCCAGAACACATTCCTTTTAATAAACCAAAGTTTATTCCATCATATAGACAAAATGAAAGACCTAAAAATAAACCTAATTACGAACCAACTCAAAAACCTTCACATAAATCTTCCATTCCTGAAAAACATGAAGAAAAAAAAATAGAATTTGATATGATGCCTGTATATGATACTAAACCATTTGATAAAGATCACAGAAAACCATTTGATAAAGATCACAGAAAACCATTTGATAAAGATCACAGAAAACCATTTGATAAAGATCACAGAAAACCATTTGATAAAGATCACAGAAAACCATTTGATAAAGATCACAGAAAACCATTTGATAAAGATCACAGAAAACCATTTGATAAAGATCACAGAAAACCATTTGATAAAGAACCTAATCCACGTGAAAACAATAATTCAATATCAAAAAATAAAATAAATAACAAAACTAATAAAGTGATGGAAATGAGAAAAATTAAAACAGAATTAAATACAAAAAGTACAGAAGAACATTCAGAGCGTAAACCTAGATATAATAGAGAAGAACATTCAGAGCGTAAACCTAGATATAATAGAGAAGAACATTCAGAATTAAATACAAAAAGTACAGAAGAACATTCAGAGCATAAACCTAGATATAATAGAGAAGAACATTCGGACCGTAAACCTAGATATAATAGAGAAGAACATTCAGAGCGTAAACCTAGATATAATAGAGAAGAACATTCAGACCGTAAACCTAGATATAATAGAGAAGAACATTCAGACCGTAAACCTAGATTTGATAAACCTAATTACAAACCAAAAAGCGAAATTTATGCGACACAAACTTTTCCCCAAAATCCAGCTGTTTTAGCGGAACAAAAAATATATAATACAACACCTCCAACAAAACCACCACAGCCGATGAATTTACCACCACCTTTTGTACCCATAGGAGACACATTTTATCCAAACTCTTATTTACCTTATTACAAAAAACCAAATGATCAATTTCCTATTCAAAAAGTATATAATATTAGTTTAGGAAATCCAAAAGAACATCATACTATGATGAATGATGTATATGAGGATGTATTACCAGGTAATCCATATCAATTTACTATGATAAATATTTTCGAAAGAAATCAATTAAACAATTTTGTTAGAAATACAATGTTATTAAAAAAAGACGGAGAGGATATGACTTTACAAGGCGGCGATAACTCTCTGTTCTCGTATGTTAAATTGCTTGAATTTAATCCTTATAGTTCTGGAAAAAATCCATATAAAACAATTTCTTATGATTTCTTATTATATAATGCTGCTTATCCAGTTAGATACGATGAAAATGCTAAAAGAATAAATTTAGCGAAAGATGCGATGGGAGTAAATGTTAGAATTTACAAAATGTCAAAAGGTGCGATGTATTCCGATAAATTAACAAAAAATATACAAAAATATAATTTTGATGTATGGAGAGAAATTATTTATTATGAATACATAAGAGATCATATACTAAAAAATAAAATATCACCAAACTTTATTTCAATGTATTTATACAAATTAGATACAAAGAGTAACATAGATTATGAAAAAATAAATAGAATAATTGGTCTTAATTACGATCCAACAATTTTAAAAGAGCATAGTGAAAATCTTCAAAATATAAATAAATTACATGATATAAAAAACTTTTTTACATTTAATTATGAATTTGGAAAATTAGAGAACGTTAAAAACAATAAAAATAATTTAGTTGAATATAGTGGTAATTCTTTATTTTGTATAACAGAGGCTCCGACACATAATATAATACAATGGGCATCGCCGATTTATGATAAGTACGGATCGATAAAAAGAATGATTGCAACAGGTTATCATACACCAGAAGTATGGAAGTCAATAATATTTCAGATCATATATGCATTTAGTGTTTTACAAAAATTAGGAATTTATTTTCAGAATGTTAGTTTACTAAATAATGTTTTTATAAAAGATATTTATCATACACCTAAAAATATTGGATATTGGATATATAAAATAGATAATTTAGAATTTCATATACCTAACTATGGATATTTAGTATTAATTGATTCAAGATTTACAAACATAAATAAAACTGATAGTGGTCTAAACTATAAAATTAACTCTGATAATTTGTATTTTGAAAAAAACAGTACTAATAATTATAAAGAAACATTTATGAGAGAGTTTAAAGAAATGTTTTGTCCATCTAATTTTACAATGAACCATGTAAATGAAGATAATATGGGAAGTTTAGACGAAGAAATAATTGATATTATATCGAACCTTCACTCTAAAATAGACAAGAATACGAACTTGAAAGATTTAATTTTAAATACAAAGAGTTTTTACGGTTATTTACATAATCGTATAGGTACTTTATTAACAAAATCAGAAAAAGATAATGTAAGTATGATAACAATTCCAAAATTCAAAAAAGGGGGTTTGGTAATTTATCAAAAAAGATTTAATGAATATGTTTGGGCTGTATATTTGAGTTCGGAATCAAAAAATAAACATAATATAATTTACAAAGATAACTCAAATTTTATAAAAAAAGTAGTTTTTACAAGCAGTTTACTAGAATATCCAGATTCAGAACCAATTAATTTTAGTCAGGATGCAGAAATTAAATATACCAGTTATAATTTAATAGAAATTTACAATTTTCCCGAATAAATATACCGTAAAAAACTTTAATAAAAACAATTTCTGTATTTATATATATATACATGTCAGAACATATGAAACAATATAATACATTAACCCAACACGCCCCTCCTCAGGATAGACAGTTTGTTGGAAATTTTTTAAATACAGCACCAAATGATATTTCTTTACTATTTTTTAATGATATAAATATTAATAGCTTAAATAATATAATAATATATAAAATAGCAAAAATAACAAAAGAAAATTATGGTAAACCTATTTATATTCAACCACAGAAAAAACATAATTTAATTTTATTAATGAGACATATATATTTTCAGAACATTAGGCATAGATTAGATACTAGATCAGAAGTAAAAATACTAAATAATAAATTTATAGATTTTATTGTACCTGTTATATATAAAGAGCTTAAAAGTTATATGAAATATTTAGATGAAATAAATAAAATAGACAATAACTATTTTCCAATAAGTGATAGACCTATCTCTACCACAGAATCAAAGCTATTACATCCATTTTCAAAAGTATTTAGTTTTTAATATTATTTATATATATATGACAAAAAGCACTATGCCATTATATTTACAATATATTAATGAATAAAAACTGAATAAAAAAGGATATAAATATATTTTAATAGTACTTATATGAATATTAGTACTATTAAAGAAGAACTACAACAAAACGGTTACTGTATTATTAAAAATGTTTTGTCGAGCGATGAAATTAAGTTTTGTAAAGAGAAGTTTTATGATTGGAAAAAAACAATTCCCAATCATGATAAAATGCATAGTACTATAGATCCTCATGGAATCTATAAATATCATAGAGTAGGTCACACATATCATGGGTGGTATTTAAGAACACATGATGTAATTCAAGATATATATAAACAATTATGGAATACAGAAGAGTTAATTGTTTCATTTGATGGATGTTGTTGGATACCAAAAAATACAAAAAAAAAAGACAACTGCTGGACTCATTCCGACCAAGCACCAAATGACTCCGCACTCAAGTGTTATCAAGGGTTTGTATCATTGACAGATAATAAAGAGCGCACACTAAGACTTTATGAAGGTTCGCATAAATTACATAAAGAATATTTTAAAAAAGAAGGGATTACTAATAATAAAAATTGGAATTTAATCAATGAAGATTATTTGGAAGAAATAAAAGATTCAAAAAAAATATTAGAGGTTCCTGCGGGCTCTCTTGTATTATGGGATAGTAGAACATTTCATCAAAATCAGTATGGATTACCTAATTCGGAAGAACGTTTAGTACAATACATATGTTTTTTTCCTAAAAATCATATCAAAAATACAGACGCTATAAAAAAAAAAAGGTTAAAATATTATAAAGATCAACGAACAACGTCACATTGGCCCGCTCCTATTTATGTTAATGGTCTACAGCCTCGAACATATGGTGATAAAACAAAAACAATAGATTATTCTAAAGTTTCAAAGACTGATTTAACTTTATTAGAAGATAAAATTATAAAATTAATATAAATCTATCTATGACAATTAAATAAAGGCACCGCTTTATCTTTTATATATTTTGTTCCATCATATTTAACTGTAATTTTATCTAAAGTAAATTGACTTAATTCAATATTTAAATCGAATTCAAGAAATGGAATAATATTTTCTAAACTATCAAGATCATATGGTTCTTCAATATATACTTTAATGGTATTATTACCTGGGATTAAAATATCATTTTTTTTTAGCAAACTTTTTATACTTACTAAATCTAATTGATATTCTATTTTTATGAATTTAAAAATTTTATTAGTCTTAAAGTAAAGCACGTTATCCTTAAATATAAATGTATCATAATACTCTGGAAATATTCTAGATATTTTTTGAATAGAATCAGGTAAATAGTTGTAAACATTATTTCTAATAGATTTAATAAAACGTTTGTTATCATCTGAATATCCAGTGACAAACCATTCATAGTTAAGTTTACATGAACTATTTATTTCTAAAGTATACCAATCATCTTTAACAATTTTTCTTTCTATAATACTATCAGAAACAATTTTATCAAATGTAGTTTCATTTATTTTATCTATTTCTTTTTTATCAATAATTGAATAATTCAGAAAATCAAAATTAGGAGGCGTGTGATATAAATCGAATACAGAATTTGTATAGATAATACAATTATTATCTTCATCTAAGACATAATATATAAAATTATTATTAGATAATGTTTTACTTTTAGAAAAACTAAAATCAACTTTATCATTCAATTTAATAGGTATCTTGACTTTTTTTCTAAAAATCGAACCATTACTATATTTAATACTATATTCATCGGATTTATCATTATTAAATGTAACTTCTAATTTAGCATCACCCCATCCATTACCGGATAAATCATATAATATTAAAATCAAATATCCTGATGTACTAGCTGACTGTATTTTACGACAATTATTATCTACAATGAGTTCTCCATTTGCTAAACCATTATATTCAGAACATCTAGACAGCAATAGTCTACTTTTAGAATCATATACTCTATATTTTATATTACTATTGGATAAATCAGAATAACTGCTATATTCAAATGTTATATTACTATTACTATTTATTGGGATTACATTAGGAATTATATCGTATTCTAATGTGAATTCACTAAACCATTCATCGTTAATTTTTACTAATAATTTATTCCCTTCCCATCCTGAATGTGAATTAGAATTTAAAATTAATATTACATAACCACATTCTTTGATATCACTATGACAAGTTAAATTCGCATAACTAGAAATATCATATTTCGGATTAATATATTTTTTCCAACCATCAGATAACCATTTTGTAGATATACATTTATTATTATCACTACAATCTAAAACAAAGTTATCGGGACATTTTTCAGCATTCAATTTATCTAAAAATTTAATGTAATCTTTATATTCATTATAGTAAGATAATTTGTGCGATCTTATATAATTACAATCGGTACAACAATTTTTAACAAACTTACCTTTGATAATAGTTTTATTATCTGAACATTTAATATCTTCATCAGAAGTTAAACATTGTACTTCATCTAAAGAATTAGAACAACCAAGTGGTATACCATTTTTATCTTCTTCTATTCTGTACATTATATTAACAAAATTTAATAAAGATTGATCGTTTGGATGAAGATATCTTTCATTTTCAATATTACTACCATAAGCAGCTTCAATTAGCTGTTTCATATTACACACTTGATTATCACCACTAATATCATATTTTACTAATAGTTTTTCATATACAGAAGTACATTTAGCTAAACAATTTTTATGAATACTCTTTTCTCTAGCACATTTTTTTAATATAAGATGAGGATCTTCCTTCCAATGATATGGCGAAGAACATATATATATAGCATTGCATTTGTACTGCTTATTTTCACATAAATTATCATGATTACAAGAACAATCTGTATTTGTTGCTAATTTACATTCATTTGGGTGTATATCATTAGAGTTAGATAGATATTCTTTTACAGTATATTTTTTATAGAAATATATTACTAAAAATATAAATGTAAATAAAAATATAAATTTAATCATATATTATTAATTAGATTTTTATTTAGATTTTATTAAATTATAATTTAAAATTGGAGTTCGTCGCCACTCTTTTCGTCTACTAATTCGTACATAAAAATTATACCTCTTCTTTCAGCAACCTCAGTGAAAGAAGTACCAACAGAGCTGTTTCCGGTACCTGGACCAAAACCAATTTCTGTAATTGGTGGGGGTTTCATAATTTGATTAGTTGATGGATCTTTTACAACATTTGTAACTCCAAGTGGGTCGTAACTTAAGTAACGTTCTGAATAAATTGGTGAAATTTCGGTTGGTTTCTCAGAACCTCTAACTAACGCAGACGAACCAATAACTAAATTAGATGAGGTAAAGTTTCTGTTAACTTCGGCACATACAACTGATCTTAATCTGTAAGTATCATCTCTTAATTTAAGAGAGCCGCTACCAAAGTTGACTCTTCTCATGTTAATTCTTTCGAAACCGGCAACAGCGGTAGGAAGTCTAGCAAGATTGAAAGGTTCGTGCTGATTTAAGCGCATGGTGTAAGCACGTCTATCAACATAGAAGAATAGAACACCTTTTGAATAAATTAAATCAGTTTGTCTTGGAACAACTGTATTTCCATCCATAAATAATTGATGCTGTTGTAAAGCACCTTTAAGTTCAACCGCAGTATTTGCATTTACATTGGCCATAATTCTAAGATTAATCATAGGAACTGATGTAACATCGGGTCTTATATTTTGATGATAAGGATTTGTATTATACACTTGGTATACTGGTACAGTTGCAACAACAGTTGGTCTAAATGAGAAAGCAGATACTAAACGTTTTAATACAGTACCATCGTGTCTACCATAGATAAGATCAGGATTATCATGTTTATTTAACCTACATGAATCGACAACAGTCATAAACTCTCTAAAAGACACATTGTAATATTGTCCGTTACGTAAGTGTAATACAGAATTCCATAAATGATTTTGTAAGTTAACTCTGTTAAGTAAATCTCCCATTGGTGATTTGTTATCACATACTATATCGTTAGGATCAGTTACGAGAGCGTAAAATAATTCATAATCGGGTTTAGTGGTTAGCGGTTGGCTGTTGTATCTTGCATTTACAATACCAGCGATATTACTGTATAAGAAATGACTTTCGAGAGCGTCTATTTTAGGTAAAAACATAGCAGCAATCACAGGGTGTACATGATTGCCTGGTTGATGGCCATGCTCTGGATGATATTGGCCGGTGATTGCTTGATAGTCGCAATCTTTGTATTGCATTGACTGTAACATAACCTGTGCATGTAAAGGTTTTGAAGCTGCATGTATTTTTAATATTTCTTGTAAATGTTTGTAGTCTTTGTCTGAAACATTAATATTACCACCATGACGTCCAGCTTCGTCAATATGACCTAAAATTTTCATCATGTTTGTTACAGGTAATAGTTGTCTGTATTTAGGACTTGTACCAGCAAGTTCCTGTTCATATAGTCTCTGAAATTCAGCAAATTCAGCTTCAGATAACTTTTGTGATTTCTTGTGTCTACGTGCTTTTTCTAATAGTTGATGATATGGCACATTGGTGTTTGCATATTTCTTACGAATAGCATTAGCGAATTTTTTAGCGCCTCGAATTATAGCATTTCTACGCTGCATAAAAACTTTTTGAATTTCTTCTACTAATTCCTCATCCCCATATTTATTTTTTAAAGATAGCAAAGTATTTGTATCAACAGTATTACCTCTTTTAAATAATCTATTTACTTCGGTTTCAATTGTATTTCCACTTCTAGATGATCTTCTTCGTGACATTATATATAATGCTATAGAAAAAATATTTTTAATATAATTTTTCTAAATATTTTTTTATATAAAGATTATTATTTAGTAATATTAATGGTAAAATTATTTCAAAAATTTATACCTAATATACTTGATGATATAATTGGTAATACATATCAAAAACAACAAATATATGATTGGATTTCTACATTTAAAAAACAAAAGAAAAAATCACTATTACTAATTGGTAACCATGGAATTGGAAAAAGTTCCATTACAAAATTAATATTAAAAAAACATAATATTAATTTTAAAATAATTTATCCTGATAATATAAAAGAATACAGATCAAATAATTTATTTGATTCTTATTTTGATAATTGTTGCTTTACTAAAACAACTTTTATATTTGATGAAATAGAGATGATAACACTAACTAGTGAAAGAAAATATATACTACAAATTTTAAAACAAAATAATAAATCTAATCAATTTCCAATAATTTTTATTTGTAATAATAATCATAGTAAATTAATAAATGATATTAAAAAAGTTAGTAAAGTTATACAAATTGAAGTTCCTACCGATAATGAAATAACAAGTCTTGTTCATAAAGTATGTAAAGTTAATAATATAAAAATAGACAAAGATACTATTTTATTAAAACTTATTAAATTTTCACAGTACGATATCAGGAGACTTTTAAATATAGTAAAAGATTTTTCTTATAATTTTACCAAACTAAATAATAAAAATATTGATTTGTATATTGAAAACTCTGTAAAAAAATCATTAGAGTTAAATTTATTTGATTCAACAAATCATATATTTAATAATAATTTAGATTTTAATACAATTAACAGACTTTATGAAACAGAAAAAGTACTATTACCATTAATGATTCATGAAAACTATTATAAAAAAATTTTGAATACAGAGAATGATGTAGATACAAATCTCGATTATTTGTTATTTATTACAGAAGCATTATCAGATGGTGATAATATAGAGACTAGTATTTATACAGATCAAAATTGGTGTTTACATCCATTACATGCATTTTATACATGTGTTAAAACTTCCTATATTTTAAATAAGATAACAAAAAAATTTAATAGTATTGAGTTTAGTTCAGATCTTAATAAGACTTCCTTAAAAAATATTAATAAAAAAAATATAACAAATTTACTTAATATTATATCAAATAAATCAATTGATGAACTGTTATTATTATGTAAAATGACAAACTTTTTCTTTGAAAAAAATGACGAAATTAAATTAATAAATATTCTTAAAAGTTATAGCAATGAATTATCGATTAAAGAAGTAGAATTATGTCTAAAAATTGACAAAACAGTTGATTTTATTAAAATTACTAATAAAAAAAAAAAAGAAATATCTTCTATTATTTAAGTATTATTACACCTTTGAAACTTTCAGATGAACATTTTTTAATTTATATTTAACCTATCTCATAAGAGAAGTTCTATTACAATCATAAATCTTACATACTTTTACATAATTTTTTATTTTCAGATAATATTTAACAGCAGAAATCTTAAAATCTAATGAATGATATACCATTTAATATTATAATAGATATTAAAAGTGTTCATCTGAAAGTTTCAAAGGTGTAAATACTGTTCTTGAAATCATATCTAATAATGTATCACTATCTTCTAAATTGATACACGAATCTGTAATGGATTGACCATATTTTAATGGCTTATTGTTTATGTCTTGATTACCCTCTATTAAATTAGATTCAATCATAATACCAATTATATCTTTATTATTAGACATTTGTTCACACACATCTTTACAAACAATCAATTGATTTTTATATTGTTTATTGGAATTTCCATGTGAGCAGTCTACCATTATATTACAAACAATAGAATTAGCTTTTAGTTTTTGTATTGTTTCATGAATATTCTTTCTATAATAGTTAGGACTATGTCTTCCGCCTCGTAAAATAACATGACAATGAAAATTTCCTTTCGTAGTAATCATTGATATATTACCATCAGAAAGACACCCTATAAAACAATGTGATGTCCTCGATGATTTTATTGACTGAATTGCGCTATCTATATTTCCTTCTGTATTATTTTTAAATCCGATGGGTGTTGAAATTCCTGAAGCTAATTCTCTATGTATCTGACTTTCTGATGTTCTTGCTCCTATAGCACCCCATGAAAGAAGATCATCAAAATATTGAGGTATAATTGTGTCAACATGTTCCATACAACAAGGTACCTCTAAATTGAGTATTTCTAAAAGTAATTTTCTGGCTAAATTTATACCGGCACTTATATTATTAGTTTTATCTAGATATGGATCATATACAAAACCTTTCCATCCTATATTTGTACGCGGTTTCGAAAAATATGTTCTCATTACTATTTCTAATGTATCTTTATATTTTTCTCTCTGTTGTTTAATATATTTAGCATATTCTATTGCAGAATCATAATCATGAATTGAACATGGACCTATAATTACCAATTTTTTAAAGCTTTTTTTATCTAAAATATTGTTTATACTTTCTCTTGTTTTATTTACAAATGACCTAATATTTTCAGAACATACATGTATATTTTTAATATCTTTTGGCAATGGTAAATTAGTAAAACTACTTATATTTGTATTCATATTTTAAAACTGTAAACATATCTATAAATATATTTATATATTTATAGATATGTTTTCTTTTTATATTTATATGAAAAGCGATGAAAAAGAAGTCACTGAAATGGTAGAAGAACTTTCTTTATCTAATACAGTCTTAACACGTGAAAAACTGTTTGAACTAGATCAGCTTCTACCACTAAGTGAAACACCTATTTCAACTGCTATTCCGGAGTGGTGTAAATTTTTAAGATCTAACTATAATGTGTTTTTGGATGAATACGAATCTTTTATAAAAAAAGCATCTGCACCACTCACTAAGGTAACTACTGGAGATCTCGGCGGGGATAGTGATGTATTTAACAAATGGCAAACAATAATACTTCGTTTGTATGATAGAGATACAGATTATGCATCCATGTTTCCAAATACAATGAAAATTCTGAATAAGAATGATCGGATAAAAACTATTATTTTTAGCACATTCGCACCTGGAGCTAAACTAATTCCACATCGTGGAGTGTCACGAACAGTTTTGAGATACCATTTAGGCTTAAAGGTACCACATGATCGCATAAACTGTTATCTAACTTTATGGGACACTAAAGACAATTTTGAAGTAATGTACAGACATTCATGGGAAGTAGGTAAGGATATAATATTTGATGACAATTATCTACACACCGCCGTAAACCCTACAACTGATCCCAGAACTGTTCTACTTTTAGATATAAAACGAGAGTTTAACAATGAAGAACACCGTAAGCTCAGTGATTTAATAATGAATTATGCTTTTTTAAGCGTCAACAACGATGAAATTGTAAAAATTAATAAAGAAGCTGCGAAAGCAAAAATAAAACTAAAAAAAGTAAAACCATAAATATATTTATAGATATATTTTCTTTTAAATTTAATATGAAAGGTTATGGAATTGGAATATTAGAAATAGTATTTTTTTTTATTGGTTCAACTTTTATTAGAATGAATATACCGCCGCTTCAGGATATAAATAAAATATCTTATTATTGGATAATGTTGACTATATTAACCGGTATTTGGGAATGCGCGTTTGTATCAAATTATGATCATGTAGTTAATATGTCAACCTCGTTAATTAAAAATGACGAACATGTTTGGACTAATAATTACGACATATCATATATTATTCCTTGGAAATTATCACATATATTTTATTCAGAATATGGGGCGTGGGCTGACAGAGAATATATGAGCAATTCAGACGATTGGAGTAGAGTTATAGAATCGAGTCACTGTACACAATGTGCTGTATTTTCTTTACTTGCTATTTTATTTAAAATTAATAAATATCATAATAATTATTTAATATCTTTAAGTGTTGCGATGGGTACACAGTTTATGAATAGTTTGTTATACATGTTTTGTTATTTTATTCAAGAAAAAACACCAAGCAATATAAACTATCCATCTGAAAACTTTCCTACAGATAGATTTTTAACTGAACGACCATTTATGTGGGTTAATATATTCTGGTTATTAATGCCATTTTATACTATAAGCTATTATTTAATTGATAACTGTGTAAAGCCATTTGTCTTGGTAGGATATTTCAAAGCAGAAAAATTAAATAATTAACCATAAAAATTTTTTAATATAATATTGTTTATATTTTTTACATTTTCTTGGTTTAATTCTACAGTGCGATTCTTATGTAAAAAATTATACATAAGAATCTTATTATTGTTTGTTTTCTTTATTATATTTTTTATACCAGAGGAGCTATAATTTTTGTAAATAGAAAGCAAAATAATAAATCCTTTATGCTGATATTCAACTAATTTATTTAAAACATTTCCTGATTTTAATTTTATAACCTTAAATCTATCATTTTCAAAAAAATTAATTATTTTAGGCTTATGTTTAGTTACTGTTACTACTTTATAGCCTCTAAGTCTGAGTTTTAAACAAACTATAAACGTATCAATAAATCCATAATAATGACTTCCTACTACAAGTGTATTTTTTGGTTTATCATTAATATATATATTGTTGTTTAAAATAATATATATCAAAGCTATTATTAAACTTATAAAAAAACAAAATTTAATCATTATAATATATTATATATTAAGAATTTTAAAAAGATAAAAATGAAATTTCTAACATATTATAATGATATATATATTCTTTGTATTAATATTATTATGTTTAAATATATTTAATAAATATAAAGAACAGTTTGTTATTCAACAAAATATACCTGTTGGAAAACCACCAATGCCTGAATTACAAAATTTTTATCGCTTACTTTTACCACATGAAAGATATCATAAAGATGTATATCCATATGTGGGTTTTTTAAAAATTCATGTAAAAGACTATAGATATTATTAACAATTTAACTGGAAGATATATATATATATATATATATATATATATATATATATATATATATATGAACCATCTTGCGTTATTCGAACTTAAAAAAGAGTATATTATTCATTTAAAAAATATACTAAATCCAATAATTTTTAATAAATTAAATGATATATATAGATTATCTGAAAAAACTAAAAATCAAAATATGGTATTAAAAAAATTCCAACAAGAATTAAAAAGCATAACCGAATGGAACAAAAAAAATATAGATGAAGAAGAACAGAATATAATAAGTAAAACAACAAAATATCCCTACTTAATTAATTTAGTAAAAACAATTTTTTTGATATATATTGAAGTGTTATCATTGAGTACTGTACCAAATGAATATTATGAAGATATTAATTTTCCCACTTTTATATATAATATTTATCTTGAATGTGGTAGACGATTTTGGGATCTTCCACATTTATTTTATACTAAATATCAATCTTTAGAAATTAAAAGAAATCAACAAGATATTATTGTAATAATAGATCAATGTATTGAAAATACAATTAGAAAAATGTTACCAATGGGTTTGATTACTAGTAAGTTACTCGGATCTTCAAAAAGTATAAGTAATAAACTTAAAATTAAATCTGATGATACAAAAATAATAAAAAAATTACTAGGTGTTGATATTTTTGATTATAACTTAGTTATGGAAAATAAAAATGATCACATAAAATCAAACGAGATTCGGGTTAAAGAAAATTATCCGACATACAACCAAAAATTACATTCAAATAAAGACCTTACAGTTAACCATTTAAATGACAACATACAAATAAATGAGGATCCTAATAATAATGAATATCCAACATATAACAAAAATTTATATACAAATAAAGATCCTACAGTTAATAATTTAAATGAAAATTTGACATATAATCCTGTAACAAATAAAGATCCTACAGTTAATAATGAATATCCAACATATAACAAAAATTTATATACAAATAAAGATCCTACAGTTAATAATTTAAATGAAAATTTGACATATAATTCTGTAACAAATAATAAATTTTTGAATGAAAATCCAGTACATTCTCCTTTTCCGAACAATAAAGAATTAAACACTGTATATAATAAAAGTCAAGAAGATTCTAATAAAAATTTAAAGGAAAATAATGTACATTTATCACCAATATTGGATAATAAAAATTTGTCAAATACAAATAATTATATATCTCCAAAGAGTATTATAAATGATAGAAATACTGATGAAAATATTAATCAAAATCAGTTTAATCAAGATATATTAAAAATAATAGACAATACCAATTTATCAACAAATGTATCAAGTTCAAGTACTTTCGTAGATAAAAAAAAATATTCAGATCTATTTAATAATAATCAGAATCATAGTCATAATTTAAAATTAAATAGTACAAAAAAAAATGAATTAAAAAAAACGCTATCTACAGAAAAAAAAAATGTAACACCTAAATATATTGATGTTTATTCAAACAGTGATACTAAATCTACAGCTACAGCTACTATAGAAACAAACAAACGTAAAGATATAAATGATAAAGCTAATTTTTTTAATAATTACTTAAACTATCAATAAATAATTTATATAAAAGAATCATCTTCATTAATAACATTAGGTGTAACTATATCAATTATAGCCATTGCTATACTAATTACAAATGCTAACTTGGTATTATCTTTATCTGATATAACACATCCAGAAGTTAAACGACCGTATCTTATAATAAGAAATACAGTACCTGTAAATAAAATATATTTAACCGCTTTTTCAATATATATTACACTATTTTTTTCATTTTTATTAGAATTTATATTTTTAATATTCATTATATTAATATATATTAGAAAAAATATAATAATTTTCTAATATATATTAATAATGATTATACTATTGTTGTTAACCACAATATTATCAATATACTGGTTTCAGAACTCAAGTAAGCAACACACAAAGAATAAGTATAAAATATATTTTAATAATGTAAAAATACCTTTATTTTTATCATTAGTAATGTTATATATATTTAACTATCAAAATACATATGTTAATAATAATTTAATCTTAAAACAAGAATTTAATACGAGTTTACATGATTTTTAATTTCTATATCAAATTAAATGACAAATGTTAGGGATATTAAATATGGAAATACAAAACTTAAAATAAAAAGATTTGATATAAAGGGAATGGCTGAACACGCGACTATTGCTATGATAGCGAAACGTGCATCTGGTAAAAGTTATCTCACAAGAGAAATTTTATTTCATAACAGACATATACCAACCACATTAGTTATAAGTAAAACTGAAAAATTAAATAAATTTTATGGTAATTTTGTACCCGATATATATATTTACAATGAATACAACAATACTATACTTAGTAAAATTTATGACAGACAAGCACGTTTATCAGAAGATAATACTAGAAGAAAACAAGAAGGAAAAAAATTAAAAGATGATAGATTAATGTTAATAATGGATGATTGTATGAGTTCTAAAGGCTCTTGGGTAAAAGAACAACAAATTTTAGAGTTATTTTTTAACGGAAGACATCATCATGTTTCGTTTATATTAACAATGCAATTCGCATTAGGTATACCACCTGAAATGAGAAGTAATTTTGATTATATTTTTTTATTAGCTGAAGATTTCATAACTAATAGAAAACGTTTATACGAACACTATGCGGGAATGTTTCCAACTTTTGATGTCTTTCAACAGGTTTTTTCTGAGATAACACAAGACTATGGGGTAATGGTTATAAATAATCGTGTTCATTCTACAGATATAACACAAAAAGTTTTTTGGTATAAAGCAAAAGATACACCTGATTTTACTGTTGGAAATAAAAGATATAAAAAATTTCATAAATCTAAATATAATAAAGAATGGGATAAAAGAGTTGATATATTCAATCCAGAATTTTTAACAAAAAAAAAAAATAAAGTTAATTTTACAATTGAAAAAATAAAATAATACTTATTCTTTAAGTTGTCCATTCAACTTTTCAATTGTTTGACTATGAGCTTTTAATCTTTCTTTAGTTTCATTTATTTTTTCATCTAGTGTGGATAGTATATTTTCTACTGAATTCTTCTCATTATCATTTTTAATATTCTTTAATTTTTCAACTAATTCTTCTCTGTTTTTATTCTTTAGATCTAAATTTTTTTGATCATTTTTATGCTGTTCTTCAGATTTTCTCAGCTCATGTACAATATTAGCTTTATTCTGTTCTTTTACGCGACTTTTCATTAAATTGTCCAAATCTTTATTTAAATAATCTGTTTGTTCTACTTTTGTTTTATCTGTTGGTTTAGGATCAAATGGTAACCATTCACCTAATTCTCCAACAAACACATTATTATAAATATCAACTTCTCTTATCTGTTTCGCATGTTCACAGGCTTCATTGTAATCTTTGAAAACTCCGCCAATTCTAATAGCGGTTGTTGATGAAACATCTTTATCTACTAAGAAAGATATACATACCCAATTCTGTTGAGTTGGTACAACATTTAATATCGATGGAATACTCATTATATATTATAATATATTATAACTTTAAGTAATTATGTAGTAGGATAAAATTCCCATTTAAGATGTTTACAAAATTTTTGCCAGATTATATCTTGCTCCATTAGTTTGTTCTGTTTTAACATTGGAAAGTATTTTAATAAATGATCTAACTCTAATAATTCACTAAATTTATATAATATATAAGGATATGATAGAAAATTTTTACGACCTTTTGGTTTATAAAGTTCCCAAGGTTCTTGTATTTGGGTAAACATAAAAATAAATTTTTTTTCAACTGTGCTATCTATTTTTGGTGCTGGTAAATTGGTTAATTTATTAATAATGAAAGGAATATGTTCATATAATTTATTATATCCCAGTTTTTTTAAAATGCTTTGCATTTTACATCTTGTTAGTTTAGTATGATCAACTATCCTAAGTTTATTTAACTCTTTTACTATATTTTTAAAAACTTCATCGGAAATATCAGTTGACTCTTTTGCTTGAAATTGATTTAACCATTCCTTGAAATGATTTATCCTTTTATAGGGTGAATAATCTTTAATTTGTCTATCTTCATCTATTATAATATATTCCATGTCACCACATTTACTACAAATATATGATGATTTACTTGTATCTAGAAATTTTTCAATTCCACAATAAGAACAATATATAATTCTATTTGTTCCGTCATCTTTATTTATTCTTATTCCTTCTACAACTTTACAATATTTTTCAAATAGAACTGCTTTATTATTATCAGAACTGTTTGTTTTTTTCTTTTCAAAACAGTTTAATATATTTTTTTTATTATTATTATTTGTGTCATCAGTTTCTCTCATATTATAATATTCAGATATGAGTTCACCGGCATTATCAAAATATTTCATTTCTTCAGATTTTTGTTGTATCTGATGTATCTGATCATTAATATTATTTTTAGTTGTAATAAGCTCCGCTCTTTTAATCGTTTCTTCTTCAATGAAGATACCATTTTCTCTATTTTTATCTATTTTTTCCAATTGTAATTCTATTTTTTGTAAATTTTTTCTGAATTTATCTATTTGATCATATTGTTTACTAAAATAATTTATTTTGTTTCTGTATTTATTTTCAAGTGTGTTAATATTTTTAATAGATGATTTTTTTTCCATATCTTTTTTTATTTTAAAATTTATGGACATATATATGTAATAAAAAAATAGTTTTAAATATAATTTATCATATTTAATTTAAAAGTAAACTTTGTATTTTTATAGTATAATCATCTATTAATTTATTATAATATTTTACGATAGAACTATGTAAAGTATTATCTTGCATTTCTGGAATTTTTTGTATTATAAAATTAAAATCTTTTATATTATTTAGTTCCAAAAAATCTTCCAAATAAATATACTTTTGTAAATCAGTATAGTATGATTCTATTGTTGTATTCTTGTCTTCATTAAAGTGTACATTAATTTTAAATTTATCTTTATGATAAACTATTGATTCATTATGATGTAAAATACAGTTTTGTACTTCATTAGATTTTGATCTTTCAACTTTATAAAAGTTTTCTTTTGGTTCTGAGTATGAATATGTTTTAAGATTAGTATGTATTAATGGAATTATCATGTTATTTATCATAAATTGAACGTTTAAACAATCAAATAATATTTTATTATTTTTATTATAAATAACGAGACCTCGCGGAGGATCATACTTATTAGCACATCCAGTTACATATTTTTCTTCAATTTCCATACTTTGATATTTTTTTTCATCGAATTCATCTACATTTATTCTTTTAGACGAAAAAGCCATCATATCTATTATCGAAGAAATTTTGTTAATATATTCTACATTTAAACAATTTAGTTCCATATTTTGATATATATATAATATTATATATATATATCAATTTTTAATATGATTTTTTTTTTAAATTTTTAATAAAAAATCATATTAAAAATATATTATAAAAAAAATATATAGAATTTTTAAAATATATTAAAAAAATCTTTAAAAATATAAAAATATTTAAAAATTTTTTTTCTATTGTAAGGTATATATGGCGGGTGGATTAATGCAACTCGTAGCATATGGTGCACAAGATGTGTACCTTACAGGTAGTCCTCAGATTACCTTTTTCAAAGTTGTCTACAGAAGACACACTAACTTCGCAATGGAATCAATGGAACAAACCCTCAACGGTAACGCATCTTTCGGTAGCAAAGTTGTATGCAGAATTGCCAGAAATGGTGATCTTGTAGGTGCTTGTTATGTTGAAGTAAATCTTCCAGCAGGTGATGATTCAACTAATGATGACTGGTGCAACCGTGTTGGTTTCCGTCTATTAAAACAGGTCGAACTCAGAATTGGAGGTCAGATGATCGACAGACAAACTGGTTTATGGATGCATGTATGGTCTGAATTAACACATTCAGATGAGCAGAAAAGACTATTAGATTCTCTTGTCGGTGAATCTAACGCTAATGGTGATCCTGCTGGTTCCAAGAAGAACGACGAAGAGACCAAATTATTTATCCCTCTTATGTTTTCTTTCTGCAGAAACCCAGGTCTTGCTCTCCCATTGATCGCTCTTCAATACCACGAAGTTGAACTTCACATTGAATTTTCAACCTTAGCTGAGTGTAAATCAAGCGCTGGAAGTGCCGATCCCTTTAGCAACAACAAGGTTCTTGGAAACGTCACCGTTTGGTGCGATTACATTTTCCTTGATACCGAAGAAAGAAGAGATTTCGCCCAAGAACCACACGAATACTTGATCGAAACTGTACAAAACCAAGAACACTCAATCTCTGGTACCTCAACCAACTCACTTAGACTTAACTTCAATCATCCATGCAAAGAATTAATGTGGGTCGCACAGAAAGACAGCAACTCTGGTGATCAGTTCACTGACTTCACCAACGATGCTAGTAGCTCAGCAGCGGGTTCAGTCGGTATGGTAGAAGAAGCCAAACTTTTACTTAACGGTCAAGATAGATTTGCCGCACGAGGTGATGTATACTTTAACCGTGTTCAGCCATACCAGCACCACACTGGTTGCCCTGATCTTGGCGTATACTGCTACTCATTTGCTCTCAAACCAGAAGAACACCAACCTTCCGGTACATGCAACTTTTCCAGAATTGATAACGCTAACTTAAACGTTAAGTGCAAAGGTACATGCAAATTAACTGTTATGGCACATTGCTACAATGTCCTTAGATGCGCATCTGGTATGGGTGGTCTCGCCTACTCCAACTAAATCTTATTTATTTCTAATAAATCATATAAATATATATATAAATATATATATATATTTATGTCGGGAGCATTGATTCAGTTAGTTGCATATGGAACATTAGACAATTATTTAATTGGTGATGATATTAAATTATTTAAAATAGGATTTTTACGTCACTCAAACTTTAGTATAGAACCAATCGAACTTACTTTTAATGATAGTGTAGATTTTAACACTAGACGAGTTATTAAAATACTAAAAAACGGTGATTTATTAGGACCTTTATTTTTAAAAGCAACTTTACCAGTTATTACATCTGTTGATAGTAGTGTAGAATCTAGATGGGTTAATAGAGTTGGATTCTGTTTATTAAGAAAAGTAGAGTTGAAAATAGGCGGTCAAACAATTGATCAATTATATTCTACGTGGATGCATATATGGTCTGAACTAACATTCACAAAAAACAAAAAAGCAGCATTATCAAAAATGATAGGGACTAAAGGTTCTAATGGTAAAAGCGAAGGTTTATTAACAGATACAAATCATGTGCTTATAATTCCTTTATTGTTTTCATTTTGTAGACATTTTAGTTTAGCTATACCTCTAATTTCTTTAGAATATAATGAAATTGAACTAATATTTGATTTTGAAACTTTAGAAAATTGTTATTCCGTAGATAATACAATAAATCAAACTACCAATTCTTTAACTGGTAGTTTAACTGATGTATCACTAATAACCAACTACATTTATATTGATCCAATTGAAAAAGAAAATTTTGCTACAAATACTCATGAATATTTAATAGAAACATTGCAAGTAGCAACAGAAAACTATCAAGTCGAATCTAATAAGATAAATAAAGTTCCACTTATTTTATATCATCCGATTAAAGAAATATATTGGGTTATAAAAAAAGATTCTAATTTAAAAGGTGATAAATTTACTGATTTTACCAAAAATGCAGTACATATCAACAGTATAAACATTGATGATGTATGGTATTATAATTCTGGTATTTCCGGAACTATTAATTCTTTTAAAGAAGCATCAATCTTAATTAATGAAATTAAAAAAATAAAGACAAGTAATCAAAAATATTTCAATTTTATACAACCATATCAACATCATACAGGATATCCTGATATAGGAATAAACTGTTATTCTTTTTCTCTGTATCCTGAAAAACATCATCCAAGTGGTACTATTAATTGTACCAAAATTAATAAGATTGATATTGAATTATACTCACATGTAGAAGGTAAAATTATAGTATATGGTCTCGGTTACAATATATTAAAAATAAAATCTGGCTTTGGAACTTTAGTTTATCAAAATTAATATAAAAAAAAATTATATATAATAGTAATGCGAGGTTCGTTATTACAGTTAATTAGCTATGGACAAGAAAATGTACATCTTAATTTAGACCCACATATTTCTTTATTTAAAAATGTATTTAAAAAACATAATCAATTCGCGATTGATACAGTTCAGTTTACTGTAAGCAAACATGCTGATTTTAATAAAGTTGTAGAAACAATAATTCCAAAAAGAGGAGATTATTTAAATAAAATTTATTTAGAAGTTACTCTACCATATGATGAACAATCAACTGATTCATTTTGGACAAAAAGTGTAGGTTATAATTTAATTGATGAATTAGAATTATATGTTGATAATATTCTTATTGATAGACAAACTGGTCAGTTCATGTATATCTATAATAATATAAACAATAATTATGAAAAAAATAAAATACTAGATAGTTTAGTTGGAAGTACTAGTTTAAGTTCTAGTGAAGAACAAAAAATTGTAATACCATTTAATTTTTATTTTTGTAATCATTACAATGGTTCTTTTCCTATTATGGCATTAAGAGATAAAAATATGAAACTTAAAATATCTTTCAATAAAATAGAAGATTGTCATCAATCTGGTACAGTACCAACTGGTAAACTTACAAATTTAAATTTGTACTGTGATTATGTCTTAGTTGATGATATAGAAAGAAAAATGCTTGTACAAGAAGATCATGAAATTATATTTCAAACGACACAACATCTGAAAAAAGAAGTTCCAAGCAATTTAAAAAAAAAAATACAATTAAATTTTACTTTGCCTACGAAAGAATACATAGTAGTGATAAAATCCAGTACAAATCAAGGTGATAAATTTACTAATTTTACAGATCAAAATAACTTAAACTTACTTAAAACATTACAAATTAAAATAGATGATAATGATATTTACTCTGATACAGATAAAGATTCTGAATATTTTAATTTATTGTATCCTTATTTATATCATAAAGGTAGTGTAGATAATGGAATTAATGTAATACCCTTCTGTTTATATCCTGATGAATTACAAGTATCGGGAATTTTAAATCTTAGAGTACTTGAAAAAACACAAAATTTATTTATCAAAAGTAACGAGACAGGTACAATGGATATTTATTCTATTTGTTATAATATTTTAACAATTAAAAATGGTATTGTAGAGCTTAAATATTTATATTAATAAGTATTTTTAATATAAAATAGTTTAAACATATTTTTTTATTAAATTATAATAATGGGAGCAGGTTTGCTACAAATGGCTGCTTACGGATCTCAGGACGTATTTTTATATGCTAATCCTGAAATTACTTTGTTTAAGACAGTATATAAAAGATACACACATTTTTCAATGGAAACTGTCGAACAGCAAATCATTAATTTAAATTTTAGCTCAAGAGTATCAACTATAGAACTCGAAACAAATGCTGATCTTTTATATAAAGCAGTTTTAGTCTTAACTTTGAAAGAAAAAACCGCTAAAAAATGGGGATATGTAAAAAGATTAGGACATGCGATAATAGATACAATAAAAATATCTATTGGGTCTACAAATAAAGATGAACATACAGGTGAATGGTTAGAAAATATAACACAATTAACACAAAATAGTAGTCATACTGATGGATATAACAAAATGATAGGAGATGTATCTATAATGACATCTCATGATGTTGATCATCCAGAATACAGTTTGTATATTCCTTTGCATTTTTGGTTTACTAAAACACCTAGTTTAGCATATCCAATATGTGTAAATACAACTGAAAAAATACAAATTCAAATTAAAATTAAAGATAAAACTGAACTTATTAATTATCCTGAAATAAATCAAATATCAGATGGTGAATATCCAGAAATAGCTTCGAGTAAATTATTGTTTGATGTTATATATTTGGATGATGCAGAATTCAAATTTTTTCAAACAAAAGATCATGAGTATCTTATAGAAAGTTTGTCCATAATTCAGGATGCTGTTACATCTGAAAAGGATACAATAGAACTAAATTTATCTGAAAAATGTAAATTTTTACAATGGAATGTTGTTTTAAATAAATATTCAGAAAGAAATTCATTTTTAATTTATGCATACGGTAATGAATGGGAAAAAGCAAGAGAAGACTTTGGAAAGTTAATTTATTTAGTAACTAGAGAAAATCTTACAGATAGTACTAGTAATAACCCTTACATAGTTTTACCAGATACTTTTTTAAACATTGGTGATGGACCTAATAAAGTAACTGGTGGTGGGACATTATTAGATACATTGGCTGATAAAGTAAAAGGTATAATTTTATTTGCCAAAAATGAGTCATCAGAAAATAGAGCATCCGCAACTGTCGATAATGTTGTATTAACAGAAAATAGTATAACATTTGAAGATATGTCTTATACAATTACTGAATTACAGGTATCTGCAACTTCTGAACAGAATACATTTTTATCTTTAAACAGCCAATCAGTAATAAACAGATTTAATTCCGGTAATTTTATAGACGGATCGGATAATCCTATTATAAAATCTGGATTAAGAATTAATGATCAAAACATATTTAAATCTTTGGAAAATAAATATTTTAATTATATACAACCTCATTATTATTTTGAAAATATTCCAAAAGACGGAATTAACGTCTACAGTTTTTCTTTAGATCCACAAAATACACAACCAACGGGATATGTAGATTTTAATACTCCTCGTTCTTTTCTATCCTTAGACTTTGGAAAAAATGGAAATATTGTAAATAATTTAAATATAGCAGCTGATTTATTCATTTTTGCTCAAAATTATGATATTTTAGAAGTTCAATCAAAACAAGCTAATCAAAATTCTAATGATTTTATCCCAACAACTACTAGTATAGTATACGATTACACCCCACCAACTACAAGTTAACAAAAAAAAATTGAATTTTTTTTTTTATCGACATGTTAATATTATTAATATGTTCGCGCAGATTTTCTCTCGTGATAACGAAACTTCAACCACTCTCAAACAAGCTACTCTCGACTATATAGCCAAGAAGGATAGGGTACAACACGCACCCGGTCAAGGCAATTTTTCGACTTCTCCTACAGAAGACGATATCTCATCGCCTCGTCTGATCGCCTATCGAACTCCCAGTGACCGATTCTATGTTATGGCACTCCAAGAGATTAAGGCTACTCTGGAGAAGAGCATTTACTGGTACGAAAATATCATCGAGTACTTCAATCCAAGACCGATTTACGCAGGAGTCAATTACCATGGAATGATGGCATGTACAGTAATGACCCAGAGCCGTTGGATTTACTACCACAATGGGGGACTCTACGAAATCGAAATTAATGGAGATTCCCACGTCGTTCTTGATGTCATCAACCCCCGTCATTATGACATAGAAATTCATGGAATTGACGAGAGTCTTTTTGATACAGATATGTAACTATTATTTTAAATCAATCAAATAATTAGCACATTTTACAGCAAAATTTAAAGTTCTATTTAAACCAGAACCTATAGTAAAATGACTGTGGAACACGCTATCGCCAGCATTTATGTATAATATTTCTTTATTATTTACTGTAAATACTTCACTGGGTTGTATTATATGTCTGATATATACTGCCCATACATCAAAATCATATATATATTTTTCATATTTTTCGTGATTAAAAATATTTAAATTATATAGATAATTTCTACTAGTATCATCTTTAATATTATGTATTATTTTTTTTATTGAATTAAGTGAATATTTATTTTTCTTAATTCCATTTATTAATTTTAGATCATGGTTATTTGCTATATCAATATCAAATTTAGTTAAATAAGTTAAATATTCGTCATCTTTATATATGTTCAAAGAACCATAGTAAAAATTTTTTTTAAATGGTTCTTCATTTATATCAATCAAGTGAACTCTATTTTTTTTTCTTATAATTTTTAATTTTTTATTTAATTTTTCATCAACAAGTATTAAATTTTTCAACCATGTATTGTCTGGATTATCAAATACATCGGTATTTAGTCTTCCACCTGTACAGTCAAATACCACTTTAAAATTACCTTGATCTATAATTTTTTTATAATCATTCCAATCATAATCTTCATAAATAATTGGTATATTATAATCATAAAGAGCCTTTACATATAATAAATATTCTAAAACATAAATATTAATAGTAACGAATTCACTTTTATACATACTATATATTTTTGTTAACGCTATTGATAAAAATTTAGAAGAAGTTGAAAAAACCCTGTGTCTGTTATAAGGTTGTCTAAATCCTGGTTTATAAATTCGATTATCATATACTACAACATTAACTTTTGGTTTATAGTTAAATCCGTTGGAAGTATTATAATAAATATTTAAATATATAGCTAAATACAGACCAATAGGACCTGCTCCAATAATTAGTATATTTAGTTTATCTTCTTTTTTAATCTTATCTAATAACATTTTTTCGTTTGAAATATTTGTTTTTAAATAATAAGTTGATATCTGTGAAACTATCTTTAAAATTTTTTTAAGATTGTCACTATTTTTTGTCTCTTTGTAAAAATCTTTTAGTGTTTCATCAGATATTGTATTATAAACTATCTCTTTTTTAATACTTTCCGGAATATTTGTTTCTTTATACGAAATTTTTTTAACAAAAGTTGACTTTTGATACTGGTAAAAATCTAATGCATTTTTTTCTACACTATACATATCACTAAAAAATGGATGTGTTTTCATATTAAATAAATGTTGATAGAGGTAATTTATTTTTTTTTTTACATTACTCATAATATAATATAGATTTATAATTACTAAAAATGAGTCATATTTTGATACCAATTATTGTAATTGTCGACTAACAAGTTATTATCTTGATATATTTTATAAGTGTCTTTATCAAATATTGCATCCATAAAATTTTCACTCGAATTATCTGTATAGCCGTCATTGTAATATGTACAGTGATCGCATTCCTCCCCGTCATCGTAATTACAACAATGTTCGTTATTTTGATCATCATTACTATCACTATCATCATCACTGTTATCTTCACTTTCAGTATCATTTATAAAAGCGTTATAGTCAAAATAATTATTTTCAGGTATCTTTCTAGATTTATAATAATTCTCAATAAATAGCTTTAGACTGTTAATAGTTGTGGGATGATTCACATTATCCATTTCAATAACTTCATTCAAATAATCTCTAAATTGTATAATAGAATCTAAGCTCATTACTATATATATAAATTAAAATCTATATATTTATCAATTTTTTAACGGACTATATTTTATAAGATTTAAATATATAAAATCTTATAAAATATAATGACAGATATTAATGAATTATTTAAACTTGTAGAAAATCTTAAAAAACAAAAAGGAAATGAATGCTTGATATGTCAATTTCCTATTGTAGATAAAAATGATGAGATTATGTTAGATTGTAAACATTACTATCATAAATCTTGTATTTATTCTGATAAAACATCTATAACATGTCCTTATTGTAGCAAAATTACATTATTAAAACAGAAACCGAAGGTTAAAAAAATATGTCCTGTAGTATTAAAAACAGGGAAGAGAAAAGGCTTACAATGTGGAAGAATTAATTGTGGATATCATAAACTTAAACTTGAGTAACTACTTAAAATGTTATAACTTTAATTTAATAAATGTCTAATAAAATAATAACTGATATATTAGGTTATACATCAACTGTTATATTTACTATTCTATTTATTCCACAAGTTTATAAAACAACAATTACGAGATCAGCGAAAGATTTATCATTTTATTTTTTAATATTCAGTTTTGTAGGATGTAGTATCATGATTCCTTATTGTATAATGTTAGATTTAATCCCTATTTTAATATCAAACTGTATTATGTTAGTATTGAATAGTTATTTAATTATTTTTAAACTGTTAGAAAATAGAGGTTTAATCAATCCAGTTGACAATACAAATCAAGATACAATTTATATATAATATTAATCAACGAAATCACAGTTATATTCTGCTTCATCTTCGTCGTTAGTTTGAATACTTAAACCCACTTTATTGTTTGATATTTTTATATTTGTATTCATTTTATAAAATTGTTTTCTTTTTTTCGAAATATGTTGTAAATTATCTAAATCATTTAAATTCTTTCTATAATGTAATACATTATCCCATGTTTCTTTTAAAATAGGATAAATATTATTAAACCATTCTTTATTTCGTACAATAGTAACATTATGACTTTTAGGTATTTTCCAGTATATTATTTTATCAAAATAATATTTTTTAGCAACATCTTTATATTTAGTTTGCCATGTAGATAACTCATATAGGATCCAATTGTCATATTCTGCTATTGTCATATCTAATCTTGGTGGGTATATATAATGAGATTTATATTCGTGTTTATCATCTTTATGTGTAGGTTCATAAGTCTTTGGTAAAAACTGCATCAGACATCCTCTTGTCCAATTTTTATCCAAATCTTTTTTTGTACTATCTATACCTTCAGTTAGTACTGGTGTAAAATTATCTAAAATATATTCCTCTCTTGACTTATATTCAACTATTTTACATTGCCAAAAATCACAATTGTCTAAATCACAGCATTCTAACTGTTGTTGAACTTGACAATAATAGTAAAAAGGACAAATGTCACCTTCTATTTTTCCAGATGTTTTTATTTCTCTGGAAAATGGACATTTTATTTCTAACATTGTACCTAATCTATCAGAAAATTTATTATTCAAAGTAGATTTAGAACAAATTCCATCGGGACTGGCTCCTAAAATTTTATATTTTTCACTTGGTAAACAACCAAATTCTGTCACTTTTGTATTATATATGTGTTCATATAGTTGTGTAGCTATTTGTTCATATTTTTTTCCGTGAAAAACAAACTTATTATCTAAAAATGGATAATCAGGTGTACATTTTTTTATAAAAAATTCTTCGACCGGCTCGTAAGGATTTAGATCTAACGCAGTAGCTGTATCTGAAGCAGTTATTCTATTAAATCTATAATTAAACCATTCTTCTGATCTCTGTTCGGGCTGAGGTAAATTATAGAGTTTTTGAAAATGAGACTCTAGTTGTTTAAATTTTGATGGAACTGATATTAATTCATTATTTGTTTCTACTAAATTATATTTTTGATCTAAATTTCTAAAACCGTTATTTCCATTTGAAAAATCTAATTTTTTATTAAATTTATATTGACACTTAAAAAATCTATTGACAATATCATCAACGGTATAAAAATCTACATTAAATTTTTTTAATGTTAATTCATCGTATAAATTTTTTTTTAAATCTAATATTTCATTAGCATTTAATGACTTTGTAATATTTTCTTTTATATAATATTGAATTGTATTAATTATTTCACCCAATTCTCCTAAATGTGTATATTTCATCTGTTGTTTATTGTTCATTTTTATTTAAATATATACTTAAATAAAAATATTTATATATCAATTTTTATAAAATATTACATGTGGATTTTATTACATGAGGATTCTTACCTTGACAAGCATGTGAATAATTATCTATTTGTCTAAATGTTTTTTTACATATAGGACACATGCGTTCTTTATAGATAAAAATAGTATGTGACTTTTTAGCTGTTATATAATGTCTACTTAGCATATAGTTATGTTAATAAAATTATATAACGTTTAAAACTAAATATATTTTAAATTAAATACATTTCATAGCATCTAATATATTATTGATATTCATACCATTATCATAAGCTAATCTTGTAAAGAAAGGAATAAACATAGCCGGTACTATATAAAGCAAAGCAGGTTGTCCTGATTTAAAATACTCCATAGATATAAATGTAAATATTAATCCAATTAAGTGACTTAGTAATCCAGTATTATAATAATTATTTCCTAAACATTTAAGTGATTTTATAAAAATAGCTGGTAATACAATATCGCCTAATCCAAGTATATTAAGTTTAGTTTTATTATCAATTGTATTGTTAAATAATCTTAGCATTATAGGTGCATCTATTGTTGTTGCTACTTTTTCCATTACTCCTTCAGCATTAGCTTCTCCGACTATTTGGCTACTTATTAATTTACTTCCAAAAACCCAGAATATATCAAAAATAAATAATCCTGCTAATAGTAATACAGATGTATTTATGTTATTTGTCTTTATAGCATTAATAGATGAAATAGATATTAAAATAGCGATAATATTATTTATATATATTTTTGGTGTGTCATCATCTTTCTTTGTTAATATTGTATAACTACACCACATAATTATTAAAATAGTAATTATTGGACTTAGTGTATCAATCTGATCTTTTGGTACTAAATTTAATAAACTAGATAAAACACTTATATAAAAAAATATAGTTAGAAATATATGAGAATTATTTGGAAATAATTTTATTATCCCATATATTGAAAATAATACAACAGATAAAATTAAAGGATACATTTTTGCTAAACCTTCATCAAACATTGTATCAGCTTGAGTTTCACTAATAAGTGTTGGTTCTCTATTTAAATTAGTTCCAATATAAGCACACCCTAATGTAGTTAGAATCATATTTACATACACACTATAGTTACTTTCTAATATATTATTTTTAGTTAGTATATTTAATGTAGTATGAATAAATAGTAAAAGTAAAATCTTTTCCATATATATATATATGGAAAAAATAAAATTAACTATATTAAAACCATTTAAAAATCAATTTAATCTTGTATTACACAAACAAATTTATGGAACAAATATTTTAATATTTAATACAAAAAAAAATATTTCAGATAGACTGTTTACATTCGAATTAAACATTAACAAACATACTAGATTTTTTCAATTAGAAATGGATATAGAAAAATTATCTCCTTTTATAAAAGATGGTATTGAATACTATCAACAAATATATTTATATGATGATATAAACACAGAAGTAATACTAAGATTTTGTAAAAATTTAAAGTTAAAAGAAGTTGTTTATAAATATTAAAAGAATTACTAACTGTTATAATAAATGAGAACATTGTTATCACTTTTTTTTTTTAATTCATTAATGATATTCGATTTAAAACATAAAAATACTGTATGTGAACATAGCTTAAATAACAGTTCTGATGTTAATTTAACATATACGGATGCTTGGAATAAATTAAATTAAAGTATTATTTTGTAGTATAATAAATTATGACTGAAATTATAAACTTAAGAACACATAAGGATTTACCATGTGGTATATTTAGATATTTAGATCTATATATAAATAGCAAAAAGATTTATAGTATTAAAGATATCAAAAATGTTAGTATAATTGGTATACATAGATATTGTATCGAATTTTTTATCGACAACATATTACCAAATATTGATCACAAAATAAATTTAGTAATAGCAAATAGCGATCATACCTTTCCTATCCAAGTAGATAAAAGAGTACCTATATCATCTCCAAAATTATTGGAAAAAATTAATGGTTTAGTCAATAATAAATTTATAAATAAATTATTTGTTGAAAACTTAGATAAAGAATTGCCAAATACAGAGTCGATACCATGTGGTGTTTGGAATCAAAATTGTTATATTTATTATAATGAATATTTTAAAAAATATGAATGTCTTAAAGATAAAGAACTTAAAGTATCATATCTTAATAGAAATAATAGAAAGCACATTCAGTTTGATGAAAGACGAAATGTATATAATTTATATTTAAATGAATGGAAAAATTTTATACCAAAAACTACAAGTGATTCTATAAAAAAATATAAAAAACATATTATTGATACTAAAAAATTTGAACATTCAAATCACCTTGATTTTTTATACAAATTAACATCGTGTGCTTTTACAATATGTGTACATGGAGGAGGACTAGACTACAATCCTAAATTAGTTGAAGCAATTATGGTAGGAGTTATACCTATTATCAGAAAAATAAGCCCTACAACTGATTTATATGAAAAATTAGATTTACCAGTTGTTATTGTAAACGAATGGAATAAAGATACTATAACATGTGAAAAATTAAAAAGTTGGTATTTAAAATATAGTTCTTACTTTAAGGATTCAGAAAAAAGAAAAAAGGTATTAAATATTCTTAAGATGAAATATTGGGTGGATTATATTTATAAAGACTTTCCTGATAAAATAAGAAAGTATCCAGAAACGAATAATGTATATGAATACATCCAGTTATATCCTAACGATAATATTAGTAGTACTAATAGATATAGATTATATTTAAAAAATATAAATCAAATAAATTTAATAAAAATTAATTTTGAATTAAATTGTTATATTAATAATACAGATATTAATACATCAATATTAAAAGGAGATATATATCATAAAATACAACTCGAAAATATTTTAGATTATAAAATTAATCTCTATTATAAAAATAAAATAATATATTTTACAAAGGAAGGGGAATCTCTTGATAAATTGACTGATTTAAAAAATTATGTAGATAAATATATTTACTCGAAAACGTTTGATGATTATATATCTGAATTTAATTACGTTAGTGAAAAAATAAATACTGACAAAAATATATTAATTTTACTTTATATTAATGATGTAGATATAGCAAATAATATATTTACAAAGATAAATAATTATAGATATAAAAATAGACTACATATAGGTGTTATTTTCAATAATAATATAAAAAATAAAAATTTAATTTATGATAAAATAAAAATTATGACAGATTCATTTACAATTTTAACATGTAAAGAATATGGCAATGGGACTATTCCTACACTAATTTTATATAATTATTTAAAATCTATAAATATCGAGCATATTATAAAAATTCCTACGACAAACAAATATTTGGATTTATCATTGAAATTTTTATTAGATACATCCATTAGTGATTTAGATAAACTATTTAATAAACCACATAGATGTGTAAATAGTAATTTTTTATATAAGAAAGAAACAAAATACTTTAAAAACTTTGATATAAAATATAATATAACTGATCATGAGTATATTTATAATGGTATATTTTATACAAAATCAGAACAATTTGATAATATTTTAAATTTTATAAAAATATATGAAAACTACAGAACATTTTTTGTTAATAATATGTATGATCCAAACTTAATTTTATTAGAGAATAACCCTATACATTATTTAGACATTATTTTTTGTTATAATAAATTTTAATTAAAAATTGATATAAAATATTATTATTATATTATATTATAATATAATAATGATTTATTTGACATGCCCTACATGTGGATATTTTATTGGTAACAAGATAGAACAATACGAGACACACAAAAATAAAATATGTAATACAAAAGATATAAGAGAAGAAGAAAAAGGAAAACAAATTCAGACACTGATTAAAAGTTTGAATTTAAGAAGATATTGTTGTAGAATGAGATTGCTATCTTGTAGCGATATTGTTCAAGACATTTTACCAGTTAATTCCTAAAATAATTTTTAACTTTGTTGGTAAGATGGATTAGATAGATATGGATTATATTGTGGCATATTGTTTTGTCTTATGCGCTGTATTAATTTATAATATACATATAATATTGAAACTATTAAAACAACAACTATTATAAAAAAATCCAAGTGTATTAAATATGAACCTATATGTATAATTTTCTTTGGTAGTTTATCTGGTTTTCCAAGTATTTTAGTGTATTGATTTGTTTCTCCTATAACAGCTATTTTTTCTTTAGCAGTTTCATCCATAATAATTTCATAAATTCCAGATTCAGTAATTTGTATTTGACCTATTTTATTAAACTGTATATTTTGTATTTTAGTAAAAAGAGGTTTAGTATTTCCTTGAATTATTTTTAATTTATCTACATTTGCTAAACTTAAATCTACTCTATATAAATGTGTATATTTTATGTTAGCGTTAATAAAAGTACTATCATTAAATTTACTTATACTTAAATCCGAGTATTCAAAGTGTGCGTTATCAAAATTAGATTTTTTAATACTACAGTTTAAAAATTTACAATATGATATATTTGCGTTAATAAATAATGCTTCTTTTAATACACATCTAGTGAAAGTACAAAATTTTAAAGTAGCGTTTGATAAATTTAATTTTTCATAAAATCCGTCCATCATATTCACATGTGTTAAAGTAACCCCTGGACCTATTAAATATCTTTTAAATTGACCATCAATCATATTCCAATATTTTGGCAACATCTTTGGAGTACCTACAATAGTGCCACTACAATTTTTAAAAGTTGATGTTTCCAGATCAAAATTATTAAACTTACAAGATTCAAATGTACAATTATTAAATGTACATCTAATAAATATTGAATTAGTAAAATCGACTAGTGAAAAAATAATATCATTAAATTCATAATCTTCTACTCTAATATAATCTAATCCTACAGAAGATCCAACTAAAAAAATACCAGTGGAAATCATGGTATCTTTATTATAACACCTAGCTTTTCTATTATCAGAAATTGGCCAGCTCTTACAACAATTACAAGGATCTACATCACACCTATTTTTAGGTGTAGATCCAGTGGTTACAACAGGTGTAGATCCAGTGGTTACAACAGGAGTATATTCTGGTTTATCTTTTAGTATTTTACAGTATTTAGTAAAAGTAAACGTCAACCAGTTTTTTGGCAATGCTATAGGAGGTTTTCTTATCGGACCTCCTTTAATACCACGTAATGAACAATTAGATAAGTCGCTATTTTCAAAGTCAACACCTGTTATATCAGCAGATTCTAGATGAACTCCATTAAAATCATCTATTTCATTTAAACCCGCATTTCGTAAAATTACTTCAGGACCTATAATATAACCATTACGTATTATATAAGACTTTATTGCCTTGCTTATTATGCTAGTTGGATTATAATCAGGATAATCAAGTACCGGTGGGTGAGCAAACCGACCGTAAATATTAGTAAATACAGATTTACCAATTGTTGTTCCCGCAAAATTACAGTTAGTTATATTAGTATTTTTAAAATTTGAACTTTCTAAATTTAAATCATTTAAATTATTATTTGATAAATCTAAATTAGATAATTCAGCACCTGGGCCCAATATGAACCATTTCTTATAAACTATTTTTTTTGATTTATCATAATTATCTCCGTACCAGGGATTATTTTTATTAAAAACACTATATTCCAATTGTCTAAGTTCATATTTTTCAGGTAAGATTAAATTTGTAGGTTTCTGGTCGAATCTTGCTCTGATATTATATAGATCAGCTTCAGATAAATCCATACGCATGCTTTGATTCTTCCCAACAACTGGATATTTATATGTATTCGCTTTAAAATCATGTATCATAAAAGGATAAGTTAAAGTGTAACCTCTGAGTATTGCAGTGGGTCCCATAAATACCCACTTATATTCATCTTTATGTTCAACTGATTGTAATGTTACAGAAGCGTATTCTAATGCTACCCAATCACGATCTTTAGATAGATCGTATCCATAGTCAAGAGCTAAAGTTATATCTTTACCATCAGCTTCAGATATTTTAACTTGAACCAAATGCCATTTTTCAGGTAAAGCAGCTGGGTACTGTTCAGATATATATTGAGCTACTGATAAAGAATATCCTGTTGGATAGTTTAATTCAGCTAATTTAAAATTTGCACCTTTTAGATTTGTGTTTGTAAAATTTACCTTAAACAAAACAGAACCATCGAAACTTATTTTTTTTTTTCTATTTTGAGAAAGATTACAATTACTAAAGTTTGCGCCATTAATTTTAGCAGATGGACCCACAAAATACTTCTTAACAATATCCCAATTTTCAGGAATATCTTTTGTTTCATAAATTTTTATACATTTAGAATCTGTACCTTCATCGGCATCGTCATCGTCATCTTTATCGTCATCTTTATCGTCATTTTTTTTTCCGTAGATAGCTGCATCCGATAAAAATATAAAAAATTCAGAATTTATTTTGCGATTAATATTATCAATCGTCATGAACAAACTGTAGTCAATTGGATCATATTCTAATTGAAAGTAATCTTGTGTTTTTTTTCCAGATAAAGGTTTACATGCATCAAGACCATATACTTTTTCGCTTTCCCCTTTTTGTTTTATAAAAGGATCTGATCTCGTATCAGATAATTTACCTCTTATATTTTTAAATGTAGCATTCTTAAAAGATGCATTAATAAATTGAGCTTTTTCTACATTCACATTATTAAGATCTAATCCTTCTAAATTTATATCATTTAAAATTACGCCTTTACCAATTATAAAAGACTGACGTTTCCAGGTTCTACACAAAACCCAATCTTTAGGTAATGTAGGAGTACTAACACGATGAACTCCTACTTTAAAATATGCGCTTTCATGATACACGAGAGCTTCAAATTCTATGTTTTCTAAGCTGACATACGAAAAATCAAGATCTGAAATAAGCACTTGTTTCATGCTAGTTTTATTTGTTTCACTTCCGTATGGATTAAAGCTACATTTATTATTAAAAAAGACACTTGTTAAAATTGTTTGTTCTATTCGGATACCATAGAAATGAACATTATTAAAATTACATTTTGTTAAATTGGAATAAGCAATAGCTGATTGATATATAACTATATCTTCAAAATATGCTCCAGAAAAATCACATTTCATTAGAGTCTTTACACTAAAATTCATTAAACAATTTTTATAATCATTGAAATCAGGTGATCCTGGAACGTTATGTACACCTGGACGATATTTTTCAGCATCACCTTTGAACACAGCTCTTTTAAAATCACATTTCATAAATGTTGTATTATTAAAACTTGTAGTTATAAAAGTACAATCACTAAAATTACAGCACTTAAAAACATTATCATCGAATTTACAATCTTCAAAAGTACAATCGGTAAAATCAATGTAATTAAATACCATAACTTGAAAATCTATTATACCATCAAGAAAATATATTTGTTTTAAATTAGTCATATTATTTAAAGATTCGCCATCTCGTAAATCTCTAGGGTGTTTGTGTAAATCTTTTAGCGGCCTTGTCTTCATTTTAGAGTAAAAACTATTTTCAGAATTTGATTTATGTTGTTTGTTTAATGCTTCGTACTCACTTCTTCGTTCATTAATTAACTCTGAATATTCCGAACGTCTTTTTTCAACAAGTTCATTGTTTTGTTTAATAATTTTTTCTGCTGATAAATCAGCCTGTGAATTACGTTCTAATTCTTGTCTATTTGTAGATTCTAATACCATATGTATATATATATATATATATATATCATACATATATTTAATTGAATTATATCTAAATTAAAAATATTATTTATAAAATAAGTGTTTAGATTACATAATGCTTACCGTCATGTTACAGTTGGTGTGGTTCTTGGTAGCGACGGTGACCTTGTCGTGGCAGCAACCAAATTCGGTTCCCGCGCAGCCTCCAAGGACCTGGGTAACGGTCATGTTACAGTTGGTGTGGTTCTTGGCAGCAATGGTGACGTTGTCGTGGCAGCAACCAAATTCGGTTCCCGCGCAGCCTCCAAGGACCTGGGTAACGGTCATGTTACAGTTGGTGTGGTTCTTGGCAGCAACGGTGACGTTGTCGTGGCAGCAACCAAATTCGGTTCCCGCGCAGCCTCCAAGGACCTGGGTAACGGTCATGTTACAGTTGGTGTGGTTCTTGGCAGCAATGGTGACGTTGTCGTGGCAGCAACCAAATTCGGTTCCCGCGCAGCCTCCAAGGACCTGGGTAACGGTCATGTTACAGTTGGTGTGGTTCTTGGCAGCAACGGTGACGTTGTCGTGGCAGCAACCAAATTCGGTTCCCGCGCAGCCTCCAAGGACCTGGGTAACGGTCATGTTACAGTTGGTGTGGTTCTTGGCAGCAACGGTGACGTTGTCGTGGCAGCAACCAAATTCGGTTCCCGCGCAGCCTCCAAAAGTGAGGTTGTGCTTTGTGATGATAGTTCCATTCATATCTGATGCGAGTGGGCGTGCTGATACGGCCATGGTGTATGCGAGTATAGTTACAATGGCGAATTCTGGAAAAGAAGACATATACTTATATATTCTAACCTATTAGACAAAAATTAATTCAATTTTTTTAAAAATTGAATTAATATTAACTTAACTAATTGTATTTGTAAATGGAAGAAACAGGTAAATTTAATATTAACCTATACACCTCTAACAAAGATCAAATTGAAAATTCTTCAAATGGTTCGCAAGAATATATAATTTTGATGAACGAAGAACTGAGTAATGCGAACAGAAATTTAGCACTTGAGTTAAGGACCATCCAAGATCAACTTGATATTATCGAAGAAGATTTAGGTAAACAAGAAACAAAAACAGTGTATATGAGAGGGATTCTTAAAAATATATTTGGACTAAATACAATGGAAAAGAATTTAAACCATCAACATAAAAAAATTATTGTACTACAAGGAAATCATATTGATAAACTACAAGATTTATTTCGACATTGGTTAATATGTATTTACCTTTTGTATTTTCTAATGTTCATGGCAAATTTAATAACATTTTCTGTAGCATTCAATCTGCTTTTGTTCACGTTCCTAATAGTTCAAGGAACAACTTTCTGTACATTCAAACAATTCAATATTGGAGCTATATTACACACTAATTTTACAGAAAAATTAAAATATGTAAAGGAATTAAGAACATCTATTACTAATATAGAAAAAAACAATGATCATATTAATGAATATATTGATTGTATATAATTATTACTTTAAAAAATAATGTCATGTAAACTATATGGAAAATTTATATGTTGTCTCGGGACATGCTTCTAGACTAGATCTAAATGATTACGTAGAATTAAATTACCTTAATAATAATTGTTATGTCTATTTTACAAAGAGAGGAACATCACTCGATCATGATATATCAAAACTGTTAATAGCCAATTTTTCTAACAATCAACAAAACATTAGTACTGATTTAAATAACATATGTGATGAATTAAAACGTGTGAATAATACTATAAAATCGAATAAATATTACAATAATAATGTATTAACGCGTAACTCAAATATAACACAACAATACAGAGAAACAGTTATTAAACCATTAGAAAATACAATAATTAACAAGTTATACGATGATATGTACAATTTATATAATATAAATAAAATAGATAATATAGAAAGCAGAGATAGAATGTTACTTGACAAATTTAACACAAATTATCTATATCGTTTTATTAATATAAACGTGCATCCTGATAATCCAATATACAAAACAGACAAAGGTGTTAAAAAAGACAGAGAAGAGTTACTATTAGAATTTAAGACTTATTATAATATACAATTAAGATTTTATTTTAATAAAATCCCAAATGCATCATTAAACCTTTTTATATTATTTGAAGATCTAGTTACAAAAAGTGGAATATACAAGTTAAATGAATTAGCACAATTATTCAGTAAAACTCCGTTGATAAGTAAAAAAGTTATTACTGAAAATAATGTGAATGTTCGGTTAGATGAGAAAGTTAATTCAGGTGTCCTAGAGACTGATGTACACCTAACCAGTAATTCGATAGATGATTTAATAAATTATCTATATCATCGTGTATACAAAAAAGCAGAATATCCAACATTTCAACATCTGGTCGATCAAGTTGATATGGAAGTTAAAATTCAACTTGATGAACTTGATGAATTTGCTGAATTTGCTGAATTTGATGAATTTGCCGAGTTTGATGAATTTGCTGAATTTGCTGATTTTGATGATTTTAATTCGTTAGCGACTAATGAAGATCATAAATTATGGTTAAATCAATTTTCTATAAAAAGTCCTATTAGAAATTTATTTGCTTCTATTGATACAATAAAGGTTAAAAATATGAACTATTTGATGTTGACGTGCGATTCATTTAGTTATTCTCCCGATATTCGACCTAGTAGAGTAGCATCACATGAAGCCCAGGGGATGTTTGTCCCTAGAAAAGATGCTACAGAAGAGCATGCTTACTATTATAATAAATATTTAAAATATAAAATAAAGTTTCTTAATTTAAAATAAATAAAACATTTATACATCTATAAAAGAAAAAGTCAATCTTCCTGTTAAATTTATAATAGACGAATAAGGAACAGAATCGATAATACCAATGTGTTTTTTTTTTTTTAGCAATCTATACAGTCTGTTAACATTGTTTTTACAAAAAAAATCTTGATAACAACTAGTAATAACAATATAGTCAAAACAATTATCAAGAGAATTCTCTAATTCAGAGAGATAACACGAGTAATGCCCTTTATACGACTGCGAATCTTCTGTTTTTTTAACATTTGAATACTCTGGATCAACAGTATAGTAAACAAAATCATCATTTAGTTTATTTTTTACAAAATTACAAAGTGTCTTTTTATACTTTTCTAATTCTGTCAATTGACTCTGATGATTACAAATAGTTCCATCGTAGTTTAATAGATCGGGTATATCATTATAATCTTCGCTATCAACAAGAAGTCTATTATCTGATGTTCCTACAAAAAGTACACTTTTCATGTATTAAAGTATATTAAATTGTATTATATTTTCAATTTTAATAAATTAAACAGATATTACTTCACCCACCCCTTTTGTATTTCCATCTCTAAAAAACAGGGTCATGTTTTCTTCTATAAATTCAGGATGTTTTTTGAAAGTAAATTCAACAATTTCACTGTCTTTACTTTTAAGTCTTTCTTTTTCTCCTAATAGTTTTAACTTTGCAGGTTGTCTAATTGGTCCACAATGAATAATTGGTTCATATCCTGTTTTTATTGTTGTCGAATGATGTAAAATAGTTATACGTGCTTTAAATGTTTTTACTATATTATCTTTCCATTTATCAATTGAATCAATCATTATCATACCCTTACGTACCATGCTTCTTGTAAGTGTATCTTTCTGATTAACACATTTAATTGCTAAACAACACTGTACATCAGGACCTATCTCTGTAACCTCTTCCCTTATTGAATTATGTATACTTCTGACAATTACTTGTTTAAATTCACCATTTTCAGGTCCTATAAACATCTTATCTTTAACTTTTACAATTCCATCTCGTAATGTTCCAGATACAATTAAGCCTATGCCAGGTACATAAAAAGTAGTATCTATATATATCATTGTGTGTTTCTTTCTGTGTTCGTTCCATTTATTACGCTTTGGAGAATGATATAGAATTTTATGTAAATTATCAATGTTTGTTCCTACTTTATTTGATATTGAAATAACTGGTATAATTTCAGGGTTATTTATCATTTTATCAATAAACAGATTAGTCTCTGTATTATTATTTTCAGATCCGCTGATAAAATATACTATTTTACCAAAAGATGTACGTGTTAATAATCTTTTTAACTTGGAACATAAATCTTTATAAATTCTTTCAGGTGCGAGATCAATTTTAGTTATAGTAATTATAATAGGTATCTTTAAATATAATAAAATACCGAGATGTTCACGGGTTAACTTTGTAATTCCAGTATTAGCTCCTATAACAAGTATTCCTCTGTCAGGAAATAATCCTGTAACACCAAATATAGTTGTTTTAAGATATTTTTCGTGTCCGGCTAGATCAACCAATGATACAATTTTATCTTGATCATTACATATATGATTCCCATCAAAATCAAAATCTTTTAACTTTATCGGATTTTGATTTTTTCTACTTTTAGTTGTATTCAAAGATATTTTATGATCTCTGGTTTTGTATTTAATTGGATTCAAAGTAATACTACTAGTTCTTCCTGAACTCTGTTCATGATTATGTTTTAAAACCTTTGAACGTGCTTCACCTCTGCCATTATCTAAATCACCTTTGGTTAAAACACCAATAAGCGAACTCTTACCCGCATCAACAGGGCCGCATACAGTAATTATTAATTCTTCTTGAGTTGTCATATATATATATAAAATTATATATATATATGGATTCAATTTTTAAATGAAATTTATAGCTTCCCCTTTCGAAGTCGTCGATCATATACAACGTTACGCTTCTTGTTCCGAGAACGATCCTTTTGAGATCTTGATGTCAGCTTTGGATTAGGAAAAGCTGAATCAAATTCGTTAAAATGACTATCCATTTCTTGATAGTCATTGAAGCATTCTAGTTCCATGTATTGATTGTAACAGTATGTGCACTTATATAGATGTATAATCTTCGTATAAGCTCCGGGACGCATGCGGGACGTAATGTCGGACACTCGCTCTTGCTCATCTACACATACGATACATGTCCAGCAAAACTGACAATTACAATCAATACATCTGGCACCCGTCACGGGATTGCCCGGACAGTTTGTACATCCACTAGTTTCATTAGTACGTTCATCATAGTTGATGGGCATATAGTATAATTTACACTACATTTAAATTAATTTTTCAATTTTTATAAATTAAGAGTGAACTTTTGTTTTCCCTAATTCCGTTCTACATACAGGACATTGATATCCATAATTTTCCAAATATTGTTTCATACACGCTACATGAAACGTGTGTTTACATTTTAAGTCATAAATTTCATTATCTTCATTAAAATCTAACATACATATAGAACATTTGTCATCTAGATCTTGTTCAAGTTTAATTGTTTTCATATTATCTAAACATTCATCATCTAATGTTACAAGTACATCTTCTAAATTTTCTTCTGTCTGATTAATATTAGAGTTTATATCAAGTAAATTGTATAAGTTTGGTCCTAAAATATTACTAAGTGTATTTATTGGAATAGAATATTCAAATGTATAAGTGTTTGAATTAGGTATATTAGGTATAATATTTTCATCAGGATTTTCATCAATATGTTCATCAGGATGTTCGTCAGGGTGTTCATCGGAATGTTCGTCAGAATTTTCATTGTTATGACCGTCCTCTTCGGGAATAGATTGATTATTTATGCTAGTTGATATATTGTTCAGTATTTGTGTAAAAATGTTATTTAACGGTAAATTTATTTGGATAGTATTAATTATTTCAGATGTCATTTGAAAGTCTGGTAGATATGTGTTATAAAAATTAACCAAAAAAGTATTCGCTTCTTCAACTGTAAAATTATGATTTTGAACAAGTAATAATTTTAATCTTTTAATTATAGTATACTCGTCTAAAATATAATCTTGATATTGAATTCTAATAGCAAATAGTTCATCAAATCCTATTTCATCCATTATTATTATAATATATAAATAATATATTTTTATATTCAATTTTTATTTGTAAATATATACTTAAATATCACTTTTTAATTAATAGTATGAATAAAGATTTATTGAATACAATTAAAAAAAAATATTACAATAACTTATTACATTTAGCCGAAAAAAAAAAGGATAATAATTTTATATATTATTTAAATAATATTTTAAAATCAGATGAATATAATGATGTTACTAGTGATATACTATATTCAGAAGACTATATTTATAAAAAAAATTGGAATAAACTTAATAATATTCATAAAATGATTAAAATAAAAGAATATATAAATAATAATTTAAATTTATCGAACAATGAAAAAAATACATTAGTTGATCAATTTGAAGAATTAATTAAAAGTAAGAAATTAAAAAAAAATGATATATTTTATGATGTTAACAATGCTAAAATATTATCAATTGATATTTTGAATTTGAAAAATTAAATATATAAGTGTTCTCAAGTATATATAACTATTGAGGCGCAGCAGGCTAATCCCCCTTCTTTTTTCCGAACAACTTTGTATTGTGATGGACGTGTAGGTGTTATGAGTGGATCTGTATGGTATCGTCCCTGCTTAGCTACTGTCCACCACACTATATCACTTAAGTACAAAGGTACCTTCTCGCTCCTTAAGACTTGTCTTTGGAGGTATGTTCAACCCACCCACTATCCTGAATCACGTTGCAGGTGACAGCAGGGAAAGACCGCGGACTAGCGACCCCAGATCGCTTAATAATTAATTAAATCTTTAATTGATTGTTACAATTTAAAAATTAATTTAATTGGTGCATGATCACTACCCATTACTTCTGTTAATATTTCTGATTTTTTCATATTATCTTTTAGATCTTTGGATACTAAAAAATAATCTATTCTCCATCCTCTATTTTTTTCACGTGCTTTTCTCATATAAGACCAATAGCTATATTCAATTTCATCATTATTTAAATATCTATATGTATCTATTAACTCCAGATCAGCTAGTAGTGTTTTAAAACTTTCTCTTTCTTTGTTAGTAAAGCCTGCGCTTTTTTTATTTCCTTTTGGATTATGAATATCAATATCTTCATTAGCAACATTTAAATCACCGCATACTATTATATTTTTTTTTTCTTGAAGTTTACTTAAATAGTTTCTAAATTCAATATCCCAAGTGTTAACTCTATAATCTAATCTCTGTAACGCCTGTCCTGAATTTGGTGTATATACATGAATCAAATAGTATTTGTCAAACTCTAATGTAATAACTCTTCCTTCCATATCCAACTCTTGAATATTTAATCCATAACTTACATTCAATGGTTTTTTTTTACTAAAAATAGCAGTACCACTGTAACCTGCTCTTTTTTTGCAGGTGTCATAGTATCTATATTTATATCCTTTAATTTTTTCAACTAACATTTCTTCAACATCTAAACTTGGACAGCTCAATTTAGTTTCACCAAAACATATTACATCTGGAGATTCTTCTTCTAATAGTTCAAATAGAAATGTTTTTTTAGTGATACTCCTGATACCATTTACATTCCATGCTATAATTTTGGTCATTATTATATATATATACTTTTTTAAAATAAAATATTATCAATTATTTATTAAGGATTAATCATTTTATAATTAAATAATATAAAGTCTTTAAAGTAAACTTTATTTATTAGTTTTATTGTTTCATTATCAAGATCTTCTACACTATATTTTTTAAGTTTTCTTGCTTGATTATGATGAATATCTAATGTTATTTTTTCTTTTTCAAATAAAATATTAAATTGACGTTTTATATCTTCAAAATATATAACATAATCAATAATATCTTTTTCATTATATGTAAAATATTCCGAATGAGGTAAAAAATGTCCGGCTTTATGGCCATTATTATTCATAACTTTATTAATATTATTTCGAATCCACGAATTAAAATATTCTATAGTAAATTCTTTATCTTGAAGTTCTGTATACCTAAAACCTAAGTAAGGACAGTAAAATTCACTAATACATCTTGTGTAAGGATTTCTAACAATAGTGAATAATGTATTATTTTTATATGGATTCTCTTCGAAATATTTGAGTGGTGTATGCCAAATATCTCCTAGATTTACAGAACGTTTATATTTGTTTAGGTATTTGGCATTGAATCTACCCCAAATATAATTATTCTTTTTACCCACATCTTCTATTGAAGTACCACCTGTTTTTGTTATGTGAATAAATTTAATATCTTTTTTTATATTTTCTTTTGCTAATACGACATTTTTAAATTGTTCTTTTTTTGAAACATCGTCTGTAATATTATTTATAACAGTTTCAAAAAAATATTTGTTATTTTTATTAAATTTTAATACTTTTCTATTTTTCCAAAATGATTCAAACATCCGTTTTTCAGATCTATTTTTCGAAAATGATTCAAACATCCGTTTTTCAGATATATATTTTTTATAAAAGATTAAACATAGCAATATTATATTTAGTAATATTAGAGATTTAACTATCATATAATACAGTGGGAGATATTATATAATTTTAAAATATATTGTAAATTTACTCTTTTTTCTTTTTTAAGTTTTTAGTTGCTAATTTTGCACCAATACCAACAAATATTCCTATAACTAATAAGTACCAATAATTTACAAGTAAATACATAGCCAAGTAAACGATTATTGTTATTAAGACTGCGGCAAATACACTTATAGTACTATACATCTGTAGAGCAAAACCGCCAAATAAATTTATGAATGGAGAAATCACATTTAAAAGAGGAACCTGCTCGACTACATTTGAACCACCATTAATTATTACTCTAATAGGTTCAATTAACATGTGAAAAGCAAGCACTAAAAATATCAATGATACAATTCGAGTAAGCCATTTTTCGATTCCTTGTGATAATTCTTTTTCTGCTATCACTCTATCTTTTACACTTTCGATAGTACCAGGAACATACGCAGGACATACTTTTACGTTAACCTTGTCACATAAATCATATTTATCGTTTCTTAACCATTTAAGGCCGACTGCTTCATTTGGATTTTTGTGTTCTCTCAATAAATGATATGTATACCTTATTTCATAATTTTCTTCATCTACTGCATTTTTTGCCTCATCAACTTCGTTTTCACTATCAAGTACATTGCTAAGACTTTTGGTGTTTAATTTACCGATTATAACATCATCCTTTGGGAAAGTGTAAAGTGTGGATTTAACTAAATCATCCATAAGGTTGTCATCTGTATCTTTATTACCTGCTATAATCATCTTATTTAGAACATTCCCATCTACAGTCGTGTTTTTGGGAAACATAGCAGTTACTAATGCTTTTCCGGTTTTAGTAGAAGCTCCAGATGCGCCGGGGGGAAGTAATTCATGTTTTGTGTATGTTATTTCAAAACCAGTCCCAGTCCCAGTTGTAGCTTTAGCTTTAGCTATAGCATCTATTACATATGCCTTTGCAGTATTATTATCTTCTTTCCACCTATATGAAATAAGGGTTTTTTTTTGACCTGTATCATTACCTTCTTCATCTCGAATCGTTACGGGTTTTGTTTCTCTGGTATACTTGTAAACTTTAACATCTTTATGAACTCCTATAACACTTTTATCATTAATTCCCCACCCATCAGTTGAAAGAAATTTTGTATGTAAAACAAAGTCAGTATCGGCAATCGCTTCATTCGATGTAGTAACTCTTGATGTTAATTCTACTGTGTTTTTAACTTCTTTAGGATAATTTTTTTCTATTAAATCCCTTTCTTTTCTACCTTCTTTATTATTTATTTCGCTCCAAAATGCAAAAGGTATAAAAAATATAATAATAACAATAGATGCTATAAAGTAATTAGCTGCCCGTTTCCCATCTTCTAGTGTTACATTATTATCAATTTTAAACAAGTTATTCAACATGTATATATATACATATAAAATAATTTATAGTGATTTAAAGCAAATTAATACCGTAAAAATAATCTAATAGTTTTTTTGAAGTGTTAGACAGCTTATAATCTGAAATAAAGCTATCGGATATAACACTATGTCCGATATGGCTCGGATAGTTTCCTAACGTTTTATTAAGTTCACTAAAACTGGTGATTTCATCATTTATTTTAAATTTTTCTAGCCAAACATTATTAAAATGTTGACGCAATTCTTGAAAAAATGTTTTGATATCATCATTATAAATCTGCATATCTATCAAAATAATTTTATCATCTTGTTTGAAAAAAATGTTGTCTATATATTTGTCGGTCAAAGTATCACTATCTGACAATTCCATATGAAATATCATACTAATATTCATTTAAATAATGTTAATAAATTTCAATTTTTTAAACTATAGGATAACTTGCTGCTTCAGCGATACCACACATATTATCGATATCACGGTTCCAGTATACATAGCCATTCATACCCCATCCTGTATTCCAACTATTTTTTATTATAAAATATTTAATACCTTTATTTGATACACCATATCCTACAACTGTAACACCATGATCTAAACTGGTGTTACTACAAGTTAATGATGTAAAAATACCTGATTTATATAATTGAAAATTATATTCCGCATCAATAGCAACAGAAACTGGTCCAATTCTAGCAACTGCATCTAATAAACCGTGTGTATCTCCCTTTGTAATATTTATTACATTAGAAAAAATTGCCCCGGAATTAGTACTGTTATAATTACACACTCCATCATTACCTGTATATGGATAACTATTTTCTGTATCAATTCCTTTATTATTAATAACATACTCCATTGCATTATTCATCCAACCGCCATTACATCCATAACATGTAGTATCACAGTCTACTAAATTTTGTTCACTAAGTGATACAAGATTACTGGTATTTTTAGAATGTTGTCCTTCCATCGCAGCAATCGCACTAAATGCCCAACAACTTCCACATTGTCCTTGATCTTTTACGTCTGTAACCATATTATCAGCACGCCAATCTACACTTGTTGGTAGGTAGGTATTCATACTTTTATGGACATTATAATTTTTGTTGTTATGTCTAAAAGGTGTTAAATATAAATCATTAAACTCATTGAAACTTAGATCTGCATATTGATTAATTCCTAAACTATATGATAATTTTTTACTGTTGACCGTATTAATGTGCTTTACGTTACTTTCGAACTGACTATAACGACTCCAATATTCATTATCTGTTTTATATTCTTTACTATATTTTTTTATAAAATGATTAAAATCATTTAGATAGCGGTAGTCTGATCCAAAAACATTTTGTGAAGCAAGTGAAAATAAAAATAATTGTAAAAACATTATACTAAATATAATTTATTTGTTTATATATATATATATATATGAATAAAAAATCTAGAAAAAAATCAAGTAAGAGATCTATAAAAAAATCAAGTAAAAAATCATCTTACAAAAAATTAAGAGTAAAAATGTTAGAAAAATATGATGAAAATAATGATAATTTGATAACTATAAAAGAATATTTAGCAAAAGAAGTAAGTACTGGACCAAAAGCAAGAAGTGGTAATATTAATTATCATTATCAAAATATTATTAATATTTATAATTTTTTTACTTTGATGGTCTTTAAAAAAATTAAAGAATATAAAATAATGTGTATACCTCAGTATGAAATAACTTTTGGACAAAACTTTATCGAAAGAACAACATCTATATATGATTTTTATAGACACAAATATTACTTTCCTAAAAGTATGATAAAATCAATTGCTAAATGTAAGAAAACAGGTATAAGACTTGTATATTTTACTTTTATAATAGCAAAGTCAAATGACGGAATAAGTCATGCTAATATGGTAATCATTGATTTGAAAAAAAAAACATTGGAAAGATTTGAACCTTATGGATGTGATGTGTTCTATAATAAAAAACTAATTAATAAATTTTTCCGCACTTTTGTCTTAAAGTTTTTAAAACTTAAAAAATTTAAATATTTGGAGCCAGAAAATTTATCACCAAAGATTGGTGTACAACATGGCTCAGATTCATTTACAGGTATGTGTGTTACAATTAGTGCAATGTATTTACAGATGAGAATATTAAATGTTGATGTAAAACAGAAGAAAATTATTGATTATTTTTTAAGTATTCCAAAAAAAAAACTTAAGAAAACGATTTTGAAATTTGCTAGGTATATTGAAACAACTCTTAAAAAAAATTCAAAGTTAGTGAATCAACTAAATTATAATTTATACGAGGTTATTTTTAATGAATTAAAAAATGTATAGCATGATTCAACTTACTTATTTATCTAAACCTTTAATCAACGTGTAACTAAGTGCAAAAATTATTACTCCTACAACTAAACTTACAAAACCAAATATTGTTCCATACGAATTTATCATATGGTAGTCTTCATAATCAGATTTATCACATGACTCGTCTTCTTTTAACTCTCCAATAACCCTACCTAATTTATCACAATTATTAAAGACTAATTTAAGAGTTATTAAAAGAAATAATCCTACTAACCAAAATAAAGTCGCTGGTGCAACTATTATAAGTTTTTGTATAAAATTCAGACCTTCAAACATATATAATAGTATATATTCTAATTTATTAATAAAGATAAACCTCTCATAATTATATAACTAACAAAAAAATACACTATTCCTAAAATTAAAAATATAATACCTGCAGTTGTAACTGTATAATTAATCTCTTCAAATTGTTTCTTTTCAAGTTCAGTACAATAATTAAAAAAATTAAAATAACCTCCAATAAAATCATCTTCTACAAGATCATCTCCGATATATTTTTTGAAAGTTTTACAATCTTTTATTACTAATTTCATAATTATTAAAACAATTAGTCCTACAATAAGTAAAATTACTGATGGTAATAGTATTATTATTTTTTGTAATAAATTTAAATTTTTTAACATATGTATATATGAGATAATCATTTTCTATTTTTAGGTTCAACGTAGTCCATATCTAAGAATTTAAAAATAGATTTTTCCGATCTTACTTTCATTTTAATTTTTTCATCATTTTCATCATAAATACCGTATTCTGAAAGTTTGTAACCTTTATCCTTTGCTATGTTTCTCATTTTAAGATTAAAATCTTTTGATCCAGTAAAGTATAATAATGCGAAAAAAAAACTATCATATGAAACAAACCTAATATCAATTCTTCTTATAGGATGATCTTTATATTTAGCAAAGCCCATATATTTAGTTTTTACATCACCATCTGTCATATCATCAATAAGTAATGGTTTTTTTTTATTTTTAGACAAATCTGATTTTAGTTTTTTAACAATTTGTTCTAGGTAATTATTATCAGCACCTGTATTTGTTCCTTTTTTAGATATTAAAATATCAATATCGTTACTAAAATCTTTTTCTCTTCTATAAGACCCACATATTTCAAAAATATATTTATCTTTATTTGAAAAGTCATTTTTTGTATTTATTTTGTCTATAACTTTTTCAAGTAAATTATATACATTTGTTATTTCTTTTCTTGGTATATTTTTTTTATAAACATTATGATATTTTAATCCTAATTTTATTTTATCATTAACATCAATATCGCCTGATTGTATTTTATCTTTTAACATCTTAACTGATTTTATTCCTTTTTTATAAAATTCTAAAGCATTTGCTCTACCCACCCCAACTATTTCTTCTAATTCATTAAGTGTATTTGTTTTTTCTAGTTTATCATCAACAAAATCACCTAATTCACTTAGTTTTCCATCAGTCAGTATTTCTTTTATTCGTTTTATACTACCTTTACCAATACCAGGTACATCAATTAACTCTTCGAAATTACTTGATGTTATTTCATATGAAATATTTTTTAAAATCGATACAACACGTGATAATTGTTTTACTTTAAAATTATAAGCATTTTTCTTTTTTTTGTCTTCAATTATATCAATTTCTGCTTTAAAATAGTTCACCAATTTTTTAAATTCATCGATTATACTAGTATTCATTGTATATAATATAAAATATATCTTTTATATTATATATTCAATATTTACACTTAATAAATATTGATATAAGTAATTATTATTAATATAATATTATACAATGTCAAATCGTAATTACTCACCTCCTCCACCATATACTAAAAATAAGGAATATAATCAACATAAAGAACCTATACAAGCGATTTCACCTAAAAATATTAGAGATAATAATCGTAATGAAGGTAATTGCGTAATAAATATTCATAATAATTTTATATACACACCAAATCAAACACATCACAGTCATGAAAGACATCAAAGACAACAAAGACCACAGATACAACAAAGGCAACCAAAATATCATGGACCTGTAAACAATGTACAGAAATATAAAATTTCAAGTAATTATTACTATCCGCAAACAGGAAAAACAGTCACGAAAACAGATTATATTGAGACTAATGGAAAAAAATCAAAGTGCTATCATTTTGATATTAAACAAGAACATCTTGATCAAAATGTTGGAATTAATGAATTAGATCCTATCCCTGTAAATTTTTTATATAAAAATTCAGTTTTATCTCGTGATGCGTACTTTAAAGAGCAAAAAAGACAATTAGAAAACATAAATAATGAAAAATTATTAAGATTAGAGGCACAGAGAGTATATTCACATTTATTAAATTAGTAATATAAAAATGGATATAATTACCATTAATCTAGTATTTATATTATGATATATATATGTATAATATATATATATATATATATATATATATGTATAAAATTGAAATTATACTTTTTACTTTATTTTTAATAACTCTTTATATTATCAATAATAAACGAATAAAGGAAAATAAACGGTGGCGAGAAAAATGGAATTCAATAATTTACAATAAATTAGACGATAATACATTACAACTAAACTTTTGTATATGTTTTTTTGGAGTTATATCCAGATCTTTAGAATTTACATTAAATTCTATTAATGAAAATATTTTAAATGTTCTTTCTCAAAATAATATTAAGACTGATATCTTTGTACATGATATGATAGTAAAACAATTTATTTCAAATAGGGCAGGTGATAATAATACTATTAAAGATAATTCTAAGCTATTAGAATCTTTAAATTGTAATAATTTATTTTATGATAGAACAGAACAAATAGAATTCGATCGTGAATTTAATTGGAAAAAAACAATCAAATATGGATATATGGAGAATAACTATAATACACATCAGAATGCGATTAGACAACTATATAGTTTAAAAAAAGTTACGCATATGTGGCAAAACAAAAATAACAAGTATGATTTATATATATATTTGAGACCTGATTTATTATATATAAATAAACTTGACATCAAAATGATACTTAATAACATTTTATATAGTAAATGTTTAGGAACTCCAAATTGGCATAGATGTGGAGGTCTTAATGATAGAATCTATATGGGTAATAAACATATTATGGAAATAATTGGAAATCGTTTCGATTATATAGAAAATTATATAAATAAAAAAAAAACATTTTATCATCCAGAAAAATTTTTAAAATATATTACAACAACAAACAATATAAATTGTATTACAATAGATTTAAAAGGTAAGAGAATTAGATCAAATGGAAAAACCGCTATTTACGATGAAAAATTTTAAGAAAAGAGGATTATTAAATTTCTCTTAATTATATATATGTCAAAAAAAAATATCCCCAAGAGAAATAGTTACGGTCAATTAGTATTTGATGATTATCCAGAGTTTAGACCTAATTTATCTCCAGAGCAAATATTTAAAATGGGTAGTTTTGGTGGAACATATTGGAGACCTATTTATTCAAGTGTTACAAAAAAAAACTATAAATACAAACATAATAAATATCCAAAATCTTGGTGGGAAGGTTTGGATAATGATGTTTTAACAAGACCGTGGGATGAATATGATAAAAATATAAATAAATATGGCGTAAAAGTAGGAACTACATTAGAATTTTGGCAAAAAAAAAAATGGATTACTAAATATCATCCTTATGGGTGGATGCAGTGGTATTGTGACTTTTATATGGGAAAAAGATGTCCTGACGATGAAAGACAAGTAGATAGATGGACAAAAACTGCTGGTCCAAAAAGCAGGTTTAGATTAGCATTAATTAATTTAATTAAAAAAAAAAGAAAAAAATACAATGATTATACTATTAGTCCAAAAAGAAGACAAACATTACAACATTGGGGTTATAAATTAACAAAACGCGATTTTAATATAAAATAGTAATTTTATAAAAGTATTCTACTTACACTACCTATAAATTTTTTTTTAAATTTTTCTGTCGTATATTCGTTATATTTTTTTTGTATTTTAGAACTAATACATCTACCATTTATACAAGCTATGTCAAAGTCTATTAACGATAATGTACCTTCATTATCAATACAAATGTTTTTTGAAGCTAAATCTAAATGTGCGACTTTTGACTTTTCGAGATTATGAGTTATACAATTTACTTGTTCTTCTATTTGATGTTTGTTTAGAACTATTTTTTTTATAATATTATAATTTAAAAATCTATGATAATTATTTAATGATAACCCCCTTATAGATAAAAAAAATTTATATCTCTTATTATCATAGTTTATTATTTCTGGAAAGTGATAACATTTTTTTTTACAAATACAATTAAAGTTATTATTTATTATCTGTAAACAATCTTTTTCTAAATTAAAAGATTCATGTCGCCTTAATCCATTCCATGGATTTATAAACATATTTTTGGTAGATTTAGTGATTATTCTCATTTTATACAAGTCTGTTTCTTGTTTTTGTTTTTTTTTAGATAATGTTAAAGATATAATATATGTTATACAAATAGTACAGATTATGAAAATTATTTTCATCCTTTATATTAAAGGATAAAAAATAATTTAATATATATGAGTTTAGTTAATTATGATGTCATTGTTGTCGGAGCAGGACTTTCGGGAATAGTTATGGCTGAAAGATTTGCGTCTATTCTGAATAAGCGTGTTCTTGTTATCGATAAGCGCAATCATATAGGAGGCAATTGCTATGACTTTATTGATGAAGATACGGGTATTTTATTAAATCAGTATGGTGCGCATTTATTTCATACAAATGATACTGAAGTATTTCAATATATAAATAAATTTTGTAAATGGAAAAGATGGGAACACAATGTAGTAGGTCTAGTTGATAATCAATATGTATCGATTCCTGCAAATATAACTACAGTAAATTACTTATGTAACGAACAGATAAAAAATTCTGATGAAATGGATAAATGGTTATCTAGTAATCAAGTTAACTATGATAAAATAGACAATAGTGAACAAATGGCTAAATCTAGAGTTGGTAATATTCTTTATGAAAAGCTATTTAAACACTATACCTATAAACAATGGAATTGTTATCCAAATGATTTGCTGCCTGAAGTTCTTGCTAGAATACCTGTAAGAAATAATTATGACACGAGATATTTTTCTGATAAGTATCAAGTTTTACCAGAAAAAGGCTACACTTATTTTTTTAATAAAATTGTTGAAAAAAATCCACTTATTACTGTAAAGTTAAACACAGATTATTTTAAATTGAATAAAGAAATAACTGATCAGATAGTCATATATACAGGTCCTATAGATCATTATTTTTCTCAGTCAGGGTTTCCTTCTTTAGAATATAGAAGTATTTTATTCGAAACAGAAAAAATATTTAATACAAATTATTATCAACAAAACTCTGTTGTTAATTATCCAGATCCTAACACACCTTACACTAGATGTGTTGAATATAAACATTTTTTAAATCAAAATTCTAAACATACAATTATTGTTAAAGAAAAAACAACTAGTAGTGGAGAGCCTTACTATCCTGTATTAAATGATAAAAATATTAAACTTTATGAAAAGTATGTAGAATTAGCTAAAAAAGAAAAAAATGTTCATTTTATTGGAAGATTAGCAAGTTATAAATATTTTAATATGGATCAAGCTATTCGAAATTCTATGGATTATTTTAAAAATAATTTTCTATCAAATAATATAAATGTTTTTAAATAATACTGAATTTTATTTTTATATCCGTGGTCACGTCAGAGAATCATTTAATACAAATACTTTAAATAATTTTATAATTAAATTAAGATTTAAATTTCCAAATGTTAAAATAATTTACCATACATGGGATACTTTTGAATGTGGAAAAAATTATTCTTGGAAAAAAATCCAACAAAATAGAAAAGAAGTTTATATGTCGACATTACAAAGATATTTTACTGATGAAATTATAGATAAAAATAATTGTATAATCAGTACTGAAAATAATATTAAATATTACGGAAATATAGATGGTAAGATATGTAAATCATTAGCTCCAAAAAAAGGATGGAAAAATATGTGGTATGGTATCAACGAAGGTTTAAATAATATTAAAGATGAAGATAAAGATAAAATAATGGTCGTATTTAGATATGATTATTTTGATGTTCCTTTCTCCGGATGTAAGATTCCTAACTTATGTTATAATGAAATAATACAATTTATTAAAAAATCTTTAAATACAGAAAAAACTGTTTTTTATAAAAATACTTATGATATGGGAGTTGATAATTTATATATTAGCAAAGTCGGTGATATAAAAGAATTAGTATCTAAATTTTATTTTAATTTAGATAATATAGAAAAATTATATCCTAATATACGTAATCAAGAAGTTTTAGTTCCATTAGTTTCAAACTTATTAAAATAAAATATTTTTTATCTTTAGTAAAATATATATGTTTAATAAAGATAAAAAACTTTTAAAAGCAACAAATGCTACACCTACTTTTTCATTAAAGGATCAAATTAAAAAATGTAAAGTAGTAGATATTTACGATGGTGATACGTGTAAAGTAGTTTTTAATTTAAAAGATAAATTATATAAATGGACAATTAGAATGGAAGGTTATGATACACCAGAAATGAGACCACCACTGAGTGATCCAAATAGAGATAATATTAAAAAATTAGCAATTTTATCAAAGAATTATTTAATTACTTTAATCAACAGACCAAACCAATTAGTATATATAAAGTGTGGAGGTTTTGATAAGTATGGTAGATTATTAGGAAAAATTTATACTGACAAAAAATGTGAAAATTGTGTTAATGATATTATGATAGAAAAAGGATATGGAAAACCTTATGATGGAAAAACAAAAAAATAATTAAAATTAAATCAAGAGATAATGAAGAATAACATTTTAGTAAGAGAGAGCTATTAAATATTATATGTATAACAGTAATCTAAATATTCTTTATTAATAAAACCATAATTATATAAAGTTTGTAATGTTTTATATTCAGTATCTTTAAAAAAGTCTTTTAAGTTTTTTATAGCTAAAGGTGATAAATAATCATCTTTGTTATTATTTACTCTTTTATCTTTTCGTTTATCTAAATTTATGTTCATATTTAACATTTTTGCTATATTTTTTATATCATCATTTAATGTTTCTTGTTTGGTAACATAAACTATATTTTTGTGATACTTTTCAATAAACTTGCCATTATTTAAATACCAGGATATATTTTTTAGTGTGTGTCCAACTAAATATTTTTTATCAATATTCTTAATATTTATACATATTTGATCAAGTGAATTTATTTTTAAAAAATTATGTATATCTTTACTAAAACTATATTTTATATTTTTATTAATAAGACTTTTTAATCTTTCGTGTGCTGGGATATCTAAAACTTCTTTTGTATTATTATAATGATCTAGTGCCTGAACAACTTTTTTTTCATTATTAATATTAGATACAAATAATTTTAATGGATTTCTAATACTAATAATATACTTTTCATTTTTATTAAATTTAGGTTTAGTACAATGCCATTGTTTAAATTTAAAACAGCCTCCTAATGTAGAACCTCCTGTTTTACCCACATGTATAAATCTAACGTCTTTTTTATTTAACTGATTACTAAATGTTTCTTTTTGGTTGGCAATAATTAGATAAAAAAATATTAATGATAAAAATATTATAATTTGACATAACATATATATATATATATATATAATAATTGAAATTACAAATATTAATATTTGTATGATATACAAATATTAATATGATTATTACAATTAAATCAAGAGATAACAAAGAATTACGTTTTAGTAAGGAAGAGTTATTAAAACTTGATGACTTTTATATTAAAAATTTAATAGTTGATGTAGATGATGATAATAATACTATTGAAATAAATGAAGACTATGAGATTATTCAATGTATTTATGATAGTCTGAGATATAATACATTAATAATAAATGATAAAACAAACTTAATGTTAATGTATATGGTTGCGGATAAATGGTGTACTCCAACATGGTTACTCGAAAGTTTACATGATAAAGTAAATCTAACAAGTAGACAATTTCAATACTGTAATTTAGTAGAAAAATTGACACATAGTATAGTAAAATGTAAAATTTGCGGATGTGGATTTGATAAAAATAAAAATACATCAACTTCATGTAAAACACATCGTAGAGAAAATATAATGAGTAACACAGAAACATATTATTGCTGTGGTAAATCAGAACCATGTATGATTGGTTATCATGTTGAAGATGTAGATTATATTTTTCTACAAAATCTAAAAAATATATAGCTATTTTTGTTGACCGGTTGAATTATCAAACCTAAAGTTCGGAACTCTACCCGGTTTATTATCTTGTGGTCTGTACGCAAACTTCATTGGTTTATTTTTCTTTCTTCTTTCGAGACCTCTTAATAATGATTCTCTAATAGCATCATGTGGTTGTCCGATACAATCTAATATAAATTCTTGGAAGACTGTTTTATCTAGTACATTTTTATTATTTTCTTCTAAATATTTATTCCTGGCCTTAAACAGTCTGGTTATCATTGTCATATAAACTGCTTTGTTAAAATTATTTTTTCTTACGATAGCAGCATGATAATTAGACAATAGATATAAAATAATAACTTGAAATGTACCAAAGTGTGTGTTTTTTTTAGATGAAAAAAAATATGGAATACACCTCTCATAATTACCATATATTCTTAAAATTATTTGATCATTATAAAAATACTCTACACTTTTATCCATAAATTGATAAAATTTATAATATCTCTTTACTTTTATTTTATTTGAAAATTTTTTTTTTAATTTATTTAATGCAACATCGGCATCTTTATTAATATTAGAACTTATTAATTGATAAAATGGTTCCTGAATAATGTATTTATCGAAACCGCTTTTTTTCATAATTCTATTAAAAGCATAATGTCCTACTACAACTAATTTAGAATTATGAATAATTTCCTTTCTTATAAATTTCGTAATTACATCGTGATCTTTTTCTGCCATTTTAATTGTATATTCTATTTTATTATATACTGCATTATCATTAAAAGGATAATACTTTTGTAATTTTGAAAATCTCAGAAAAGATTTATCTAGGCGAAAATATGAGGTCATTGGGTCAGTATATACTCTATATGCATCTATTAACATAAAAAATGGATGTGCCATTCGCATATCTTCAACAATCATAACTGGACAGTTATCAAATATATTTTGTGGCATATATGTAATATCACAGTAGTTAACAAAATTAACAAATAATTTGTATGTTTCTGGATGTACACCTTCTTTACCTTCAACATATTTATATTTTTTATTATGTAAAAAATCACAAATTTCAATTAGATCTTTTATTGGTGTTGGACTATAAAATTCAATATCCGCTAAATCTGTTTCTTTATAAAACCCATCATCCTTATTCTGTGCTTTTATAAGTGCGTTTTGTGCGTAACCACCATATACTATCCTTTTATTTTTTTTAATAAAGTTTTTTAAATGTTCATATACTTCTTTAAACTCTTGTATAGTAGGTTCGTATGTATTTAAATAAACTTTCGCCGCATTTTCAGATATTTTGCTTAAATTATTTTTTATTATATCATAATCATCTGATCTGTACATTTATACTAAGCTTTACATAATTATTTACTTAATTATTTACTTAACTATTGACTGGTTCATCATTAGATTCAGGACTACTTGGTATCAAGTCAAAATTAACATTATCACATCCTATAAACAAATTCTTATAAGATTTTGTATGATCGTTATATTTATATAATTTAATAAAATTATTAAATGTTATTTTATCGTTTTCTTCAAGCTCTTTAAATACTTCATATTTATCTTCAAACATATCAGGAATAATAAAGTTCTCATCTTCCTTAAGATTATCTTTAAATTGTTTGTATAATTTTAAATCGTATTCATATACATTTTTTTTATTTTCAATATGCTCTCTTTGTTTTTGTAACATTTGTAAATTATATTCCATCCGTTGTTTTTTTCTTATTTTTTTTTCTTTCGTATTTGGAGAATCGCTAACTTTATTTTCTGACTCTGACGTAGTAGTATTAGAATACTCTTCTATAGAACTACCATCAGTTGTTTTTTCATCTAAAAAAATATCAGGTATATTTGATTTTGTAATAGAATTATCAATAAATGATTTTATCTCTATATCAATTTCTTGTACAAAATTATTATTTACAAGTCCTTGTATACATACTTTACATTTTTCGATATCAGAAAATAAACCTAAAATATTTTTACCATTGAAAAGCGCGTGTAACATTTATAAATATATATAAAGCATTTTACTTTAAATAAAAATATTTTAGAATTATATTTGTACAATAACTATATATTGTTTTATTTTCAGTCTCTTTTTTATTTTTGTTTTTATCAAAAGCGATAAGTTGATTGTAATTTACAATACTACGTTTGGGTTGTTTTTTTATAGATAGTATATCTGAACCAAGATACCATACAACTCTAGACATTACTATAACATATAATTTAAATTAAAATTTATCAATTTTTTTATCAACTGTATTAGATGAAAAGATATAGTCATAGAGGTATATATAATAATATTAGTATATATGAAAACACAATAAAATCATTTGAAGCAACATTAAAATCGGAATTTAATGGTATAGAGGCTGATGTTAGACTAATAAATGATGGCAATGCTATAGTATATCATGACGATACGCTTAATAGATTATTTAATATAGATAAAGTTGTAGATGGAATATCCATTATTGAATTAAAAAGCATATCAAATGAATTTCTTCTTTTAGAAGATTTACTATCATTTATTAAAAAATATGATTTAGATTGTATTTTAGATATTAAAAATGAAGATTATCTAGTTATTGAAACAATAAATACTTTTTGTAAAATTTTAAAGGTAAATAGAAATAAAATAACATTACTATCTTGGAAATTAAGAAATAACTTATATCCCTTTTTTAAAATATATTTTGCTACTGAAAAAGAGCATTTAACTGAAAGTGAAATATTAAATATTAAAAATTATAAATTTAATGGAATATGTATGCCTTTTACAAATAATAACGATAATACAATTAGAAAAATCTATAAAAAAAATTTAGAGATAAATCTATATTTTAAAAGATATTACTTAAAAAGTTTCGAGAAAAGTAACATTCGTAAATTGGTTAATAAAATAACATATTAAATTATATCATAATATATATATGATACATAAATATATTTTATTTATTTCAACCATTGTAATACTACTGATGTTTGTATTAATTAGTAAACGAAAAAAATATATTGAAAAATATACTAAAGTTGACAAAAAAGATATAATGGATAATTATAACAAGGCTATAAATTTTCATTTTTCATTATACAGTTATAATGGTCCACCTCATTACTCCCATGAATTAATTAAATCTACTAGTTATGAGACAACTGAGCAAGCGTTACTACTATATTACCTAGAAGAAGCAGACAATGTTATTGAATTAGGTGCTAATATAGGAACATCGTCTATTTTAATATCAAAAATTTTAAAAAATTCCGAAAAACAACACGTTGCAGTTGAACCAAATATAGATATATTAAAAGTGTTGGAAAAAAATAAAATATTAAATAAGTCTAAATTCAATATTATACCCGGTATAGTATCACCCAAAGGTGACTTTTATTTAGAAGGAGATGGGTGGGGAGGTCATATCGTAAAATATAAAACAGACAGAAAAGTTAAAACATTTGACTTTTATGAATTAGATGCAGAATATAACTTCAATGTGTTATTTGCTGATTGTGAAGGAAGTTTAAAACAATTACTAACAGATTATCCAAATATTCATAAAAATTTAAGATTAGTAATTTATGAAAGAGATGGTGTCTGTAACTATTCGGTTGTTGACAGCTATTTTCATAATAATAAATTTAAAAATGTATATGATGGCGGACACCATTGTGTTTTTATAAAATAAATACCCTCTTTTTAATATGTTAAAATAAGATTATAGCCAAAATTCAAAATTAGTATACGTTTCTTTTTGTTTTTCTTCAAACTCTTTCAGATAATCATCTTTGTAACGTGTACTAAAGTGTATAAGAATAAAATGTGTATCTGTACAAGATTTAAGAAGTTTTACAATATCATTCCAGTGCATATGTTTCTTTTTTTTTGCTTCAATATAATGTTCATCATCAATAAAAGTACACTCTATAATAACAATAGGATATACAGAAAAATTAACATTAATATTACTATCTGTGTCACAGCAATACATTAGAAGTGGAATATTAACATTATGTGTAATTTCCGTTGTCTTTTTAAGTTCGATTATTTGTTTTGATGTCATCCCTTTATATTCTTCTTTTAGTTTCTTTTTAATAATATAAATACCATAGCCTTGACAAGGAACACTATGTGAAAGTTCATAAGTTTTGATATAGATGTTTGTTTTATTTATTGAAAACATAGCGTGTTTTTCAACAATTGAATTAATTGAAATTTTTTTTGTTGAAAGATTACTGTTCAGACAGTAAAATGCTTGAACAGCTTTATTTAGATTATGTGTCAGACAATCTTTATGCATTACTGGACATTTTATATTATTTTGTAGAATCGATTGTATTGATGCAATGTGATCATAATGTCCATGAGTAATAAGTATAGCATTAGGACTTATTTCAGATGGAACACCCCCATCTAGATAAATATTATAAGGTTTTACTATAAATCCTGTACGAAAACAAGCTCTACTATAACCAGCTATTTCAATCTCTCCAATATTCGGAATAGTATACTTATTATTTGTTGGTGTTATTGCACGCATATAGTTATAAATATAATTTATAATTATATATTTTTCAATTTTTATTATTATGTACGATATGTTCATTTTCCCATTTATTTTTTGGTATATACAAACATCTTGCGTCCAATTCTTTTAACATATGATTAATTACATAATTTAGTGTATTAATACTTCGTAATATATCTTTATTTTTTTTTATTAGATCATCTCCATCGCTTTTTTTAATATAATCTAATAAAATATTAATATCTAGCATTACCATATTGTGTACATAATGATCTTGATAACAACATGCTTTATTTTTGAAATAATTATAATTACAAAGATTTTTAAAATTGCAAAATTTATATGATGATCTATGAATACTATTTGTTTTTTTATTTACTTTAAGCATTTTTTGATTAAGGCGTTGTCTTAGTAGATCGCTTTGTTTATATAAAATATTTAAAATATTATTAAATAAATTTAATTCAAAGTGTTTACTTTGTAAACAATACTTTAGTAATATTTTTATTAATTTATTTTGTTCACGTAAAATTTCTAAACTTGTTAAATCTTTATTAATGAATTTAGGGTTACTAATATTAGAGTTATTAATATTACTATAATACTTTACCTGATTTAGATACTCTGTTTCTAATAACTTAATTTTATTTTTTTCTAAAGACGAATTTTTATAATCTTCTTTTATTTCTAATAATTTGTTTGTTGTTATTTTATTATAGTGATCGGGGTTATAAAATGATAGCATATAATATATAAATATACAAAAATATATATTTATATATATATGAAAACAACAAGAGAAAAAAAGATTGATGATTTTTTATTACAAATTATACCACAACAGGAATGGAATAACACTTTTTATAAAAATTTATTTAAATTAAAAAAACAATATAATGATGAATTAGAAGATTATAATTTTGTTAAAAACATAGATGACTATAAACGCCTTAAGCTTGGTGGTTATATTCGTTACTTTAATCTTGATGATAATTTTAGATGGGGTGGAATACTAGTAAAAAAATATAAATCTAATGAGTTTCATTTAATGGTTATAAAAAATATAAATAATAAAATATCAATTGTTTCTTTCGAAAATAATATAATTTTTTATAAAAATCATAATACATTAGCTGATAAAAATAGAAAACTTTTTCTATCATACTTAGATAAATACGATAAATAGAAAGTACATGAGAATGATATAAAATTATAGCTTAACCTTTTGAAATATTAATTATTTATGTTAAAAAATTAAAAATCTATGTTTAATTATATGGATAATAAAAATAATTTAAAAAATTTTATTAACAACGATATAATTAAACCAAATGATTTAATTGGCGGTAGAAGTAGAATAACACATCATTCAAGAAGATCATCACATCATTCAAGACCACCATCACATCATTCAAGACCACCGTCACAACATTCAAGACCCCCGTCACATCATTCAAGACCACCGTCACAACATTCAAGACCACCGTCACAACATTCAAGACCCCCGTCGCAACATGCAAGACCCCCGTCGCAACATTCAAGACCCCCTTCATATGATCATCAACCACGTCGAATGTCACACGCCGAGAAGTTACATGATATGGCATCTCATGCTTCAAATACAATGAACACATTGGCCGATCATCCTTTAGTAAACAGTGCGTTTAATACAGGGCAACCAAATGTAGATACTGAAATAAATAATCTTGAACAAAGACTTCGTAATTTAGAAGTTACTTACTCGGAAGAAGAAGAAGCAATGGCAAATAAATTCGGAGAGTTAGAAAATGAAAATAACACATTAAAAGGTCATATTCAACATTTAGACGAACAAATAGCTGATCTACGCGAACAACTAAATAAAATTTATTCACAGCAAAATGTTAATAATAAATACGAATCAGATAATATTGATGTATTTAGTAATTCTGATACAGAAATAGACACAACTTTTTCAAATTTAGTTAAAAATATAAATAATTTTTAGTAAAAGTATAAAATATTATTAAAATATTTAAATAATATTTTATATTTCTTATTAGTATATGGATAATAAAAAAATTACAAAAAGACTTACAAGAGATAAAAATTATTCTCGCCCAAGAAATACATACCAAGAAAAATTATCACCTAAAGAAATAAAAAAAAAATTAGAGGAGTATCGCATAGTTGAAAATATATTTGATATTGAAATTAATACACATGTTAGATATTTTACCGTAAATAGTAATACTGGTGAAAAACAGTTTAGATTAGGTGGATTTTTAACAAAAATAAATAAAAATGATAATTATGTAATATTATCTAACGGTAAATTTAGTTGGTCCGTTCAAATCAATGATGCTATATTTTTTGAAAAAATGTCATTTAGTGAACTTAAAGAAGAATTAATTCAAAAAATATCAGAAAAATATAAAAAAGATTTAGATAAATTAAAGGTTCAAAACAGTAACTTAAAAAGAACTTTAAAAGAAATTAAAAATCATATTAAAAAATAAATAAATTTTTTCTATTTTAATTATATATAATGAAAAAAAGTAATTCATATCGAGGAAATAGAAATATTAAATACAGATCTAATAAATCAAGATCAAGCACTAGATCTAAAACTGGATCACATAAATCTAGAACCGGATCACATAAATCTAGAACCGGGTCACATAAATCTAGAACCGGGTCACATAAATCTAGAACCGGGTCACATAAATCTAGAACCGGATCACATAAATCTAGAACCGGGTCACATAAATCTAGAACCGGATCACATAAATCTAGAACCGGATCGGACAGAAATAGAACCGGATCAAATAATAAAAAATCAAAATTTAGCAATCAAAAAAATGATAAATGGAATAGTTTTGCGAACCTTGTAAATGAAATAGACGATATAGATGATATTGGTAATTCTGAAAATAAACAATATAGTAATATGAATAATATGAATAATATGAATAATATGAATAATATGAATAATATGAATAATATGAATAATATAAATAATTTTAATGAAGATGCTATGTTATTAAATCATATGGTACCTATAAATAAAAAATACGATTTAAATAACTATGGAGTTAATGAGAAAGATTTAGTTTCTCCTTTAGAGTTAGCAAATGGAATACAAAATTTTGATGAATCTAAATATGATATAGATATTTCGTCTTATCAAATGCAGCAACAATCATATCCAATGGGACAAATGCCAATGGGACAAATGCCAATGGGACAAATGCCAATGGGACAAATGCCAATGGGACAAATGCCAATGGGACAAATGCCAATGGGACAAATGCCAATGGGACAAATGCCAATGGGACAAATGCCAATGGGACAAATGCCAATGGGACATATGTCAATGGGACAAAATGTGGACATTAATCAATTACAACATAATATAGGTTCAGAAACTCTTCAAAAAATAGACGGTGTTAATAGTGCAATGTCAACTAACACTTTACCATCAGGTTTTAGCGTTGATATGACTTCTTAATAATAATATACTTTTTAATTATTATTGCTCTTTAAAGCTAAATATTTATTTTTATATTTTAAATATTTTTTTAAATATCGTATATCATTAGCAGATTCAAAATACTCATCAGGTGATGTTATGATTCTTTTAGATTCTTCGGTAAGACCAAAATTAGTAAATATATTTGTGATATAATCTACATATTCATCTTTCTTTGGGTTATCATATCTATGTAGCGATACATTGTATGATAATAAATTGTTCAAGATTTTATCCGTTTTTATATTACTCATCGCTGTTTCAAGGACTGTACCAGTGGTTAAAATATTTCTTATATTATCAATTATACCAGAAGTATTTTTTTTATTTAATTCTAAAATATAGACTAACAGAAAAAATACTAATCTATATAACCTTTTTTTATATTTTACATCGGTCCAAGGTTGACTTTTTGTTTGTTCGTATAAAATTTTATACAAGTCTAAAATAAAACCTTCTACATTATAACTTCTAAATTTTAACATCTGACCATCAATCTCTGGATTATTATAACTATATAATTTAGTTAAATCGAAAGTGATATGATGAAGTGCGAAATCATCTAATTTGCTTATAGATACATCAATTAACTCAGCTGGAGAATTGAAATAACCATATTCACTGGGAACATCGGCTGATTCAAATATTAAAACATTATTTATTTTTACTCTATGTAACATAAAATTGTATAGTACATCATTATCATAAAATCGATTTGTCTCATTCAAATACATATAAATTTGATTTGGTTTTATATCATTTATATATCCTAATAAATGATCTTTTTTATCATTAGTTATAAAAAAACTTTTACGATCTATATTCAACAGACTGTTTTGAAGCTCTGATATTACAGTTTGACTCGATTTGTCTTTACCAAATATTTCGTGACCTAATTTGTCATTTACTTGAATTTTGTCGGTATATACATTTTCAGATCCTTCAGGTCTAATATAATTTTCTAAAGCTGGCTGATCATTATCATTTGATTCTGTTTTATAATATAAGTGTCCATTAGCCTGAACACCTACAAATTTTTTTATTTTTTTAAACTGGTCTCCATACGTTTCATCTGTTTTGTTTATTTCTAATACTTCATTTGCCTTTATTAAAACATCTTGTAATACTCCTTTATGAATGTATTCTATTTGAAAATATTTTGATAAATTAAGTTCTATATCAGCCTTGATTTTTTTAATTATTAAGTATAGTTTAACATTAATAATATAATAATGATAATTAAAGTCTGGTAAATCAGACGCAATGATTATTTGATAATCACTATCACTTCTACTAAATACAGTATGATCAAACTGTCTGTTAAATTCTGTTTCAAAATATTTATTGTAAGCTTCAAATAATATTTTCATTACAGTACCTCCTTTATAAATAAAAAATATTTTATTAATAGATATTTTATATTTTCTTCTATGTCCTTCTAACATTTTTTCTATTTCTTCTATAATTAATTTTTGATAATTATAAATATATTCTTGGTTTTGATTTAAATTATTATTATAAAGATTAGTAAAAATATTATATAGTTTTTTTTTTAATTCAAAAAACTTATGTCCACGTGTTTCATTTTCACCATGTTTATTAAATGTAATAGTTGTTTTATCAGGCAGTAGTAATCTATAATTATTTAATATATTTATTTTAGAGTTGTAATTATAACTTGTAATATCTTTGATAAAAATGTAAGGAATTCTGAAATTGTATGGTGTTTCTTTTAGAAGCAATCTATGTTTTTCTCTTTCAATATAATTATTTAGATCTTCTATATCATATTGTCCTTTAAATTTTTTTTCCAATGATTTTTTATCTAACGATAAGAAATATTCTTTTATCATTGGAAATTTATGTTCATATTGTATTTTTAATTGTGTTTCAACAATTTTATCCATCATTAGGGCTGTATAAGGCATTTCTAGAATATCAGTAACATCTTTTAATAAATTAAAATACCCAGAAATTACAGGACCATACTCTCGTATAAGATTATCTTTCTTTAATGGGGTATCAGTTAAATCCACGTAATAATTATAAAATATTCTTTTTAATAGACTTAAGAAAGTATAGGGCGAAAGTTTATTATCACCTAAGTAAGCACCTGAAGCAACAAAATGTTCCCATACTGGATTTTCCATTGTATTTTTTACATCAAGATTTATCACCAAAGAAATTATTGTATCAGTATATCTTTTGTCAAGATACACCGCAGAACCATTTAGTAATACATTTTGAATTTCATTATATAATATACCTTGTTCTTTAAGCATTTTATAATTTATATTTTCATCTAATACATTTACATTGGTATTATATTTTGTAAATACAAAAAAAGCTAATAAATATAATAAATCTAAAAATTCTTTTAAATATCTTTCTGGAAAACAATCCATAATTCTGAATTCAAATCCAAAAAACTTTCCTTTACCTGTTAACTCTCTTCTAAAATCGGCACCCTTTATATTATGTTGTAAGCCCGGGTAATCAAAAATAGACATACGTCTATATAGTTCTTCATTATGTGAAGTTGATCTACTTGTAGAAATATCATCTTCGAGTGGTGCTGTCCCAGCAAATGAATAATGATTAAGAAATAATCTAAAGCTAGATTCTGACTTTGTATCTCTATCCATATATGAATTTATATCAGGGAACGAATAATTTGAAATTAACAACGGTTCTAATAATTGTAAAAACTGAGCAAACGCCATATGATCATCTATATGTTCCTGTGGTCTTGGTTTTGAATATATAAACCTTTCATGAGGCAGTGTTATATTAAAATGATAACTGCCTAGGTATTCTGGATTTTCATTATCTATATTAGTTATTTCTCTGTTTTTTACTATATTTAAGCTAGTATCTACACTAGCAATTTTTGTATAAAATTCACCATCATAACCTTTTAAACCGTAGTCTTTACCATATTCATTGCTAAGATAATCGTTTAGTTTTTTCACAATAAAAATTTTATTATTTTGAAATTCTTTAATCGATTCAGTTACATTATTATTTAGATAATTAAGTGTAGTTACTTCAACCATCGATTCATGATGATTATTAAGTTCATACCAAGTTTTAGTGTCATCTAACATAGGAATTAAATGTTCATTTTGGATATATTCTGGTGTACCTGGTTGAAGTACAACTTCAAAATGTGGATCATAACAATCAATAGCATTACATACATTATATCTATATATTACATCATCTTCAATTTTATGATAAATTATAAATTCTTTTTCGATTCCTAATCCAGATTCTATTGTAGATAATTTTATATTTTTCTCCCTTAACTTATCTTTGGCTATTGAATCAAACTCTCTATCTTCATTAATGTAACCCCACAAAAGTTTGGTTTGTAATTCATATTCTTCATATGTAATAAAATCATTATATAATGTATTTACTGGAAGTTCATTATTAATTCCTAACTTTAATTTATAATAATTTGTTATATTTTGATATCTCATTTCTGGATCTAACCAATAATTGCTATATGTATTAATTCTGCCAAAAGTTTTTAAGATCACTTCTAGAAATAGCAAAATTTTTGTTCTATTTAATCTTTCTCTTATTCTTTTTAGCGAATACATTAGTGCTTTATTTGCTACACCTTTAAGTTGTTCATAGGTTAAACCAGAATCATTCCAAGCTGTATTTTTTTCCCATTGGCTTATGTCTTCTTTTGTAGGATTATTAACCGGAGCTTCATTATCTTTTTTGACATTAGGAAAATCTGCTTTGAATTTGGCTAAAGCATCATCATTCCATTTATTATAATATCCGTGGAGGTATACAATTTTAGCTTCTTTTTCTAAACTTTGAATAAAATCATTGTAATCTGAATAAGGATTATCAATGTTTGATTGAATATGTTTAGCTATATATCTTTTAAAAGACTCACTAGTATGTGTATTAATAATCCTAATACTGAATCTAGTTACAAAAACATTATTTACATATACTTTATGATAAATATCAACTTCTTGATCTGATAAATTACCTGAAATATTTTCAAAAGTAATATTAATATTCAAAGGCGCTACATCTTCGGGTGGTTTTTCTTTTACATCTTCTAAAAAATGTATAGTCGATGTTTCTATTATTGAAAGAAAATCATATGGGTCTACTGAATCAAATGAAACATCTAAGATAGCTGTATCATTATTACCAGTTAAAATATTATTTGATACTAATATAATTTTTTGATTATCAGGTGAAAAAACAATAGATTTAACTTGATGAGTAAATTGAAAACGATTGGGTTGAAATTCATGCATTTTATTCAATGAAATAATATAATCTGATATTATAGGAACCATTTTATTGTTAGTACCTAGTGTCCTTGATATTTTTAATACATAATTATCGTCCCCGGTAATATCTTTACGGGACATAGCCCATAGTGCCATTAAATTTCCGTCATCTGATATGGTGCTTTCGTTAGCATAAAATTGTTTTACCGTTTTTACTGACGTATCAGTTTGTATATTATGAATATACAGTTTATCAAATAGTAGAAACAATAGACTTGGGTCTTGTCTAGTCCTATTTGGTGTGAATTTAACGTCTGAAAACGAACTAACATGGTCTAATTGGGATGCTATTATTTCGCCAAAATAATGTTCTCTATTTAAACCGTATATAACGAGATTGGTAGCGTTCCAAACAACTAAATAGTCTAAACCGGGAGAAGTTACAAATTTTCCTTTAGGTATACGCTTCGTAATATAACGTAATCGCTTAATTCTAAAGTCACTATCGAAAGCATCGCTTAATTCATATATATAGCCATTATTATTAACAAGTAAATTTCCCATGTTCGTAGGATTTTGTATAATACTAATAATTATATCATCTTGATCATCATATGGGTCAATAGCATCAAATGGGTTTTCTATTTCTTTCTTTATGTTGATATAATTTAAGTTAGTTACATCTAATATTACTATAGCAGACACTCTACAGTAAATAAGATGTTTTCCGTCGTGTGAAAAAGTGAAGCAACTTATTTTATGGGGGCCTGGGTCATATGTTGCCAAGAGAATTCCGTCCATTCTAAAAAAAACTAATCCTCTAGTTCCTTTCTTTACAAAATAACTACTATCTGGTGAAAATACAGGACTAATAATTGGATCGTCTGCGAATATACCGGCATCAACAATATACGAATTCTGTATAATGGCTGTTTTTACCAACATTTCTTCTTCTCTAACTCCTCCTATTTGATTCTTATATTTTTTTAAATATTTATTCATATATATATATATATATATATATATATATATAAATAAAATAATACTTTACTAATTGAAAAGTTTAAATGTAGGTATTTGAATCAATTTATCAATAATATAAATATCTGATTCTAATTTAACAGGTACATTATTTTCATCTACCTGTAATTTACCGATGGGATAATATAAATCATAATCGTATACAGTATGAGATTTATCGTAATACCATACATGTTGTACTTTTGAATAATTATTATCGTTAATTTTTTTAACTGCCTTTATTTTTCTCGTTTTAATTTTTATCTTAGATGAATTAACTGAGTTACTTCCATCATCCATCTTGTTATCGTAATCATAATTAAAATCAAAGGCTGGGCCTAAATTTTTATCAAATAAAGAATCTTCTTCAAATTTAAAGCATGAATATTTGGACCCCATCATATTATGTGCTTTGAATAATTCACAATCAACCGATACTTCCTTAACAGCTTCTATAAATGATATTAGTAAATTATTTTTTTTTCTGGATATATTTTCCATCATTTCATCTGATGTTATTTTTCTACTAGATCGTATCATTTTGTATCTATAAACAGTCACTTTTCTTTCTTCCATTGGTAAATCTGAATGATGACATTGTCTAATCGCGCGACCAATAACTTGTTCTATTCTAACTTCATTCCAATAAGGTTCAAGTATATGAACCTGGCGTACATTACGAAGATTAATACCTTCAGCACCTGCGGGGGATAAAAGAATAATTTTTATTAATTTCCCATGTTTATTACTTTTTTTATTAAATAAATTTCTGTTCTTTTCTCTTATTGATTTTTCAATACCGCCATGGAATTCAATATATCTATAATTATCCTTTGGGAAATTTTTTTGATTATCATTTAAATTATATTCTACATCTTTATCAAAACTAATATAACCAAAAAATTCCATATATATTTTCAATACTTGAAGACCTTCCATTTGGACATAATTAGAATATATTAGTACAGGCCCTTTAGAAGATAAACTATAAAATATAATATAAACCATCTTTGGTGATAACTTTATAAATTCATTTAGTAAATTAGAATGTTTTTCATTTTCTATAAACTGTTTAACATTTTTTTTATATTTTTCTAAAAATATTTTAACGTCATTTTTTAAAGTAAAATTTTTATCCTTATCTTTACGATGTAATTCTTTAAAATGTTCTATCAATTTTATTATATAAACTTTAACTTCATTAACATAAGCATTTAAATCCAGATTTTTTTTAATTTTAGATTTATCTCCACGTCCTTCATCAATTTTTACAGCATCGCTTGTACTTATCTTAAATTGTCCTGGTCTCGGTCTTTTTTCACCATTTACTCTACCATCTAAATTAGGAAAAACAAAATTACATGCCTGTCTTGTATATGAAGCATAAGTAGACATATCATCACCTACTTTACCTCTACTCATTTTTCTTCTAATTTTTTCTTTCTCTTCTTCTACTGATTCAAAATAGTTATATATTTCTTCTTGATATTTTTCCATAACTACATTAATATATTCAACATTTCTTAAAGCGTATTTATCAGGTGTTGCTCCAATATAATAAGAAGTAAGTCCCATTATCCGTCTTTGGAATTGATTTTTTTTTTGTTTATTTAAAGTGGCATAGTTACTTGTGGAAATATATATTTGATTAAATATTGCTTCATTTGTAGGAAATATACCTGGCCTTAATAGATTATAAATCAAAGCGAACTCGTATGGATTATTAACAACAGGTGTAGCACTTAACAAAACTATTCTTACAGAATTATCATCTTTTTTTTCTTGTTGAATATAATCATATATGATCTGTGCTCTTTTGCCTTTTTTAGATGATATATTATTATATACATTTCTTATAAAATTATGTACTTCATCAAATATATATAAATTAGCTTTTGAACTGTCAGCTTTTTTTACTGTTTCCAAAAAAGATCTATCAGCATAAGGAGAATCATAATTTACAAAATATATATTTTTTAATCTTTTTTCTTTATCACGAGGTTCGAGCCAATCGTTTAAATCTTTCAACCAAGGATCGTCTTTCAAAGATGCTTTTATTAAAAGAAATACATTCCACTTTGGAGTGTAATTAAATAAAACATTGTAAATATTTATAGCACTTACTGTTTTTCCTGACCCTAAGCCATGATAAACCAAAATATCTTTAAATGGTGAGCGATAATTTAAAAATTGTCCTAAAAAATTTTGATAGAGTGTTATCTCTTTTTTCATTTGAACATTACATGGGTCTTCTCCTTCTTTTCTAATAATTTCGGGAAGTTCAAATTTATCGAAATTAAATAATACCCAGGAAGGAAAAATCTTACCATTTTTTTCTAAATCAATATTTTGTGACATTATTATTATATATTACAAAAAACATTTTATTATTTTTACGGTTTTAAATATAAAATAATTTTGTTATAGTTAGCTATAAAATTCACCTGGTTCTGGAACATGAACAGTTACGGGAGACACGCTACCGTAAACTTGATTATTGTGAATACGTCCTGTACAACCAGATTTTCGATTAAGTTTAGCATAATGATTTTTCTGTAGATTTTCATAATTGTTTTGCTCGTTCGAAGTATCTGAATCGTATATTGGATTTGTATTGTTAGTAATAAATTCATTATTGGCATTTACCGAGTCATCTTTGTCTGTTGGATTAACAACATTGTTTACCTTATTATTTTTCTTTACTCTTACCAGAATGACTACAATTAAAACTAAAATTATAAATAGACCTAACAGTATGAAATAAATATAATATTTATCATCAGAACTGTTTTTTGCTTCAGTTACATTAGTATCAATAATGTATAGTTTATCAACTGTTGTAGTTGTTGTAGTTGTCGAAGTGGTTAAAGTATATGTTACACTTGCCCTTGGATATTTAGTTGAATCTACTGTAGGACCAAATGAGGGGTTAACTGTTGGTTCCATACTGGGAACTAATGTAGGACTTGTTGATGGATCTGCTGTTGGATCAGCTGTTAGATACGCTATTGGATCTACTATTGGATTCATATGGTGTGTACGATCAATGTCGCCGTTGGAATCACACTCTTTGAATTCATTTGGACACACATAAGAACCATTTTTTAGAATAGAGTAAGATCTACAAACTAACACCATTATTCCACGCGAACCGTTAGCCATATAGCCACATGGTCCAGTTCCGACATCACAGTTTGAACAAAAAGTTATACTTTCTGTTGTGTTACTAGTAGATGTGCTGGTTGATGTACCTGTTGACATACTTGTTGATGTGCTAGTTGTGCCGGTGGATGTGCCAGTTGTACTAGTTGATGTGCCAGTTGTACTAGTTGATGTGCCAGTTGTACTAGTTGATGTACTAGTTACCGTACTGGTTGATGTGCTAGTTACCGTACTGGTTGATGTGCTAGTTACCGTACTGGTTGATGTGCTAGTTACCGTACTGGTTGTACTTTTTGTACGAATATTAATGATATTGCTAATATTGCTTTCTCCAATATCATTAACAGCTGTAACATATATTTTGTAGTTAGTATAATATGTTAAATTATCCAAAGTATATTTTTTTGGTATATCAGTATAGTAGTAATCACTGGTATCAGCTCGCAATGTTCTATATTTGTTGTCATCAACATATATATGAAATGCTTTGATGAATGTATTATTGTATGTCGACCAATCTAATTCCAAAGAATGTTCTGACAACGGATAACCTACAATGCGAACACTATCAGGTTCTCTTTGAATACACACTTTACCAATTGAATCAAATGGACACTTATCAACACACATGCTACCGTAATTGTAGAACTTACATTTTTGACATAGTCGTGGTCCGGGACCAAAGCAACCATTGCACATATTATGACATGGTGGACAATTCTTACCATTGTTTTGTAGTTTAAATTTTTTATTTGTTAAAATATTCCAATCGACCGTATTTACATAACATAGTCCTTGATGAGTATCATTGTTATCATTAATATTATGTTTGATAGCGACACTATACTGATTCAGATACAAATTATTTCCTCCAATTATTTTTAAGTTATGTAAACCTTTCAACGTTCTTATGTTATGACTATCAATGATAACCATATTCCCGGTAATGTTTTCGAGCTTATTAAGTTGAACTAATGAATTAATCTGATTTTCACCATTTATGAAAAGATCACCTTCAATTGTAGTACAATTTTCTATACTTTTCAAGTCTTCTATTTTGTTAATATAATATCTATCATTACTACATAATTTACTTTGAACATGATTAACGTTCAACATAATAAAAGTTGATAATACTAGTGTAGTCATATTAATATACTAAGAGTTGGTTTCATTGATTATAATATTCAATTATTTTATAAATATTTAAATAAACTATTTTAAAATATAATATGAATATAAATACATTAAAAAAGGTTTATTCAGAAGAAAATTGTATAGATTTTAAATCTTTAAAAATAGATGGAGAAGGAATGTGGTCAATTACTCACCCTAACGATGCGGACTTAGTATCAGAAGAGATCAAAAAAATGGTTGGTACAAAAGTTCATATAGTGGATATGAATTCAGGGTGTGGTGGTAATCTGTTTTCATTCGCAAAATATTTTGATAAAGTAACAGGTATCGAATTAGTATTAAACAGATTTTTAATATTAAAAAATAATATAAACTGCTATAATTATGCAAACATTACCATAGTACATGATAATTGTATAAATCATATAAATTTAAATTATGATGTATATTTTTTTGATCCACCGTGGGGTGGTCCAGAGTATAAAAAACATAAAAATGTAAAAATATATTTATCTGACATCTTAATAGAAAACATTATATCTAAAATATTAAATAAATTAATTGTAATAAAATTACCTTTCAACTATCAAAATAATTTTCAAAATATTAAAAAAAAAATAGTTTTAAATAATATTATCATAGTTTTTATAATAAACAATTAGTTATTTACCTTATAGTAAAAAAGTAAATATGCTTCTTTATTTATTATTTTAGAAATATCTTTTATTTCGGTTACTGGATTCTCATCGTTATAGTGACACCACTTTTTATCAACTCTGTTTTTAACAATACTAGTATAATGTCCAAAATTTATTCCCATTCCTAAATTATGATGTAAATTTACTGCAAATAGATTATATTTGTTTGTTTTGTTCTTGTTTGATTTATGTATATATTTAGACAAGTCTAAATCGTATATAGGATAATCAATATGATTTGTTAATTTAACACTTGGAATACCATATCTGTTAAATTTAAATCTTTTTATTTGTAATATTAAGATATTTGGTAATTTTTCAAAATATATCTTTTTTTTACTTTTATTTTTTTTGCCACAGAAATCACATGTTATCATATTATTTTTATCTAATTGTTCTTCAGATGTGTAATCATCTAGTAAAGTATAAATATTCATTTCTTTATCTAAATTAGGAATAGACAGTTGAATATTTTGAAATAATTCATATCTATTTGATACGTTGCAACATTCAGTGCATTCAATTGTATTATAATACATTCCAGTAAATAGCATTTTAATTGGTGAAAACTCTTTTTTTATCATTTTTGTCCATTGATTCTGAGAAATTAAGTTTAATAGATTATTTTGAACAGGAAGTTTATCAGAAATTATATTACTCCCATAAATAACTAATACTTCTTTCGAAATCTCTTCGTCAATTTGATTAAGAATAAAGTTTAACAATTCCTGAGAATCCTGTTGTTCATTTTCCGCCCACATAGAATTGATATTTGATATACAATATCTAAACGAACGCGGAGTTATAGAACTATATTCATTCTGTAGACTTGTATTAAATAAGATGTAAAACTGATATAATATAGAATCTTCTATATTATCATCATCAAATTTTTCTAATATATTTTTCTTATAATCTAAACTCAGAATCCAGTCACTGAATAAAGGCGTTTGTTGTAATATAGATAAGATAGAGTTCATATAACATGTTACTCCATTTATATTAGTAAAACTACTACAATATGCTGACATTTATATATATAATAATAATAATATTATATAAAATCAATTTTTAAGTTTATTTTCTATGTTAAATTAACAATGAAAATAAATTATGTAAAATTTTCAAAAATAAAGTCCAAAGAACAACTTAAAAAGTATGATTTATATAAACCTATATTTTTAGGTAATTATGTATTCCACTACTTTATTTTAACAGATAATTTAAAAGCACTACAGTTAACAAAATATCCTGTACATTTTCAAAATAATGATGGATATAACGGTTTTATATTAGCTAGTAAATACAATAATTATAACATATTAACATATTTTATAAAAACCTACCCTAAATATATTTTTAATTTAGATAAAGACTACAATACTTTTTTACATTACTCTAATCCTGGTGATAAAAAATATTTAGATTTAGTATTATCATTAAATATAAAATGGAATAAATTGTATCAATTATACAATAAAAAAGGTATTTCAAGTTTAGATAACTTATTTTTAATGGGTAATTATACTACTATTTCAAAAATAATAAAAGCAATAAATTTTAATTATGATGATTACTTAAAAGTACCTTATACATTTAGTATAATTTTAAATAATAATTTAAATTCAAAAAAAATATTACTAATTTTAAAAGAAATACGAAATCAGGATAAACATATTTTTAAATATAACGATAATTTAGGAAATAATATTTTATATCCAATTGTATTGAATAATGATATTGTTCTATTAAAGTATTTTTATAAAAAACCAGTTGATTTTAATTCTTATACACCGATAAATACGTATCATATATTTAAACTAGCTTATAATAAAGGAATAATATCAAAAGATTATGAGATGGCTAAACTAATCTGGGATAAGATTAAAAACACACATGATTTTACAGAAACGAATAAAAATGGAGATAATTTAGTTCACTATATTTTAAAATCAAGAATAGACAACAATACTGGAAATGAGGAAATAGAAGATGAAATGTTAAAAAATTACGATCTTTGGAATATGATAAATATGGAAAAAGTTTCACCCATTGATTTAATAACTAAATTAAAATTTAATAAATATAGTAAATATCTTGTTAATTCAAAGATAGCTGAAACTCCTAAAAAAATTACTAAAAAATGGAGAGAATTTTTAAATGGTTTAGAAAAAGTTAAAAATACTAATAAGATAAAATTAATTAATACAAAATATACACATGGAAATATTTTTCAAGCAAGATTCACCGACACTGCTATTTTCGGAAAATATCTTTCAAATAAATATGAAAAATTATACTTTCCTATTTTAAACAAAAAAGCGGAAGTAGATATGTTACAATATACAGGTTTAATGTTACCAGCAGATATGTTAAAAGATAATTTAAACTTTCCTTGGATGATAATATGGAATGATGTTGATAATTATTTTATTCACCCACACTTAAATAAATTAATTAAAAAAAATAAAGATAACTATGAATATGGGTTTGTATACCTCAGTTTGATTTTACCTAATGGGGGACTTCATGCTTCTTTAATTTTTTATGATTTTAAAAATAAAAGTATCGAGAGATTCGATCCATATGGTAATACAATGGGATTAGATTCTGAAATGGATACTATTTTAGAGAAAGAACTTAAAATAGATAATTATGAATATATTATTCCATCAAGATATCTACCAGTAGCTGGTTTTCAAACTATTTCAGATGAAAATAATCTTCTTAATACAAAGTTTGGTGATTTTGGTGGCTATTGTCTAGCATGGTGTCTTTGGTATATAGAACATCGTTTATTAAATAAAAATATAAATAGAAAAGTTTTAATAAGAAAAACGTTAAATAAATTTTATACAAATAAATATAAACCTATGGAATTTATTAGAAATTATGCAAATAAAATAAATAAATTTAGAGTTGAATATTTAGTTGATAAAGTTAAATTTCCAGAAAAAATAACATCTAATGAAGTTTTGCCATTAAAATATCTTAATAATTTAAGAGAACATATTAATAATAATTTTTAACATATTACTTATTCCTCAAATTTAAATATTTTTTTTTATATTTAAGATATTTATTTTTAGCCACTTTCTCCATAATATCATTTAATTTGTCATATAATGCTTTGAGTATTTTTTCATCAGTTCCCATAAATTCACCAAGAATTTCAATAGTCTCTCCCATATTTTCTTTGATTATATCATAATTTTTATCTGCTAAAGTTAGCTTCTCTTTTGTTACATCTAATTGTTTATTTTGTGATTCTATTTTATCTTGCTGTGCGTCTACCTGGTTTCTATAAATTTGTAATTCATCTTCTGATAGCGTAAGTTGTTCTTTTACTTTTTTAAATTCAGCCTGTTGTTTTTCTATTTTACTATCATATTCACCTTTTTGTTTTTTTATCTCTGCTTCTGATAGCGTAAGTTGTTCTTTTACTTCTTTAATTTCAGCCTGTTGTTGTTCTATTTTATTTTCATTGCTTATAACACGGTCAAATTGTTTTATTACATATGTTTCTACATCTTTTACAACTATTTTAGCGTTAGCCAACGGGGTATCTACATTTATAAATAATTTTAATAAAAATTTTAAAAAATTATCATTTTTGTAATTCAAAAAATGTTCGTCTTCATAGTTAATATCAGGACTCGTTGGAATACTATCTAATTTTAATACATGATTTTCATCACTTTTTGATTCTGATGAAGTTATTCTAATCGGAAAATCATCTGTTATCTTAAAAAGAGTCTCTACATCTGCGAACCTATCCCTACTTAATATGTAAAATTTACGTTTTGCGATTTTTTTTAAATATTCAGCAGTAGCTAACAGTAATACATCGTCGTGTTGATTAAATTTATTATGAACTGCTTCATGTAGTCTTTCATAATTATCTTGGGTAGGTTGTGGTCTAGTGGATGAACCTTCCTCTTCAGAATCTTCATCACCAGAACCTTCCTTTCCAGAGCCTTCATTTCCAGAATCTTTATCTCCAGAATCTTTATCTCCAGAATCTTTATCATCTGGTATTTTATCTAATTTTATATTTTGAAGCTCTTTTAATAAATTTTGATATAGTTCAGTCTCTAAATTAATATCATCGGTAGTAATGGCGGTCATTTTAAATGTATCATCAATTTTCTTATCTTTTAAAATTCCTCCTATTATCGAACTAGTATCACTTGGTAAGTTACCTCTACCTCTACCTCTACCTCTACCTCTACCTCTACCTCTTCTATCCTTACCTTTAATAAAACCTTTACCCTTACCCTTACCTTCATCTTTATTATTAAATCCTATCATCATAGTTGGTAACAACGATCTTACTACAATGTAGTTGAAATCTTCCATTTGATAAGTATCTATTTTACAGCCAGAATTATCGTTTTTACAAAAAAATATAAAGTAAAGTTGTTCTCGTACTAATTTAGTTAATTTTAAAATTTTTTTAAAATCAAATGGTTCTCTACTTTTTTCACCGCCTTTTATATTTTCGGAGTCAACTAAAATTATTATTTTATCTGATGGTATTTTATCAATTATATTTTTTAATGTGATCATATATAGTATTTTAGAATTAAAATCTAAGTCATAATAGACAAATGAATGAATTTCTTAAAGAATTAATTGACAAACAACTTAAATGCGACGAAGATAAAAAACTAAATGTAAATGATATGAAAAGAATATGTAAATATACAGAATCATCTTTGTTTGGACAAGAGTGTTGTTTATGGAAAGGAAATATAAATAATAATAAATCTGGTTATATTAATTTTTACTTTAATAAAAAGAAACAAGCATTGCATAGATTATTATATATTAACTATATTGGTGATATCAGTAATAAATATTTAACATTTAGTTGTAAAAATAAAGGAATGTGCTGTAATATAAATCACATAAAGTTAAAACATAATGATGACATTATTATAAAAAAAACTTGTAATAAAATAATTAGATTTGATTAGATCAAATCGATAAATTCTGTATTGTCGATATCTATTTTTTCATCTTTTGACTTTACCTCGCTGGTGAACATAAAATCGGGTTCTTCGTCTTCACTATCTTGTTGTTCAACATTGTTCAAACATCCTTCTTTTTTCAATCGAGCTACTTGATCGGACGTGTACTTGAATATTACTTGATATTTTCCAGTTGGATCTTCAGTTAAAGGTTCAATTAGAACAAGATCACCAATTCTACATCTTGATCGTTTCTTTATAACACCTCTGAGAGATGCCTTTTTTTCATCACCAGCTATTGTTGTTATATCGAATTGACAATTTCCTTGTAGTTTAGTAATATGACCTAAGATTTCTCCATTGGATGCGTCTGGGTACTGTAATTCTGTGTGTTTGTTTTTTTGACGAGTAGCATTATTTCCACCTTTTTTTCTATATGGCATATTATATTATAACAATGTAAATATATAATATAATAATCAATTTTTTTATACCCTTGAAACTTTAAAATGGGACAAAATGATAAATATTAATTATTTTTTTTTATATCAATAAAAGGACACAGTTCTAATATAGATTTAGTATTTATAGGGAATTTAGGATTAGGATATTCATTTATTAATTTAATTGTTTCATTTGTAGAAATTTGTTTATTATAAATATAAGGTATCATTTCATTATAATTATTAATGTTCAATGATCCATAATAATCTCTATATTTAAAAAATCCTCCTTCTATTTTGTTTGTTAATTTAATCCACATACATTTTACATTATATGCGTGACTTACTATTATTCCATGTAAACTACTGGAGATAGTCATTTCACATTTTAAAATATCTTCAATTACAATTTGTATAGGCTCAGTAACATCAATTATTTTTACATCATCCTTATTTTTACTATAGATTGTATTAAACTGTTCTTTATCTATATAATGTGGTATAATACCTAATTTATATTTTTTCTTAACTTCAGGATAATAAAAATACGGTAATATTAAACTAATGTCTCCATAACGTTCGGGACAATTAATACCAAGTTCTAGAAGCCTGTTTCGCGTCAATGGACCTCGAACAGATAAAATGTTTTTTGGTTTGATAATTATTTCAGTACCAAACATAAATCCTGTACCCCATATTATAGAATTGTTTCTAGCGGACGCAAGAATACTACTAGTCCCTATTACAACATCTTCTTTTTCTTCACCGCCGTTATTATCAAGAATTGGTTTTTCCAAAAATAAGTTCTCATATATAAATGGTGTTACATAATCTCCAAAATTATAATTATTTCTACATTTACATTTATTATAATAATAAACATATTTGTATTTCTTTGTAAAAAAATTATTAACAATATTTAAATTATTATTATGATAGTTCCCTTTCCAATTTTTGTTATTCCAGTGAGAAATATTACTCGTATTATTTAAATAATACAGTTGACAAGGTGATAAGTTATTTGGATCAACATACCAATCTAAATGTCTAGCATCATAAGGTTGGTATGTTCTTATACTATTTGTATGTGGAAAATTTTGAGGTATATTTTTTGCAGAAAAAAGTTGAAAAGTTGTATCTGTACCACACTCTAGATATTTATATTCTTTATTTTTAAATAAAATAGTTTTCCCGGGGTGCTTCCAATACATATTTGTATGTCCAGCAATTGCTACCTTTTTTTGATAATATTCATCGGGTATATCATCTATTTTTAGCATTGGACCTACTGATATTTTTTTTAATTTATGTAATAAATAAATATAAAATTCAAGTATATTACCATTAACATTATTTAATTCAATATCAGCATCTGTCATAACTATATATTCGCACTCTGGGTTTTTTGAAATATAATCTTTTATAGAATTAATTACTGTATGATGATTATTTACCTCTGATTTATATACAGTATATCCTTCTATCTGTTTAGTATTTAAATAATTAATTGTTTCAAAATAAGTTGAACATACATTATGAAATATAATTTCAATAGGAGTTTTAATATATTTTTCGCAAGATTCTACTGTTTTTTTTAAAATTTCATATTGATTATGAACAATAATAAAAATTGGTATTTTAGTCATTATATATATATATATATTTATATGTATATATATAATTGTCTCATTTTAAAGTTTTAAGGGTGTAAATATTTAAATTAATAATCAATTTTTAACCAGAACAAGATTCACATTCATCATTTAACCTCTGTCGAATTGTCGGATCTATTGTTACTTTAATTGCAGAATTTGCTGGTTTACTCCTTAAATAATACATACCTGTCTTTAGTCCATTTTTCCATCCCCAATTATGACAAGAATATAGTTTTTGATTGTTAGGAACAGCCATAAATATATTCATACTTTGAGTTTGATCGACAAACGGAGCCCTTGCTTTTGCATTCTTAAGAACCCAGATTTGTTTAATTTCCCATATAGTTTTATATAGGTCTTTATAAATGTTTGGTATATTATGAATATTTCCTACACTACCGTTATCTGCAACAATTAACTGCTTAGTATCTTCGTTCCATTCACCTATAGCATATAGATCATTCACCAAATGTTTGTTTACTATAGGAAAATCACCTGCTAATACTCTTCTTGTATAAATATTGCTAGTAAACCATTCGAAACATTCATTATTACCAAGAAGCTGAGATGTACTGGCAGTAGGCATTAAAGCGGTTAAAAGTGAATTACGAACGCCATGAGTTGAAATATTTTTTTTTAACAAACTCCAGTCATAATACTTTGGTTTATGATCCCACATATCAAACTGAAATATCCCCTTAGATATGGGAGAACCTTCAAACGTAGAATAAGGTCCATGTGCTTTTGCTAACTCCATACTAGCCGATAGCGCAGCATGATAGATAGTTTCCATCATTCTAGCGTTAAAACCACACGCTTCATTACTATCAAAGTTAATTCTCATCTGTACTAATGTATCAGCTAAACCTTGAATACCAAGTCCTATAGGACGATGTTTTTTATTAGATAATTCACCTTCTTTTGTTGGATAATAATTTATATCTATAATTTTGTCTAAATTGATAGTAGCATCATGTGCTATTTTCCACAGCTTTTTAAAATTATATGTAGCACTAGTAAATTTAATCATATCATTAAATCCTCCTATGTGTTCATTTTTATAATATATCTGTGGAAATGTCAACACATCCGTATGTTCACATAGTTTTTCTCTGTGGTCTTTTTCATCATAACTAACAATATCAAAATTAAATTTATTATACTCCATAAAGTTTTTAGCCCATTTACAGAAGTTACAATTTGGAATGGTATAAATCGTCCATTTAAATTTAGATTTAAATGGAACAATACAGCTATTTAATGCAATTGATCCTAAATTACATACAGCATGTTCTTTTGAATCAGATACTTCTACAATTTCAGCACATAAATTGCTGCTTTTGATAACTCCTATATTTTTTTGATTTGATTTTCTATTTATCGAGTCTTTATATAACATATAAGGCATACCTGTTTCTATTTGAGATTCTATTATTTTAAGCATCAATTTATTGGCAGATATTTTTTTTTTGTATCTTTTTTCTTCTACATATTTCCAATATAATTTATTATACTCTTCACCATATACATCGGTTAAACCAGGAGCTTCGTGAGGACAAAATAAATACCAATCGGAATTTTTTTCTACTTGTTCCATGAAAAGATCAGAAACCCATAATGCTAAAAATATATCTCGTGCTCTTTGATCTTCGGCACCATGATTTTTTTTAAGATCTATAAAATCAAATATATCGGCATGATGAGTTTCTAGATACATGGCAAAACTTCCTTTTCTTTTACCACCTTGGTTAAAATATCTTGATATCCAATTGTACACTTGAATCATCGGAACTATACCAGACGATGGTCCATTTGTACCTCCTATCAAACTACCTTTGGCTCTAATATTACTTACATGTAATCCAACACCACCACCCCATTTAGATATTTTAGATACTCTGTCCCATGTTTGTGTTATTCCTTCAAGTGAATCTTCCGTTCCTATCAAAAAACAACTGGATAACTGAGATCGTGTAAGTCCTGAATTGAATACAGTAGGGGAACCATGAATGTAATTTTTACAAGATAACATATCATACGTTTTTTTTGTTTCAGCAAGATCTCCTTTGTGAATGAAAGATGCAATTCTAAGAAACATGTCTTGTGGTCTTTCGTAAATTTCTCCTGTATGTTTATTTTTAATTAAATAAGCGCGTTCGAGTGTTTTGAAGCCAAAAAAATCAAATGTGTAATCTCTTTTGTAATCTATCATATTATTTATAGCTTCTTTATTTTGATTTAACCATAATAACCACTCTTCATTTAAAAATGGATTTTCATTTGATACGTTTTTCTGTATTAGATTCATTTTGTCAACAAAATTATCACCAGATTTTTTTTGGAGATTACTTATTAAAATTTTACCAGCAATATTATGATACATATGATGTGTAGTAACCATATTCATACAAATATTTGCTGATTCCAAGTCTAATTCTTCTGTTGTTATTCCCGGATATATCGATTGAATTACTTTTTGAGCTATTAGTGTTGTATCTATGAATTGTTTTTCGTTTTTTGTTATCAACTTATCTAATCGGGATGTTATCTTATCAAATTTTACAATTTGTTCTTCACCGTCACGTTTAACTACAAACATTGTTATATTATTATTTATCATATAAAAGAATTAAGATTCATTTTTTTTTAAATACTTTTGATATTTTTTTTGTAAATGTTCAAATTTTGCTTTATATTTGAGGTATTTATGATGAAAAGTCGCCTCATCTGCTATTGTAGCGTATTCAGCCTGTTGTACAAAAGCACATTGTTGTAATACCCGAAGACCGGTGGTACCAGGTGGTATAGTGACATACTCGACTTGAAAATCTGATAAATATTCAGTATTTCGTAAAATTGCTACCGCTTGATTAAACCTTCCTATTAAATCAGCTACTCCAATCTTACAAACAACTATACCAACGCCATGACCTCCGTTGTTTTTAAAGGTAAATGATATAGTAGTACCATCCTGACTGATAGTAGTTTGTATTAATCTCATAATATATACATTTACCCTTGTTGCTCCTACAGTCACAATTTCATCGTTCGCACTAAATCCAGTTGACTTAACATCGTAACAGCATCCTCGTTGGGAATCATATATATCACCAATTTTAGGTAAATTTATTAAATGAAAGTCAGCTGAATGTTCCGCAAATATACCTTCTAGTAATATATTATACATGAATCTTCTGAGATCAGAAGGCTCAACACTAGTACCTGCTAAAGATCGACGATATAATTCTCTCGCATCTCTGTCATTAGCGGCAGGCAGAGCTTTTACAATTAGCTGTCCGGTATCATCTTCTTCAGTATATGCTGTTCTCTTTCCCGAATTTTTGACATCAGGACCAGGGTATCGCAGCTTATTTTTACTAAGTAGATCAAAATAATTATAAGATTCTTCATGTACCATTACCGCTATAATATTCCAGGATAACTCATCAGCCCTATCGGGTAGTTGTATTCCAGCTGAGAGTAGAGCTCCCATGTTAAAAAAAAATCGATTTACGTAACCTTGTCGGTGCGGTGGTTCATGCGTTGGGGGATTAATTGTAGCCTTCACTAATTCTATCATAAATTGGTTCATAAGCGGATCTTGAATTCTTTCTATTGCTTCTTGGAACATACTGTCCAAGTCTCTTATTTGCCGGCGTCTACCTTTTTGTATAGATCTAAAAGCATCATTTAAAAATTCAGCTAAAGAAAGCACTCTTGTAGGTCGTTGTCCCATGGCTGCCGCAGCTAGCCCGGGCGTTGGCCGTCCCGTGGCTACAACAGCGCCTGCATCACCTCTACCTCTACCTCTACCTCTACCTCTACCTCTACCTCTAACATCTGCTCTGCTAACATCCACACCTCCATCGCCTCTACCTCTACCCATACCTCTAACATCTGCTCTGCCAACATCCACACCTCCATCGCCTCTACCTCTACCCATACCTCTAACATCTGTTCTACCCATACCTCTAACATCTGCTCTGCCGACATCCACACCTCCATCGCCTCTACCTCTACCTCTACCTCTACCTCTACCTCTACCTCTACCTCTACCTCCATCACCTCTACCTCTACCTCCATCACCTCTACTTCTATCAACATATGTCCATGAGCTATTGACTGACTCACCATGGGGATTCGCCGCTGCGAACCCAATGGGTAACTGCCTGTCTGCTCTATCCCACCTTGATACAGCATCCAGTCCGTACTTTTCAAAAAATCCAATAAGCGTCGTTGGTACACCGTCAGAAATTCTAGTTTCTGGAGATTGTTGGATATCATCAACTAACAATGGCGGGTCTATACGTTCATTTTCACCACTTATTAATAGTGATATCAGTGCTGACGGACCTCGTAGTTCTAATATAGCCTGCGTACGTCTGCCAATTTTTCTACTATTAAAATCATACTGATCAGTATGTGCTGCTATTGTCAAAGCCGGGTACTCTTGTGCTAATCTTTTTATATTAGCCCCTCCTGTACCCAAAAATCTACCCGGGTGTGTTATTCTTAATAATCTAATTTCACTCATATATATATATATATAAATAAAAAATCTTAATATTTATTAATGTTTAGAAATCAAGGAAATCAATTTTATGTGGATAATAATTTAGTTGAAGCTTTAAATTCATATACAGAATCTTTAAAAACAAACGAAAAAGACAAATATATTACATATAGGAATATCGCTATTGTACATCAAAATGAAACAAATTTTAATGAAGCGTTAAGCAATATTAAAATTTCATTAAAAGAGAATTCGAATGAAGCAAGTAGCTGGAATTTATTGGCTGAAATTTTATTTAAATTAAATCGACACGACGAGGCAAATGTAGCACTTTCTCAAGCAAATAATCTAAAATTAAATAATTCAGATACGGAATCTGATAATGATTCAGATAACGAAATTAAACAAGAAGATATTAAAAATGATGATAATTTATCAGATGAAAAAATAAAAAATTATGATTTAAGTGATAAAAATGAACTGTTTAAAAAATTTATGAGCAATAGTGTATTAAGCGAAAAATTACAGAATGAGAATTTCCAGAAAAAAGTATTAGAAAATAAAAATAATCCTTTTGCTATATTTCAAGATCCGGAAATGATGGATATGATGAAAGAAATGGCGACAACTTTTAAATAAAATATATTGTATTATAATATGAGAAAAATAATCAGTTTACCAAATGGCGGGTATCCAAATATAAAAAAATTAAAAAGAATAGAAATTAAAAAAGAGATTGTTAATAGTAAAGAAAAAAGAAAAAGATTTTACAGCGAAAATTTGAATATAAAAGATCTTTTTTTACATACAAAAAAAGATTTTTTAAAAACAAATAAAGAAGATTTGGATATAATCGAAACAATATAAACCCTTATCGTATTTATAGTCTATATAAATTATAAGGTATATTTTAATAATTCAACGGATTAAACATAATATATCGCATATACTTTAAACGGTATTTGATTAGATTCCGAGTATAATTTAATATTTATACACTCATTTTTAATACTAAGATATTTTTGTATACTTTTATCAGTAATCTTTACACTTCCATTTGAGTATATATTTACAACTTCATTATAATCATTGTATACAATTATTGGATAAGGAAACATAAAACTTAATACAAGTAGTTCAACAAAACCATTAGTATTATAAGTCTGTTTTCTTAAGTTTTTTATAATATTATAAAATTTATTATTATTTGTTATGTTAAATTTTTCATAGAGTTCTTTAAATAATTCACTATTGTTTAAATTATTTTGCATGAAATCAATTATATTAGCTTTAAATAAATTTACTAAATCATTTTGTAATTCTGATTTAAATCCTAAATTTCTAGACTCAGTAGAATATAATGGATTATTTATCCAAAAATAACTGTTGACATATGCTCTTATAACACTATTGTTGTTTGACACCACTTCTTGACTTAACATATCACCCATAGATTCAAGTAAAGGCATATCATCATCCTCATCAACTTTAAATACTTTTGAATATCTTTTACCTATAGTCGGTGTTCTATTTTTCCCGAATAATTCATTCATTATTTTTTTAATATTAAAATTACTAGTTTTTATAATTTTTTGATTTGGTCTATATGAATATTGCATATAATCGACAATATCAGAAACATAGTATGATTCCTCCTGTAATAATTCTTTATATTTAATTCCTTTTATTAACAATTCTTCAATAATTTTATAAATATATTCTAAAATATATAATTCTAATATACTAAAAATACATGTTACTCCATTCCAAAAACAATAAGAGTTAGAATTACATTTATCTTTATTACGATAGTTACTACAAAGTGATCTTATATTTTTAATACTAAAGGTTGAATAGTCAATTTCATCTTTAATAAAATTAATAAATTGTTTTGACTTTACTTTACTGTTTACAATATCTAATAGTATATTTTTAATTTCTTTGTTTTTCTGTGTTGTAGATATATTTTTACTATTAACAATATTAACAATATTATTTTTTACTTTTGGATTAAAATTTAAGTAATTACTAATTTCTAATCTAAACAAGTTATATCCTTCATTTTTATACAGTCTTTTATTTACTCTATTAGTACTCTCATCAACATTTTTCTCATTTTTAATAATCTCAATATCTATAAGTTCTTCCTTTGTTTGAAATTCAAAAGATAAACCAAATTTTTTAAATTGATTTGATGTTACATATTCACTTTTAATAGGTATAATTAATCCATTTTTTAATAATATAGATGTTATATAATAGGCATTATCTTGTGACTTACTATAGTATATAGTAGTAGGAACAAATGTATTTAAGTTAAACTCTTCTAATATTTTATTGACAGACTTTAAATTTTTAATTGTATCTGATATATTATTTAAATTACTATTCTTAAAATCTACAATATCAAGTATAGGATAATTGTAGCTTGTACCAGATGGTGTTACAGGCCACAAAATATTATCTTTTAATAATAAATATCTACATTTATTTCTTTTATCAATTATTTGTTTTTTTACAATAATATTTTTTTTTTCAAAAAAATTAATAATTAGTTTACAAGAGTATTCTCGCATAATATTTAAATTTACTAAAAATTTATTAAAACAATTCATATTGTAATATTCTAATATAACATTAATTAATTCACTATACTCATTTTTTATAAAAGATTTTTTTAAACTTATAATTTTATCACTTGGTGTTTTTTTTACTAAATATATGGGAAAAAAATACTTGGATTCTTTAATAATAAATATAAACTCTTTTTCTTTATAAATTTCATTTTTATTTTCATAATTTAAACAATTAAGTACATGATATTCAGAAATTTTATCTTTTTCTAATGTTGCTCTTATTATTTTTGTTTTTTTTTCAAATATCATAAAACAAATTCCATTTTTTGTAAATACGTTCGGTAGTTCTGCAAATTCACCTAATATATCATATTCTAAATACAAACTATTTTTTATAAAATCTATAAAATTTTCTCTTGTATTAAAACTTGTTTTTATATTACCATTATTTAAATATGTAAATATTTTATCATTAGTATCATTTTTTAATATATCAATAAATTTATTTTTAATATTATCAATACTCATATTGAATATATTTGATAATACAGCAAGAAAATTAAAATTATTATCTTTAACTGTAAATTTAAAAAAATATCCAGAGTTCGACTCAATTAAATAATTATTTTTAATAGTTTTATCATGCTTAAAGTAAATGTTAAATATATAATCTAAATTTTTAACCAAATATAAAAATCTACCTTCTTGTACTTTATTTGTATCTTGTAGTATATACAATTTATCACCCATTGTACTACTTATTTTTTCTATTTTTTCGTCACTTTTTTTATTACCTATACATTTCAAATAATAGTTTTTTTTAAACTCATTATTACTAGTAATTTGGTCTTTTTTAAAACAACATGGCATACAAAGATCATCAGGATTATTACTTTTAGATAAAAAACCAATATGTGTATATTCATTATTATTGTTAGGCTCGCAAGTATAAAAATTAAATATATTATCGTTATTATATAATTTAACTGCTTTAACAGTTGTTTTATATTTTTTACCTTTAATAGTAGTATCTATTTTTTTTTCATAAAAACCACTTGATGAATTAAGTTTATATCCTAATTTTAAAAGTTCTTTAATATTATTTCCGGCTATTACAATAGGTTGTCTTCTCTGAGACCCACTGTTTTGACAACTTCTTGTCCATTGATTTTGACCTTCTTCTGGTTTAAATCCAAGTCTTTTTTTATCTAATGATGTTATTTCTTTAATTTTGTTAACATCTGTATCATGTATAACAAGTTCATTTACTTTATTTCTTCTTTTAGCAATATTTGTTAATTTTTTTAATTTATTTAAAATATGTTTATATTTTGCGTTTGTCTTAATATAAGTTTCATAATATAAAAAAATTAATATTTCCATAAAAGATACAATATTATCTAATTGTAATTTACTACGAGCACCAGTTATTCTAATCTTATAATTATCAACATCTCTTCCTTGAATATCTATTCCAATTCCAGGTGGTTTTCCTTTTGGTAATTTTTTAAATTTTTTTAATACTTTACTTGCATTTTTAATAGCTTTACCATACTTTGTTCGTACAGTATCTATTTCCTTAGCAGCAGCTTGTTCTGTAATATTAAATTGTTTGGCAACTTCTAATATTAAATCTTTATCAGAAATTTCAAAATTTCTAAAAAAATATAATATACGTAAATGCATTCTTGTTTCATTTTCAAATTTAGACACACGTTTATATCTAAGATATGTACCATATTTACTTGATGCTGATACTAAACTTTTACTGGATTGTCTTTTTTTTGGTTCAATAACTAAAGATACATAAGGAAAAAAATATCTTGAAAATTCGGATAGATCATTATGATTTATTTTATTTTTATTAGGTAATTTAAACTTAAGAATAGTATTAATAAATGCGAATTTAAACTGAGAATAATCTGGTAATATTATTTTAATCTTATTATTTTCACTATTTATCTTTAATAGTAAATTATTTATGTACTCATATGATTTTTTTATATCTTCAACAGTAGCTTTATCTTCTTCTTTCCATGTGATTTTATATTCTATTCTATTATTTTCATGTAAATTTATAGAAATATATTTTTTAGCATCTATCTTTATTTTAAAAGAAATACCATAAGGTGCGTTTTCAAACCATTTATTTAGTATTTCTTGATCATTTATTTTTTTTGTTTTTGTATAAAATTTATAAGTTAAATTACTATCAGGTGTTTGATACTGAATAAAAGGGTATGTATCAGATACAATAAAATTATCGAATATTTTATAAAGGTCTATAACATCATTTGATGTTGTACCTGTAATATTTCTACTGTTTTTTAAATTAACATGTATAATTGATTGAATAACATGATTATTATAAAATAGTAAATCTTTGTTTTTAGATCCTGTTTTTAATTTTTCAACAACTGTATAAATTTCTTTTTCTAATTTTACATCGTTGTTAATACTAATAAATTCTTTATTGTTTATTCCTTTTTCTTTATCATTTAAATTATTCAATGATTCTAGTATATTATTAAATCTGTCTAATGATATCAACGGAAAATATATATTTAAATATACTTCAAAAATATTTTTTTTCTTTGTAGAATCTAAAGTGTAATTAAGTCCTAATTCATTATAAATATCTATCATAAATATTTCATTATTAGTAATATAATCCTCATAATCAGATAATAAATTTTGTAAATCATCTTCTCTTTTTATTTTAGTACCAAAGCTGTCTCTTAAGTAAGCTAAATTATTATATAAATTTTCATATACCTTTAAATTACTGTTTGGTTTTATATCTATTTTTAATAATTCATTTCTTCTGATCCATTTTTGGCCAATCATTACTCTATCAACTTTATTATTAAACTTATAATGTGACCATAAATATAAATACTGTGGCAATAGTTTAATATCTCCGAATTTTTTACTCAGAGGTATATTTGTACTTATTTTATTTTGTATTGTTTTTATGGTATCATCTAAAAATATATATTCGTCTGTTATGTAGATCTTTTCAAATATTTGTTCAAGAGGTGTGTCGTATGTTATTTCATCATATTTATCATTGAATTCTAAATTAATAAGACTATTTTTTTTTTCCCAAGATTTATTATTTATTGCTTCACTAATAAGTTTAGATGTTTCTTTTATGCTTTTATCATTCTCAATATTTTCCATTGAATATAAATTAACTAACTCATCTACGTCAAAATTATCAATAATTTCATCATCTAAATCTTCTACATTTTTTATTTCATCATTGTCTTCATTTATTTCGTTTTCTAATTTTTCATCAATTTCAGTAATATCATCACCAGCTGTTTGTTTGTATTTTTTATAACCACCTGATTGTTTGTATGTTGTAAAATCAACATCTTTGACTCTCGATTTTTCTTTGATCTTGTTTCTAGCAAGTAAGTAATTATGATAAGATTCTCCAAATGAATATATCTTTTTTTCACTTTTATCTTTAAAATGTTTTTCATACCATTGTTTTCCTAATTTATTATTAATAGTATCTCTTCTATTTTTATTTTTATATATCGATTCAATACTATTTTTAATATGAGTATTTAAAAAAAATTTATTGTACCAGAATTCACCATAATATTCACTTAATTTACTTATATTTTTTTTTGATAAAAAAGTTAAACTATCATAAAAATTTTTATTTTTTATACTATTTAATATATCTAAAATATATGGAGGTATTTCCGAACCTATGAAAATATATACAAAGTATTGTTCCCTTCTATTATTATTTTTATATTTATGTATAATTTTAATTGGGTTATTCATTATATATAAATTTAGATAAAATTATATTAATTTTATATATATTATATATAAAAAATACAAATTAGTTTTTCAAAATATAATAATCATAAGTAGATAATATATGAGAATTTACTATCATACCACAATACTCTACTGATGATTTACTATAATCATCATATTTATATAAATTTAATTGTATTGCCACAAGTAAATATACTTTAAATATTCTATTATATAAATTAGTATGACCTATTTCAATACAACCACAATGTGCTAATTCGTGTATAGCAACATACATTAATAAATTAACATGATGGATTTTTTTATTTTGTCTTGATTTTAAACAAAATACAATTTCTTCTCCCTTATTTACAGAGTAAGAAGTATACTGAGATTCATTTATATTTTCTGATATTATTGTTCGTTCTTTTGAAAAATTTTTTTCGAGAATTTTTATACTTAGTTTAAATTCATCTTCTGATAAAAAATTAGAAATTCCTTTAATACATTCATTTTTATAGATACTTGTATCATTATCTTTACATAATGTTATTTTATTAATAATATTTTCATCTATATCTGAAAAATCTATAGCTTTAAACTTTTGTATTAAAAAATTTCTTAAAATAAATAATCTTTTGACTATTTCTGCTAATAGAGTTAAATTATTTGTAGGTGAATTTGTATTTTGAATTAAAAATCTATAACCATTATATTCAACTAACTTTAAATTTTTTTTATTAACAAGTATAAAAATATAAACTAACACTAAAACGAGTGTAATAAATATCGATTCTTTCATTTAAATATAATGAGATTTTTTTTAAAATATATTCAAAATTATATAAATTAATATAAAAATATTAATTTCTATAATTATATATATAATGGGTAATACTACAAGTTCTAAAAATAAGACTAATAATATTGATAATAAAGAAACTGAATTCACTAAAATTTATAATGAAATTCAAACAAACTTAATATCCGATGAATTATTTTATGAAAAACAATTAGAAAATCAAATTAAAAGTTTAAATAAATATATTAATTTTAATAATATTGAAGTAATTCCTGACTCTGAAATAAATATTAAAGCTTTGTACTTACACTCAGAAAATGACTTAAATGATTCTGAAAAAGAAATAAAGTCTAAAGATATGTCTAAAGATATGTCTAAAGATATGTCTAAAGATATGTCTAATACTTCGCCTTTCATCAGTTCTGAAATGTATAATTATTTTAAAAACAATAAACAAACAGGTGGAGCAGATAGTTCAAGTTCATCATCTGATCTTAGTGAAGGTAATGTGATGAACACTATGCTTGAAGAAATGGAACAGACGCCGCCATCACAGTCCGAACAAACTATGTTACCAATAAATTCACCAATGGCAACTTCTACAAAAAATATTACCGTTAGTACACAATCAACAACCGATACTAATAGTGTTGTAATAAGCAAAAACTCAGCAAGTTTTAACTTAAAAAACTTAGTTACATCTAATTCTTCAAATGTTTCTGATCAAAATAATACACTTGTTTCAGCAGCTTCTTATTTATCATCATCTATTAACGAAAATAACAATGTAAATACCGAATTATTTACACCTGATACAACATCTGTTTATAATTCTGGTATACAAAATAAAGTATTATCAGACTCTGTTAACACTAGTGATATTAATATGATATCTGTAGAAAACTAATTATTCTTCAATAATATCATTCGGATTACTATTAAAGTTATTCTCTAAATCTTTAAACTTTTGATCAAATGAATCCATATCCACATTTAAATCATTTTTTAAATATGAATTCATTTCATTTTTCAATTTTTCAATACCTTCTTCAGTATCAACTTTATCTATATTACTAACCATACTCATTAATCCAGTCACATCTGGCATAGATTTCATGCTATTCATCATATTAGATAAATTAACTGATGATTCTGGTTTTTCTGTACCTATATCTACATCCGCAGTTGAAAAATTATTATCGATAACAACTTTCTCTTTTTGAGTTTCTTTGGTAGATTCTTCTGCTATTATTTTTGGAAGACTTGTCTGAATACTAGATATTACTTTATCTAACTCTATTTCGCCGTTATTTAAATTATCTTTATATTTTGTGGTAATATTATTAGTTATATTCATTATATTATCAAAAGGATTTTTATTATCACTTAAAAGACTTTGAAATGATCCTACTATATCATCCAACATATTATCTGTAGATTCATTCACATCTACATTTAATAAATTCTCTTTAACATTATCAGTTAGATTATTATTTAGTGATACTAATATTCTTTCTACGCTATTTAATTTTTCTGTATTTGGTACAGATTGATTTTTTTCTATACCTATGTATATTTTAAACAAACAACTCCATAGCTTATTTTTTATTTTAATAGGCTGATTATTAAATACTGATTTAAGTAATACATCTTCATCAAATAAGCTTTTTGATATATTATGAGTTTCTACAGTCTTTGAAGAAAACAACTTTATTTTTCTATTTGAAAATAAATTATAAAGATCTTCATTTTGTAAAATTAAATAAAAATTATTGGTTTTTTCATCTTTTTCTTTTCTGGATAAATCTTTAAATTTACTTAGGTTTAATTTAAGTTCATCTTCAATGACAGATATTAAATTATCATAATTTTTCATATATTATTTCATATCGTTTTTTTTTTAAATATAAATTTGATTATGCAGTGTAATATACAATATAAAAATTGATATAAAAAATTTAAACTTATATATATATATATATATATGAGTGAAATTTTACTGAACGATAGTAATTCCCAGTTATGTACTTTACCTATTAAATATCCCACTGTATGGGATGCTTATAAAAAACAGGTTGCCTCTTTTTGGACAGCAGAAGAAATAGATCTTAGCAAAGATTATGATGATTTCTGTAAACTCTCGGATAATAGTAAACATTTTATTAAAATGATACTCGGTTTTTTTGCTGCCAGTGACACTATTGTTAATATAAACTTAGGAGAAAATTTTACTAGAGAGATTACAGTATCTGAAATTAAAATCGCATATCAATATCAAATTATGATGGAAAATATACATAGTGAAATGTACGCTTTACAAATTCAGAATATTATAAAAGATACAGAAGAGCGAACAAAATTATTTGAAGCTGTAAAACATTTTGATTGTATTAAAAAGAAAGCAGAATGGGCGTTTAAATGGATAGAAGATAAAAATACTCCCTTTGTACAAAGAGTTATCGCCTTTGCTATTGTTGAAGGTATATTTTTCTCTGGTAGTTTTGCCGCAATATTTTGGTTAAAAGATAAAAATATTATGCCCGGGCTATGTGAAAGCAATGAATTAATTGCTAGAGATGAAGGAATGCATACCGAATTTGCGTGTTTAATTAAATCTCTGTGTTCTACAGAAATAAGTGAAAGAACAGTTCATCTTATGTTTAAAGAGGCCGTAGATATTGAAAAAGAATTTATATGCGACGCACTACCATGTTCATTATTAGGTATGAATAAAGATCTAATGAGTCAATATATTGAATGTGTTGCTGATAGACTTTTAGTTTCACTTAAGTATAATAAAATTTGGAATTCTAAAATTCCTTTTGACTTTATTGAGCGATTGTCTCTCGAAGGTAAAACAAATTTCTTTGAAAGTAGACCAACACAATACCAAAAATCAGCGGTCCTTAATCAAAATATTAATAATACATTTGAAGTTACTGAAGATTTTTAATTTAAATAATTTGGATAAAATTTTTCTTCAATTAAATTAGATATTTCAGTTTTATTATCTTCGCTATGGTAATGAATTTTATTATGTTTTCTTATTAGAGGACATTTAGAATATTCTAATGTTACATCACCAAAAAATGTATTATACGTTATTTTATCTCTTTGTGTATATAGTTTTTTATTACATTTAACAAATACTAATTTGTCAACTACATTTATTTTTAATGCTTCGTTTCCTAACAACCACCAATCATTTTGAATTAATTGACTAAAACTTGATAGACTCATATTAATTCTATCGCTTTGTAATTTTTCTAAGTATAAATCTAAATCATCTATCATTTTTAAATAATTTTTTATATTATATAAACTACCTTTAGTACCTAAAGACATTTGATGTTGCATTAGTACAGCCGAAGATAGCGCATATCTATTTGTACAGCTTTGTAATATGATAAAAGCCATTGATGCTGCATAATCTACTACACAGTTAATTGAATGACCTTCATGTTTTAACATATTAATATGATTAATTATTTTAATTCCATCTATAACTGAACCTCCTGGTGAATTAATAAATATATTTATATCACCTTCTATATTTTTAATATCATCAAAAAACTTATTTGTACTTTCACTATTTATAGGACCGCGGATAGTTATATCATTTTCATTTAATGTAATAATTTGACAGGTTGTTTTTAAAATAATACTAAATAATAAAGTTAATACTAACATTGATTATATATGTACTTATTCTCTAAATCAATAGTTGTTTTTATATAAATTTTATATATATATATATATATATATATATGAAAAATACAAATATATTACTGTGGGGTAAATATTATGATAGTGATTTAAATATTTTACAAGAAATAAATCCAAATGACATCAAAAATATATATTCAAATGATGATTCTTTTGTAGTACTAACTAAAAAATCTGGTATTATAGCATTTGGTAATCCTTTAAATGGAGGTGAAATTCCAGCAAACATAATTAAATCTGTAAAATCAGGTGTAAAATCTGTATCTTCTACAAAAAAAGCATTTGTTGCTATCAAAGATAATAATATTATAACATGGGGTAATCCGTATAGCGGTGGGTCTATTAATACTATCGAGCCTAATAAAATTGTTCCATCTATAAAAAAAATTATATCTGTTAAATCTACTAATAATGCATTTGCATTAATTAACAGAATAACCTATCGTAAAAATAATTTATTTACTTGGGGCTCCACCGATTATGGTGGTATTATACTACCATCTCTTTTAAATGCAGATATAATTAAATTATTTTCTAATAATTATTCATTTGCTGCAATTAAAAGAGATGGTAGTATAATAACATGGGGTAATTTAATATATGGAGGATTATTGTCCGAATCGTATAATGCTTATAAAGCTAAAAAAATTATTGATATTATTCCAAATAATTACTGTTACACTGCAATAACAGAAGATAATGAAATTTTTTCATGGGGATCACCGGCACATGGGGGTAAAATTTATAATGTATCGTTAAGTGAAGAAAAATTAAAAGGTATTAAAAAAGTATATTCCAATGATCATTCTTTTGTTGCTATTAGAGAAAATGGGGAAATTATATCCTGGGGTAATTATTTATATGGTGGATTTATATCAAATGAAGTTAAAAAAAAACTAAAAAATATAACAGATATAATCAGTTCGAATAAAGCATATGCCGCAATTAATTCGGATGGTAGAGTTATAGTATGGGGTGATATTTTTTCTGGAGGTAGAATTGACAGTATAACAGAACAATTTCTAGAATCAGATATTAAAAAAGTTGTTAGTACAGTTGAATCTTTCTGTGCGTTAAAAAAAGATGGTAGAGTAATATCATGGGGGCGTCATTCTACTGGCGGAATAATTCCAGAATCAACTAAGAATAAATTAATAAATGTTATAGATATATATAGTACTTCTTATGCATTTGCTGCTTTAAAAAAGGACGGTAGTATAGTAGTATGGGGTGATCCGTATAATGGTGGAAATATAAATGTTAAAGACAATTTTGAAAACAAAAAATTTACTAAAATTTATTCAAATAAACATACATTTATCGCATTAAAAACAACAAAATCTTTATTACATATACTTTTATACACAGTTTTAATATTAGTAATTATTTGTAATATAGTATTAGGTATACTTATATATAAAAAATATCATATAAAATAAATGATTAATATAAAAATATTGTCAATAGCTTTTATAATATATGTATATCGATTTTCGCTAATAGAAAATTGTTTATTTAGAAAAAATAGTTTAAATATCGTTGAATTTCAACCATATTCACTAATTAATGGTCTAATCGCGCCTTTTAGACTTTTATATTTATCGTATACACACTTAAATTGGATAAGTTTAATGAAAACATTTTATTATACATTTATAACATTTGATAATTTTATATTTAATTTAGTATTTTTTAAAGGTGTTACTTATTTATTTAATTATTTTTTCTAGAATTTTAGTAACGCATTCTTCTATGCTTAACTTCCCAGTGTCTAAATCAATATAATTAGTTAAAGGTGGCTCATAAAGTGTAGAAAAGTATTTTTCTCTTCCTCTTATTTCATCAGTATGTAAATAAACTTCTAATACATTGTTCGTTTTTTTTAATTCTTCTCTCATATATCTGTAAGGCGCTACTAATGATATTAATACATTGTAATTATTGTAATCTAAATATTTAGATATTGTTATAGCATTTTCTATGTTTTTTTTTCTACCTTCTAAATTATAATCAAAATTATCACATATTTCTCTTAAATTATCACCATCTATTTGAAACGACTTATCTAAATGTTGTAAAAGTCTATTACTTAAAGTTGTTTTACCGGAGCCTGGTTGTCCTGTTAACCAAATAATCATATATATTAAGTTTTAGATTATTTAAATTTTCTGTAGTTGCTTTTGGGTAATATTGAAGAGGATCTCTTGGTCTTTCTAAAGTCGACATATATATATATGTATGATATTTTATATATATATATATATATATATATAATTGATGAAATTTATAGGTAATTTAACTAAATTTTTTATTATAAAAAAAAAACCAATATCATTTGGTCAATACTGTAATAAAAATATTATAGATAAAAAACCTCGTAATAAACTGGAACGTCAAAAAGTAATCAAAGATTGGTATAATTATATTAAAACAACACCTAAATAATGTATATTATAAATAAATATATTACATAACTTTATCCAAATAATCTACAAAAACCTTTTTGGCGTCTAATATTACCAAGTTTAAAAACTGTAATGATGGTTTCATTATTTGATTGGTTACATAAAATCTATAATCAATTTCTAAATTATTGGATAGTATGTGTTCAGGTGTTTCAATTCGATCACCTTGAAGCATTTTCTTTTTTTCTGGATTAGCAACTTTTATTGCCGCATATTGTATTCTATCGCCTGATTGAGGACAGTTACCAGGAGAACGCTGCGCTATTCTGTCTGCTAAAACAGCATGCCCTATTCTGGTCCAATCAACATAACTAGATTTCATCTTTAATGTTTTACTTGTCAAAAAATATTTAATATCATACTTATTGTTAAACATATTATCTAAACATTTTATGATATATTGTACAGCTTTGCTAGCATCATTGTGATTTAATAAACAATTTATGATACCGTTACATATTTCTTTTACTATTGGTGCATTATCTCGTCTTTTCAAAACAATACCCATAAAGTCTTGTTTATATTTATCACAGTCGAATTCGTATTTATTACCTACATATCTTTTTTTCGTAAGAATTAAAAATGGCCAATATGTTTTTTCGTACTCTAAATCATGAGGAAAAGGTAATCGTGATTTTACCAGTTCTCCTGTAATAACACCCATATTTACAGATAATATTAAATTAGTTTTATTTAATATTTTTTCACCTTCTTTATAAAACTTTACATTTACCTTGTATTTATTATCATCTGTTACTGTATAATAAGGTTGTATGTAATAATTTTTAACTCTGGTTTCGATAAAATTTCTAATCATTGGTTCAATAACGTTATGATAATGGTTTAATTTTTCTTCAGAATAATCATTATCATAAATGTAGTGTTTGTCTGTTAGTAAAAATAATTTATTCATTAAATTATCAATTTTCATATATAAGTGTGTATTTAGATTTGTATTAAGATTTTCTTTAACGACATAGTCTTTATTATAAATATCTTGTAATGTCCATAGCCAAGGTATAAAAATTTCTTCCATATATTCTGTCAGAAATATGACAAAAGCATCATCAATAGATACAGTATCTTTGTTACTTTCTGGTATCTTTGGTATATTATTATATACAGGTAAACTTAAATCTGTTATCAGTTCAGTTCTATAATATTTTTGATGACACTCTTCCCATAAAGATTTAAATTCTATAGGTATAAAATATCCTATTAGTGTTTCAGAGAAAGCAATCATTTCTTTCCATAGTTTCAATACAGATGAATCACTAACCTTTTTACATGATTTTCTAAATCTATAACATGTAAATATAGAATCAGTATCACCATATCTAATTATTGGTTGAAAAATAATTTTGTCTAACTTGTTTGTAACGAAATCTTTTATTTTAGTTTCAAACTCTTCTGTTCTATTTGGATGTTCTTTATCTAATATACTTTTCACTGTTTCCATATCGTTCATTTTATAGGCATACTTGAGCCCATTCAAAATTCCAGGAACAATCTCTTCATCATATTTTTTAGCAAAAATTAACATTTCACGTCCTGTAGATGTTGTACAAGCAGCAATATCTTTATCTTTAATGGAACTAACTGATGCACCAAAACAACCATATAAACTATTAGCAGTTATTTTTAAAGCTAATTGTTTTGCATCTAATATTTTCTTTTTAAACGGATCAGACTCTTTTTTCATTAATTTTTTAACACGTTTTCTTTCTGATAGCAAAGTGGATAAAATCTGAGGAACAACTCCTAATTTACCATCAACCTGAGCAAACCTCTTGTATTCTAATTTTCCTTCTTCATTTTTGAATTCCGCATTATAATACTTCACTCCGGGTAAATTATCGTATTTTTCATTAATAACTTTCGTTTCGTGACTCATATTTTTTTGTATTATACTAGAAGGATATAAAGAAGCGTAGTCTTTGACAGCAAGTGCTTCATGATAAACAGACGCTTCTGGTTCAAAGACGATTGCCCCTTCATAACCACCATTTGCTTGATAAATAATTTTATCTGATTTTCTTTCTACTATTTTAGTTTTTGAACTGGATTTAAGTTTTATACTTAAAGTCTCCGGATCATCCGTTATTTCACCTTCACTATTAAATTGAGATTTACTATAGATTACTTCGCCGCTAATTGTTTCACCCTCTTCGTTATCTTTGAATTTTATCTGTTTATAAAGAACAGGAAATACAAAACCTTCATCTTGATAAACTTTTGTACATAATGAAAATCCTTTAATTCCTTGACCTCTTACAAAAAGAAATGACAATGGAACAAAACATACATTACTCATTTCTATATTTTTTGTAACTACTTCTAATTTATTAACTAAAAGATTAACCAGCCTACAATCTTTAATACAATATTTTGCGACAATAGCTCTATCATCAGCATTACCGTTCATCCAGTAATTAAATATATCTTTTGGTCCAACATCATCTTTTGCCTGTGACCAAAATAATGTTACATTAGATTCTATTTTATCTAAATAACAATCTAATTCTCCATTAGCAGTTATAATTATAGTTTTATTATCTGAATCTATATCAATTATATTATATTTATTTCCGATATAATCTGAAATAAATTCATATACTAATTCAATATGAATATAATCATCTATATAAATATCATCAATTCCTGAACAATATAATTTATATCCATTATCACATTTTTCGATTTTAAGTATTTTATCACGAATAAAGTGAGATGCTACTGAATCTAGTTTATAACTGCTCAAGTTATATGTTTTTTGTACATCTTTCATTAAATCTATATGAACTCTACCGGGCGTATTAAACATTTTTATTCTATTTTCACCCATAGCAGATGATGCTAGTTTGAAATTTCTATATCTACATATTTTGTTTTTAAGTTTACTTATTTTACAAATTTCTTCCTCCAAACCTAAATGTATTTTACATCTATCTCTTATATATGCTTCATCGAACCAAAATATATTATACCCAGTTATAATATCACAATCATTTTCTACAAGCTCTTTTATCCATTTTAATATTAATTCTCTTTCTGTGTTACAACATTCTACTAATACGTTATCTACATCTGATGTATCTTTTAAACATACAATATGTTGACGATAAGGTTTGCTATGACCAAGATAAGTATAAGTTGATCCAATCTGTATTATTGGATCATGTTTTTTAAAAGCGAGCGGAAACCCGCCATCTTTTGAATTACATTCAATATCAAAACTTAAAATCCGCAGCGGTGCATTAAACTCTTTAATAATTGGAATAATATTTTTATAGTAAACACTTATTTCTATATCACAATGACTTTCCTTTAGCTTTTCTATTTTCATTTCATTATATTTATTGATCTGAACCCAAGAACATCCGCTTACATTCATATTATGAAAGCATCTAAGCATTGGTTGTAAGTTTGCTTCGTATGTTTTATAGTATATTTTTTTTTGATTTACGCTATATTTATTACACCAGTCACTCTTTAACTTATTTAATTCAAAGTATTTCTTAAAGTTCTTCATAGCCATACTATTATTAAATATTAGCTTGCCAAACAAGAATTTTTTGTCATTTGTAAATCCTTCTGCTATTTTTTTCTCTACAACTGAAATCTTCACTAAATAGTTTCTATATTTTTGCCATATCTTATATTCTTTCTTCAGTGCTTTCTGCATTTGTTTCATATTATTTTTAGCAGTAGACATATCCCACTTATTAGGTAGCTTTATGTAAAAATATGGTAAATAGTCTTTTATTTTCATATAAACAGATTTACCATCTAAAGTACGTCCAAAAGTATGAATTATATACTCAAGGGGGCCTTCTTCTTCAGAGCTTCCATCATCGTCACTATCTAAAGTTTCTTCATGATCTTCTGACCAATCGTATATTTGAAATTCTAAACTCATATAATATTATAATAATATTAAATAAGTTTAAATCAATTTTTAATAGTAATTAGTATTAAAAAAATGATTTATAATAATTAGTTTATGATTAAATCAATTATTATACATGTACAAGCGAACAAGTTATTATGTCGAGTTCTTTGTAAAGTTCTCTTTGGAATTTTCTTTGGACTTTTGTCGTTTTTGCCAGAGTTTAGATTTTGTTAGATCAAACATAGGTATTCTATTATCTATCTTGGAAAAAATAGGAAGTACTTGAAATAGTTTAATCGTAGTATCATTAATATTAGTGTTGTTCTGATCACTCATATAATATACTGTCAAGTTTTAAAGCAAATTAAATCAATTTTTCCAGATAATAGACCCTTAATCTTTTTCGCATCCAATAATTGTTGGATTAATCTTGCGTATTAACCATAACCATCCACTCCAAAATAGATTGGCTATTTTTAAAATAGTTGAATTATCTCCACATTTTTTTCCAATCCATATATGATTAGATATAACTAAATATATTACTACAATCATTACTATTAGTCCTATCCCCATCTGAAATATAAAAATATTGTCCGTATCACCGGGGTTTTGACATCCCATACACCCCGGCCCCCCAGCGCGCGGTAAATGTTCTTTTTTTTTATTCTTACCAAACAATTTCATATATAATATACCATACATTTTAATTTACAGTATATTATATATGAAATTAGAGCAAAGTCCAATCATTTCCATTTTAGATAACTCATTAGAACTATACTTTAAAGTTGTATGAGGTAGGTCTACTTTATATTCAAAATTTTGTGATTTCCATTGATTTAAAATATAATTTGTTACTATTGTGTATATTTGTTCTCCACTTCATATATAAATATACAGATTAATTTTAGAAGTATTTATCAGATCATATACCCTTAATCTTTCTCACACCCCATAATTTCTGGATTAATCTTACGTATTAACCAAACCCATCCAGCCCAGAATAGATTGACTATTCTTAAAATCGTTTTATTTTCTCCGCATTTTTTTCCGATCCATATATGATTAGCTATAGCTAAATATATAATCATGCAAAAAATTATTAAACTAAGTATTACCATTTTTTGTTTAACAATTTTTCTTTTTACAGAAAATTGTTCTACTGTATAGTTTTCATCTTCATTTTTAATCTCTTTAGACCAAAACTTCATGTATATAAATACTATATATTTTTTTTTGTTAAATAATCATATATTTTTTCATTAAATGAAATAAACTCTCTTGAAGGATTGTTTTCCATTAAATGATGTAAATTTTTTTTGCTTAACTTTGATGTTAATTTTCGATTTAAGTCTCTTAACCTACCAACTTCTTTTTCATATGCTCCTTTTATTTTTATTATATATGTATTTATACTTGACATTTTATCTTCATAATCTTTTTTAAGTTCATCTAAGTTGATATTTTGTTTTGTTGTTGTTTTAATTGTAGCTCTACTAAGGAGTTTTTTTTCAAGTTCTCCTTTATCTTCTTTTAATTTTTTTATAGTTTCTTCGTATTTTTCTAATTTTGATGAATCTATATAATTTAATTTTTTCAGTTGAGGAACACCAAGAACAGGTAGAACTCTGTAGTTAACTGGTTGATAATATGGTGAATAACTAATATTATAATACATTTTTACTATATATTATAATTAGCTTTTTAATTTTTACAGTTACAGTCCTTCATCCGGGTTTTTATTTAGTTGAGTATTTATTTGCTGTAGCTCATCATCTGAAGCTTTGAGTTGCTTTTGTAATCTTGATATTTCTTGCGCTGCGATTGTTAACTGGGTTTTGCTCTGTTGTAATAATGCTGCATAATCCGATTTTGCTGTATCTCGTTCACCTATAATACTTTCAAATTCTTGTTGTGCTTCAGTTAAAGCGGAACTGAATCTCTGGTTTTCCAATTCTAATGCTTCGATCTCACTTTCTTTTTCTGTTATTGTTTGAGCTAAGACAGCCGCATCTCTTTCAGTAGTTTCTAATTGTTCGCTTAGTCGTTTAATATCATTTTTTATACTAGATAGTTCCTTAGCACTGAATTGTTTATCAGCAGCGGCAGCATCAAGTTGTTGTAGCAAGTTTAATTCTTGCGATTTCAATCCAGCTAATTCTCGATCTAAAGCCTCTTTGTTGGAGTCTGTTTCTGATTTTCCTCTTTCAACGATTTGAATCTTTTGTTGTAATTCTTTATTTCGACCATCAAGTTCTTGAACTTTTCTTTTTAATGCATCAATCTGGGTATCTTTAACTCGATTCTCTTCTTCTTTTGTTTCTAGTGATCGCTGAACGATAACAAGAGAAGCTTCAGTATCTTCTTTTTCTCTTTTTAGAGTATTTATAATACCGACAGTTCCACTAAGATCACCAACTCGTGCAGAAATATCATTACTAACAACTTCTAGTAGACCAAGGTTTGTTATAACTTTATCGTACTCTGCTTGAAGAATATTACTAGCACCTCCTTTTAGTCTAAATAAATTATTTTTTAGATTATTTATTTTAATTTGATTTTCAAGATAGCTAATTTTTAAAGAAGATAATACGTCTTTTTTAGACACATCATAAATTATAGGTATTTTGATCATATATATATATATATATATATTTTTTTTTACAATAAATTAAAGTTTAGTTACTATTTATTTTTTCTAAAAGGATAGTCAATTCTTTTTTCCATAGACTAGTTGCTGTTTCTTCAAGTAAACTATTATATTCTGACTCTTTATTTTCCATTTGTTTTTTCAACTCATTAATTTTTTCTAATGTGAGTGTATAAATAGGCATATTTAGTAAATATCCAAAATCACTGTTTTGTCCAAGCTTAGGGAAATCATTTTGTACTAAATCTTTCTCTATATCAGATTTTTTTCTATTGTTAACTATTAATTCATTATTAATTACCATTAAAATGAATTTAACTTTGTAACTAATAAGATCTAACTGTTTTTTAAGTTCTGCCAGTAAATATTTTAATCGTTTATCATATAATTCTAGACGATGATCAAAATATTCAGTCATAATATCTTTAATCGAATTGTATTTTTTAATATTACCATCAATACTATAAAGGTGCATATTATTCAAATTTATTTTTTTAATCATATGATAATTTTTTTTGAATGATTCATTTGTTAATTTTGCTCCTTTACTAAACTCTAATTCAAAATGAACTTTTTTATCAGTATTATTATCTTTATAGTTTATGAAAGATCTTGTTTTCTTATTTGATTCAATATCTAATTGTTTTTCTAAAAATTCTTTATAATTTTGTGTCCACTCACCTACAGGAAGTTCTGTAATAATTACTTTATTGTTTTTTATTTCAAAATTACCATATATTTCATAATTACTGCGATCTATTTTTTTAACAGTACCATTAAATTTATTCCAGTAAGGGTTCATATGTTTATACTTTTGACCTTCTAACAATCTCAGTAAATTTTTAATTATATCAATAGGATTATAATTAGGTATTTTGGTAGAAAATCCAGTTCCAATACCTTCAGTTCCATTTACCAATATCATGGGAATAATAGGTGCATAATATTCAGGTTCAATACCCATTCCGTCTTCTATTTGATTTTTAAGAATAGGTTCATCCGTTTTATTGAATATAATTGAAATCAAATTATTTATTTCTGTCCAAATATAACGCGGTGATGCGGCATCTTTGCCACCTTTTAATCGTGTTCCAAATTGCCCGTTAGGTTTTAATATGGCTATATTATTGGATCCTACGTAATCCTGAGCCATACCAATAATCGCACCATTAAGCGATGCCTCACCGTGATGATAAGCAGCTTTATCCGAAACAAAACCAGCAAGTTGTGCTACTTTAACTTCCGTTTTATCTAATCCTCTTAGTAAAGCACCAAAGAATATTTTTCGGTGTGATGGTTTTAATCCATCCATAATATTAGGAATACTCCTAGCAGTATCATCATTTGAAAAATGTTTTAAATCCAAATGAATGAATTTACCAAAAGAAATTTCTTTATTTTCTTGTGATAAAATTTCATTTTTATTGTAACTTTTTAACCAATCTTTTCTATCATTCGATCTAGATTTATCAAAAGCAAGTGTAATACTATTGTTGCTATCAATAAAATTGTCTTCTAAATTTTCCCAGAAATATTTTATTAGATTATTTTCAAATTTATTAAAATATACTTTAGCTTCATCTGATGTAGATGTACCCAGACCCTTATAATATTTTATCTTATACCCTTTGGTATCATTGCTTTCTTGCCAGTCTTCATATTCAGTTAAATTATAAAATATTTTTTCTGTTTTACCTTTAAAAGCTTTTACAATTGGTGTTGCTAAAGAAGTTATAAATCCTTTACGTTTAACAAGATCCGGCCAAACACAGTGAAAAAAATTTATTAAAAGTCCTTTAATATGTGATCCATCAACATCCTGATCGGTCAAACATATAATTCTACCATACCTTAATGTATTAAATTCTTCATCGGATTCATATGTCATACTTTGTTTTAATCCTAAAATTTGTTTCAAATTATTAATCTCTTCGTTATGCATCTTTTGTTTTACAGATGCCTCACGTACGTTTAAAAGTTTACCCTTCAAAGGAAATACACCATTAAAATCTTTACCAATAATTGATAACCCGGCCATAGCAAATGCTTTAGCAGAATCTCCTTCAGTCAAAATTAGAGAACACTTATTCGAAACTTTACTACCAGCTTTATTAGCATCTTCTAATTTAGGAATACCTCTAAGTTTAACTTGTTTTTTCCCGTCATTTTTTTTCAGTTGTGAACTTTCTTTCAGTTTTGCTAATTCAACTACTTGTTGGATAATCCCAGACTTGCTAATTTTTTTTATAAAACTTTCGGGTGGTTTATATGATGAACCAAACTTATTAGTTTTGGTAGTTAAAGTATCCTTGGTCTGACTACTAAATGCTGGATTTTCGATAATACAATCTATAAAAAAGATAAAATTCTCTTTTAGTGTATTTAGAGTTATTTTTAAATCCTTATGTTTCTTTTTAATTTCAGCTAAGATTGGTTTTAATAATTGGTCAGTGACATGTTGACAATGAGTACCTCCTTTATAAGTGGATATACCATTCACAAAAGATATTGTATCACCACCTTCGGCAATAATTTCATTTGTTTGATAATAACACCCTATGTTCCATCGTTCATTACTATTATCGTAGTAGAAATCATCTGATCCGTAGAGTGAAATATATTTTTTAAAATCAGCAATATCTAATTTTTTCTTATCAAAATATACATTCAACTTTTTGCTAGTTCCAGATATATCAAGTGCTCTTTTATAAAAAAGATTACAATGATCTTCATCTAGTTTATCAATTCCAAATTTTTCTAGATCAGGATAAAATTTTACTTTAACATAACCATTGCTTTTACAGTCAGTAATTTTTGGTTTTTTACATATTTCCATATTTTTTTCCCATGTTTGTTTATACTTTTTATTATTATTTACTATTTCTATTTCAAATTTATTACTGAATATATTTGTTAATTTAGAACCATAACCGTTACGTCCACCAGTAGTTCGTTTCTCGTTGTCATCATAATTTGAAGATGTTAACATTTCTCCGAATATCATCTGTGGTACCATTGTAGAAAATTTTGGATGCACTTCAATCGGTATACCTTTATCGCCGTTGTTTTGAACAATAATATAATTTTCTTCCGAATTAAACTCTATTTTAATTGTATTACAAGAATCATCATTCTGAGATGCATCTCTTGCATTTACTAATATTTCATCAAAGATTTTATATAGACCTGGTACATAATTTGTTTTTTTACTGCTAATTTTTTCAGTTTCTTCATTGTATACATACATGTTTTCTATTGTAGATTCAATATCACCAATATATGTATCAGGTCTTGTTAATACATGCTCTCTCGGAGTTTTTTTGTCATAGTTTTTAGCGAGTGGCATTGATTATATTTAAATATCATATCTTTAAATAAATATATCAATTTTTTAAATATCAATAAAAAATCAACTATATATATATAAAATATCAGTATAATAAATATTATATGAGTACAAGTGATGATATAAAAAATGTAAAAATAAATACATTAATCATTTTTGATATATTTAGTAATAATACTAACATTAATAGAACAAGCTTAGAAAAACTTATAGATGAAAACGAAATTATTATTAATAATTTAATTCAAACACCAAAAAAAGATACAGAACAAACACAACAAATAAATATATATCAACAAGGTGAAAAATTTATACTAATAAATGCCAGTACAAAAGATAATATAAAAGAAAATATTATAACTCCCTTAAAAAGAATACTAGATATTTTAAAGTATAGAAAAGAGTATTTATTAGATAAATTACTATTTAATTATAATAAAAGTAATGAATTATTAGATAAACTTTTAGATACATACAATCAACTAAATGAAATGAAGGTTAAAGATATAGTATTAATTATTAATTTATTAAGTGAAATACAAAATACAGTTACTAATACAGTTGTAGATGACGATAAAAAAATAATTGAAAGTGATAATACTGATATTAATAACCATCTTGGTATCACTAATTTAAGTGTTAAAGAGCACATGGAGGTAATTTATAACTATATTGATATGATTAATAGATATATCACAGCAATTAGTAATTTAGAAACAACTAGTAAAGAAAAAGAAAATTCATCTCAAATTACAAGTAGTACTTCTGAATCAAAAAAAGTAGATGTAGTACAAATTTTAAATAATTTAACAGAACAACTTAAAATATTGTACTTAATTATTGATTTAATTAACTCTCATACAACAGAGACATTAAACTCATATCTATTAAAGTATAGAGATATATTTATTTTATTTAAATCTTTATTTGATGATTTTATTAATTTTTTAGATGATAAGGAATCTAAAATAAACTCTATAAATGTAGACAAGTTTATTAATGAAAAAAGAAATAAAATTAATCAAAAAAAAAGGCTAGATGAAATAAACAAATATAACAATAATTATGAATTAAAAGTGTCTTTAATAAATATTGACTCTAGATTTAGAAACAAAACACCGTTAAATATTATAAATAATACTATTTCACTAGAAGATAATCCAATTGTAGTAGAACAAAATTCTGATATTATAAAAATAAAATATAGAAATGTAAATAAAATATTTAATATTGGTGATAATATTATTATTGAAAATGTTAAAGGTAAAACGATGAATCTAATAAATCCATTATATTTAATAAATAGTTTTGAGTATGCTATAGTTAAATATGATGATCATAAAATTCCATTCGATTTTAATACTACAGTTGATAGTATTAAAGTAAAATTAACAAATTTAAATAATGATAGTATATATTTTATTGATAACATTCCATTTAATTTATTAAAAGGACTGAAAAAATTTGTTCACTTTAGATCTGTTACAATAGAAACAGCAATTTTTAATGATATTAAAACTACACTAAATATAATAAGAGATAGTGAATTATATGATAATCATTTTTTAATTGAGTTACCGAATAAATATGTATCTAATAATAATACTAATATAAATTTAGATGTTAATTACAAAATAGAATTTTTAAATATAGGAGGAATACCATTATATTATATTAATTCAAATTATCCAATTAATTATCAAAGATATCAAGATAATTTAGAAATTAAAGATATAGATAATGAATTTATATATACACAAACATCAATTAAAGGTGTATTTACAGAACAAAGTGGTGGTAAAAATAATAAGATGGGTATAATATTAGATTCAATAGAAGGATATCCAAATGCTAATAAATATACTGTACAATTAAAAAACAATTTAACAAATGTTGTTAGAATAGAACTACTTACAACTGAAATACCTTTTATAGATTTTATAGTTAAAAATGATATTAATTTTAAAAATAATAAACTATATTGGAAAAATATTGATGATGGCGATACACTTTATTCAATTGAATTATTAGAGGGTAATTATGAACCAGAAACATTAATATCGACTATTCAAACTAAAATGAATTTAGTCAAAAGATATAATTCAACATCTGAACAAAAGGTATTTAATATATTTGAAACATCAATAAATACAAATACAAATGAAGTTATATTTAAGTCTTTTATTTTTAAACTTTTACCGAATAGTTTAAGCGCAGAGGTTATAACAATAAATAATGATGAGTATATTAAAATAACTGTTAATCATCCTAATAATCAGGTAGAAATAAATGATGAAATAACTATTAGGAATTCTGAAAATTTATCAGATTTAAGTTCTACCGTAATAAATACAAAGCATTTTGTTTATGAAGTTAACAATTTAAAGTCAACCTATTCTTTCTTAATTTTGAAAAGTGACGAAACAATATTAGATGTTTCAGGAAATGGTGGTATTAATTTGAATATAAGAACTAAAACATTATCTCAACTATTATTTAACTTTAATGATACTTTAGGTCACATATTAGGATTCAAAGATGTAGGTAAAACTAATGCAATAACAGAATTTAAACATATAATATCCAACTTAGATCCTTATATTGAATCTATCAGATTTAATGAAGTAGGTGATGAAATATTAAATAATAATATAATTAATTTAACGGGTTCTAATAATTACCTATTAATGTATTTAAATGAATTTAATGGGATAGAATCAAGTACTTCAAATACCAATCCTTTCTCAAAAATATTACTAAGTGGTACACCAGGTGAATATATGTTTAATACTTTTATAAATTCACCTTTGGAATTTGATTTTCCAATTAGTTCTTTAAATGAACTTGATATTAGTTTTCAATATTCAGACGGTACTAGTCCTGATTTTAGAAATTTTGATCATAGTTTTACATTAAGAGTTACTCAAATAGTATATAAACCTTATGGTACCAACTTGAATTCGAATAATAAAACATACTTAAATACTATGATTGATAATAAGTATTTAGAATAATTGTTTAATAGTTTGAATATATCTATTTTGATTTATAAAAAACATAAACACATTTTCAATAACTACATTCCAGTTATTAATAATTTTAAAACTTATTGTGTCAAAATATTTGCTTATTTCGCTTTTTAAAATTCCAATAGTGAATTCAGATATTTTATAAGGATCACTTTGTATCTCTAAATAATTGAAAAATTCAGTTAGTATTTCTTCCACTGTTTCATCTTCGTGGTTTTCTTCGTTTGATCTATTTTTAAATATTTTTACAGCATTTATGACCAATCTTTCTGCTATATTGTTACTATCATCATTGTATAATTTTTCTGTTACATTATGCAATCTCAAAGTTATAATATCTTTAATACTGACTATAGTTGTATCAGTACTCATTGCTTGTATCTCTTGATATAATATTTTTTTAATGATTATCTCTAGTCCATTACATATAATATTTTTAGTTAAATGTACAAGTAAATCTTTTGTAAAAAGTAATAATTTATTATCATCTGTATATCTGTCTTTTTTAAAATATTTTTCTAATAAATCTTCATTATGCTTGTAATATTTGGATAAGTTTTTTAGTAAAGTGGTATCTATATTTTTATTTTCATTAATATTACCAATTATTTTTTTTAACTCAAATTCATTTAGTATATATAATGGAAGTAAATCTATATTTTTATTCGCTGCACGTTTTTTAAATATATCTTCAAAAAGTTTTTTCCAACCATGTATGTATACAGTTCTGTCATTATTGATTATTTCAAGCAATTTATTGTATCTGTTAATAATCTTTATATTAGAAACTTCATCATTTTTAATAGACTTAAATTCTTTTCTTTTTAATCTTATAAGAGTATTTTCTATTGTTGATTTTTTACCCGTTAATTCTGTAATACGATATTTAATTTTTTGTCTATCTGGAACATCTGTATAGTTCTTTCTTTTTCTTTTCAACAAATTAATTTTATCATTTACTTTTTCGAGTTCTATTTTTTTTAAATCTTTTAATTCTATTACCACAATATCTATATCACTTGTTTCGATAAACTGATTTATGTTTTGATACTCCGTTTTTTTGAAACTAGACATATGATGTTTATTCATACTATTTTCTTTTATATAATTATAGACACCACTATCTAATTTTAACATATTTTCAGATACATACTGAATGGCAATGTAAGCACAAATATCAAATGATGTCTTCAAATTTTTTAAAATATTATTTTTGAAGCTTTCATTAGCAAATATAAGTTCTTCTATTTCTTTATATTGACTACTTGTAAATTCATTAATTTGATCCATATAATTTTCTTTATTGTTTACCATCAAATTAATATGATTAGTATACTTATTTGTTACATATTCATATATATTCTTTCCATCAATAGTTGTATTACTATTTTTAATTTCCATGTTACCTTTATTAAATATTTCAATAATTTGATGATTTAAACTTTTAAATATTGGATAAATACATGTCTCATTTTCTAAGTTATTAATATTTAAGTTTGAATATTTCAAAACAGTTTTTAATATATTTTTATTAATATCTATTTTATATTTTGATTTATACAAATTAACTGAACTATAATCATCAGTATAATTAATCATCGTTATTATGTTTTTATTAGTTGGTATAACATCTGAAAATCTATAAAGTGATATAGCAATATCTTTTTTATTTATATCTATATCTGTTAGATGTTTTTTAAATATATCTATTTTTTTATCGAGCGAATCATCAAAATCTATAGAATCTTTATCAAATAAGTTATACACATCTAATCTTTGTATTGCACTTGTGAAAAAACCATCTTTATATTTTTTATTTAGAAGTGTCTTAAATAATTTGTTACTAATAATATTGATTTTATTACTCATAAATTGATTAATAATTTGTTCAATCTGTTTAGCTATTATAAATAATTTTTGTCCTGTGATATTTTCATCATCTAACATATTATCAGGATTTTTAACTATCTTTCCTAATAATTTGTCATCTTCATCATCAATATGGTCGTATATATCTTTAAGATATTCTTTTATGTAATTTATTTTATTGTATTTATAATAGATATCCAAATGTTCATACAATGATGGAGGCAGTTTACTATCTCTAAATTTTTTTTCTGCTATATAACTTTTATTAATAATTGCCGGTGCTGTTAAAAATATATCATTATAATTATAACTATAACTTGCGTTTCTGTTGTTAAAAAAACCATAGTTATTATATTTATTTAGTTCTTTGGTTGGATCCATACCCAAATGTTTATAATTATTATCACTAAATAAATCACTCTTGTTCATTCTATTATTTGAATTAAAGATAACAATATCATTACCTTTTTCTAATTGATAATATATAAACTTTGGTATATACATTTTTTTTTCATCAGGAGTTACTAAATAATAATCTAAAAATACATTTGCGTTAATTTCATTTAGTACATTATTCATATCATCTAATACATCAGGAATATTATAATTTATTAAACTATTTAAAAAAGATATGTGTTGAGTAAATGACTGTAATATAGGATAAAAAAATGGTATAATTTTAGCATAATATTCAACACCTGTATTATTATTATTTGTTATGTCTTCAAATATTTGCTTTAAACTTATATTAGCACTTCCATCAAGTACAATATTTTGTAAACTGAATAGTCTATTTAATTTATTAATGTGTGATGCTTCACTATTATATTTTGTAGGTGGTCTGAATGGTATATCTGTTCTAGTTTTTTTATCATATAAATTATAGTATTTAAATTTCTGAGTATTACTATCTGTATTTATCCTAGAATAATAAAAATTAAATAATTGTAGTTTGTTATCATCTTTTACATCAATAGAAATATATACTTCTGGTAAAAAACCAGAATATTGTAAACCTAGATGTACAGCTTCTATATATTTATTTTTGATATAGTTTAATGTTTCTGTATCATATTTTTTATCTGTATAATCTATATTAAAATAAGTTCTGCTTGGTATAATACTATAAGTTAAATCATAAATTAAATTAATATTGTTATTTTTTTTATCAAGAATTTTACTAAATTTTTTATCCGTAATTTTTCTATGTGTAATAAAATAATCAGAAAAAACATATAATTGTCTTAACTTTTGTAAACATATTTCATTCAATTGATTTGTATTTTTTTTTTTATTTAATTCATAAAAACGGATTATTGAAATTGTGTCTACTACATTTTGTAATAAAGGACTTTGTTCTATACTATCGTAATAATTCATTATACACAAAGACACAAGTTCACTGTCTAATATATTGACATTATCTATGTTTTTGCTTTTTAAATAATCTTTTAATTTTTTTCTATCTGATTTACTAGGCTTATCATTAAAAAAGTTATATAAAAATTCTGATATATTTTTTAAAGCTTTATTATCCCTGTCATAATCATCAAAATTTACTACTTTTCCAAGCTTTTTTGAAAATAAAAATAAAATCCATTTTTTAAATATCTTTCCTAAACTATCAGAAGAAAATCGATCTGCTTCTGGGATATCACATATTAAATTATCTATGAAATAAGATTTACAAACCTGAGATATTGATAGTTGTAAATTATCTAAATATTTATCATTGTTTTTATCATCTACTGTATTTATTAAAGCAGCTGCAAGTAATATGAATTGTTGTGGAAGATTTCCTTTCAAATTTGATTCACTTTGAGAATAATACCATGCGGTCATAAAACTATAAAACCATATACCTCTATTATATTGATTTCTTTTATCAATCATATCGTTTAAAATATAATAATCATTTTTAAATTTCTGGAGTAAATCTTCTAATTCCCATTCTTCAAACTCTTGTCCTTTTTTAATAAAATTTAAAATAAAACTTTTAAAATTACTGAATTCATCAAGTTTGAAACTTTCCTTTTTTGATGTAGTTAAAGTAACAGAATTATTTCCGACATCTTTTATAAAAATTAATTGATGTAATATATCTGTTATTTTATCTACACTAGCTAAAGATCCTGTTGTATCACCGTCAAGTATATTATTTATCCTGTCTGTACCCATTACTTTGAGAAGTGAAAGGTCGTTCATTGAATGTTCTAATAATTCCCCTACTATTTTAATTTCACCGGTACCTCCGATAAATAAATGATTTTCTAAATCAATTACATTATCGGCATAGTTAATTATATTATTTGCTTTATTTATCGCATTAAAATTTTCGTAATCTTCATTACGATCTTCTGTGTCAAAACTAGGTTTAATGTTTATTTCGTTCATTGTTGTCAGCAATTCTTTATATAAATTATCATAATTAGTTTGTATATCTATTGGTATTTTATAAGATTTTATTCTATCTAATTTATTTATAAATTCTTCAATTATAAAATTAACCCTAGTTTTAATATTCATATGTAAATCACTATTTTTAATTAATTTTGTATTATTAATATCAATAGGAAAACCGTTGTTTGGCCAAGAGTCTAAAGCATCCGAATAGTGTAAATCAATATTAGGATCTTCAGATATATTACCCCAAATTTGTTTTACTATTTTTTTAAATTTTATTAAATTAATACTAACTAATTCTTGTAATAATTTTAATTCGCTCTTTCTATTCATACTCAAATTATTATCTGTTATTTTTTTTTGAAAATCTGTTAATAAACTTTCTGTTTCTAAACTGTTACCTATAGATGATTCAAATATATTAACAATACTTTCTATAAAATCACCGTTGTTTTTGATGAATTTCCATATAATTTTTTTTAAATTTAATAAATTTTCAGAATTAAATGTATCATTTTTAGATAAAGGTATTAAGCTTTGTTGAATCTTGGGATTATATATAGAAATTTTTCCAGAAAGTAAATAAAATAAACATGTGTTACCATTATTATCTTGATAATTTGGATTACAATTTATATCTAATAAAAAATCTACTATTGATTCTAGTTGAAATTTACACGCTAGATGTAAAGGTGTTATATTATCAGAATTTGGTTGATCAGGGTTTACATTTTCATTATATAAGTATTTTATTATACTTAGTTTCTGTGTATTTGTTTTAGTTTGATCGTTATTTAATAATACTTTATGAATTAAATTATTTCCGTCACTATCAGTTACATATAATGGTAATTTTGTTTGTAAAACAAATAATTTAAGCTCATTTATATCCATATTGTCAATTCTATTAAATAATTCACTTATATCAGATGTAGAACCATTATAAATGAACCTAAAATTTTTATCAAATTTATTAGCCATATATTATAATAATATATAAATTATTTATTTATAACTAAAATATATAAATATTATTAATGTATAAGAGTAATATGTATAAATCATTATTCAAATACGGGGATCCGCATACAATAATACATCAGAGTAATACAAAGAGAAATACTAAGGATGTTAATGTATTAAAAAATATTGATAGTAAAATACAAATTCAAAAAGCTGCAATTACAACAATAGCAAAAACTTTATATGGAGATATTACTGATGTAGACGATAATATTGTTGATACTATTGTAGAACAACCGCTGATTTTACCAGAGATTAAAATACCTCTAGATTTAACTATTAATTCGATTTCTCTATCAGATACACTTTTAATGTCTATTAATATAATCGATAACAGTCATTTTTTTAAAAATGTATTTGTTGGTAATCAAAATTCTTTTTCTACTACAAATAATTATGATAATTATGGTGTTATAACAAATAAAGATATATTATTAGACTCTAGTTTAAATGTAAAATTTAAAAATGATTTACATTTTAAAGACTTTGAAGATAATACTTTTTTAACTTTTGATTTTTTGAATAAAAATATAGTTTTAGATCAAAAGTTAGTTACGAATAAAACAGTTGATTTTTTAGATGATATTAACGTTAATGATAATAGTCATTTTTTTAAAAATGTATTTGTTGGTAATCAAAATTCTTTTTCTACTACAAATAATTATGATAATTATGGTGTTATAACAAATAAAGATATATTATTAGACTCTAGTTTAAATGTAAAATTTAAAAATGATTTATATTTTAAAGACTTTGAAGATAATACTTTTTTAACTTTTGATTTTTTGAATAAAAATATAGTTTTAGATCAAAAGTTAGTTACGAATAAAACAGTTGATTTTTTAGATGATATTAAACTTAATAAAAACTTATTTTTTGACGAAAGTAACAAATTATACGTTTCTAATAATAATCTATATTATAATGATTTTTTAATAAATAATTCAAATTCTGGAGGAATAGAAGAATTACAATTTTATTGTTGCATTTCAAGTGATACCTATGCTGATCCAAACTTTACAAACGAGTTTAGTACATATTTACATAATGAATTTGAATGTGAAAATATTGATACTACAAATATAACTTTTTCATTTGATAGTACAGTAAAAGTAATATGTCAGATTCAATCAGATATTACTGAATTAAATAAAATAGATGCTAAAATTAATTTACAAAAGCTAGAAGAACTAATTAATAGAAAAGATATAATATTTACATTTAAAGATGAAATGGTAACAATAATTCCTAATATTTATTTATATAACAATTATTATTATTTTGATCAAGTTTCTTATGTTAATAGTTTTAAATTAGTAAAAAGGAATGATGAAACAAACTCCGGTGCTATTCTATCACAACACAAAGTTTATCTACAGAATTTAAATAATGATTATCTTAAGAATGATTTTACTTTTAGTTCTACAACAGATAATAGACTAGTATTAGAAATTCATGGTTATAAAAATAATTTTTTAACGGATGAAGATTGTTTAATTTCACTTAAATATGGATTTAAATTAGAAGTTTTGCCCTCTGTTATAATTAATTCTAATTATAAAAGTAATATTGAGTATACATCACGTACATATCCAGAAACAATTATTACTTGTTCAACTGATGGTCTAGTTACAGAAACTAATGAACTTAATGTAACAGATATTATTAATAATCCTAACTCAGAACAAAGTACATTTCAAAATATTGGAATAAATCCTACAGACTTGGAAAATGCTTTTTTATCGGATGATATGACGGATTTTATCACTGATTCAGAGTTATATGATGATATTTATTTAATAGATGAAAAATGGTTAGTGATCAAAGAATGTGATGAATCTGGAATTCACCAAATTACCTACACATTTACTTATGCTGATAATCATCCAGATACAAAAAAATTTTACGCAGGTATAAAGTATTGTCATGATGTTGTTGTTCCTGCCGATTACGTTTTTACAAAGTCTTATAAATTAGAGTCTATAGATGATCATTCTAAATTTATGTTTAAAAATAAACATTTACCAGCTATTAAATCTGCTAATCAATATAACGGTTCAATTAATTCAGAACAACGTCGAGAAAATATATTAGAAGAACTGGAGAAGGCTCATATATATATTGATCAATTACATAAAAGATTATCTGTGATAGAGAAACATTTACATATCTGAAGATTTATGATTACTAATTATTGTATGTATTAGAATTGTAAATATAACTAAATAAGCATACCCTTCATCAAAATATTTTAAAATATGACTATTGCGACATAAAGTATCATTATTATAAATATCTGCTGTTAAATCAATACTTTGAAGAAGTTCATCTACATTCTGAAATGCTTTTTCATATCCTTTCATTTTATTATTCGTTTTTTTTCTACATTTATTTTTTATAAATAGCAAACATTCAACACCTAATATTAAAAATGCATAAAATAAAAATAAAATCTTTTTGTTTGTATAATACTTAAAATATAATATAAGATACAACCCTACTGTTGTAACAACATCAACAACTGGATCATATATACCTCCAAATGTTGATCCAGCGTTATGTGTGCGTGCTATCTGTCCATCTAGTGCATCTGTTATCCAAGTAATAAAATAAATAAGAATAGCAATCATTGATAATTTTTTATGATATATACTATATATAATTATACCTCGCAATATTAGTGTCAACGTTGTTACCATATTCGGAGTAATTCCTACAAGATATATATTTACAAATAAGTTTGCAATTTTATATATAAATGTATTAAATATACTACTATTTTCCGGTATATTTGGTATATTTTCTTCTGACATATATATTATATACAAGTAGATTATATTTGTCTATATATATTTAAATATATATGTATATATTATACATATATATGTGTAAATATTTGTACGATAAAATTAAAAATTTAATAGTACAAATTTTAGATCATGAAATTTGGGAATATAATTTATATACAGGTATGAAATGGGATGACTATTAATTCGTAAAATTATATATCAGTTTTTCTAAATTATTTATATCACACTTTTCCTTTAATTTAAAATTTAACATTATATCTCGTTGTATTTTTGTGTTTTTCCAATAATCAATATAATTGTTTACTTTTACTTCTTGTATTTGTTTTACAAAACCATTATCATATTCATTAAATATAATTTTATCTTTTTCAAAATTAATTGTTTTTTTTTTTCCATAGCTTAAAAAAAGCAATTGACTTACAAAAGTTCCTAAACCATATACTACATATTTAGCGTTCATTATAATCTCTTGATCTCTTTTTAAAGTATTTTTTTTCCAAAAAATATTACTATAGTTTTGTAAAAGTTTATTAATAACAGGATTTTTTTTATCTTCTGCTATTAAAATTACTGGTTTATCTTTGAAATTTTGTAAGATTATTTTATAGAATTCATAAGGTGGTTGAATATATAGATGATGGGGTCTATTACTAAAAATATCACCAGATCTGATATGAATACATAAGTATTCGCTGTGAAAAAAATTATATTTTATAAAACAATAATCAAGTAAAATATTTCTTACATCTCCTTGATTAACTAATGACGGATTATACTCAGGATATATATTTTGTAATTTATCAATATAAAAATAATTTGTTCTATCTTCATTCATTTTTGTTATAAAATTATAATTTATGTCATTTGTATTAATGTTATTATATTTTGGTAAATCAATAATATAATCATTAATATAATCATTAAATATTATTTTTGTACATCCTGATTGTAAACCAAGATTTATTCCATTAGTAAGTTGAATTATATTATTACCAAAACGACCATAGGGTTCTATATATAGAACCCTATTTTTTTCTCTTGTATATTTTTCACGATCATTTATATTTTTTTTAATACTTATATATACAACAATAAGTATTAAAGTTATAAAATAAAATTTATATAAATTTTTAATAATCATATATAAATATATATATATTAATTATACAACGTAAGGTTTATAATTTGTAAAAATATCTTTGTATGTTTTAGCTTTCCAGTTTTTATCTTTATTGAATAATCTAAATTGATCAATCTCTTCATTTACTATAATTTCTCCATGTGGTATTTTTTTACATCCAAATTTATTAAAATTTAAAATATCATTGCGATTTTTCTGGTCTATTTTATTATTCATTTCATCATCTTGTGTATTAGCTGCTTTATTTGAGTATTGTAAAAAATTTCTATATTCAAATGAATTTTTTATAGAATTATCTTCTATAATTTTTATATTTTCATAATCATTATCTTGCATTTTAGTTCCAGTTCCTCTTTTATCTGACATTATTGCAGGGCAATCAAAGTATTTATTATTGCTCATATATATAGCTATAGATTTTTTTTTTCAGTGGTTTGATAAGAAAGTATATCATTCGCTAGTTCTTTTTTAGTTTTTTTTTTACCAGTCTCTTTATTTATATTAATATATTTTGTTTTAGCTATTTCTCTTAACTCTTCTACTTTTTTTCTTAATAATTTTTTTAGAGTAAGATCATTTTGATCAATACTGTCTAAATCTATTACAGAAGTATGAGTCTCATCTTCATTATCATTTGAATATATTGCAACATTTTCTGTAGAATCTAATTCATTATTAGTATTTATCAAAATATTATCAATATTTTCATTATTAGCATTTATCAAAATGTTATCGATACTTTCATTAGTTAAATTACAATCATTTATAGTTTTTATATTTTGTTTGTCTATACTTTTTTTTTCTTCATTTATATTTTGATTATCAGTAGTTTCTTCATTATCTATATTTTGCTGAATAATTTCTTCATTATCTATATTTTGATGAGTAGTTTCTTTATTATCTATGTTTTGTTGATTCATTTTGTCATTATCTATATTTTCTGTTGAATTATTAATACAGCCTAATATTTCTTGATTAGTAGCGTTGTTATCATCATCAATATTGTTATTACTATAACTTTCGATATTACTTGAATTACTTAACAAAATATTATTTTTTATTTCGTTTAATATTTCTTCATCGCTAGATTTATACTGAGAAGTATTATCTGAAACTTCTGAAAAGTTACTATCGGTGATAATTGAGTTGTAATTGATTTTCGGTAAATTATCTAAATTGTTATCGGTATCACTCATGAGTTCTGTGGATATTTGCTCTAATATCTGATTTTCGTTTTGGTTATCGTTATCGTTATCGTTATCATCATCGTTATCATCATCGTTATCATCATCGTTATTATGTGTGTCTTCTATCAATTTTTCTACTTCTAAAATTTTCTTAAAATTTTTATCTAGCAAAGTTATTTTTTTTTGAATAGATTCTATTTCTCTATATAAAAAGTATACAACTAAAGTAAGTGCTAAAATTAATATAAATTTATAATCTAATATTTTCATATAAATATATATATATATACTTTTTTATATAAAAACGAATATATAAGTTTTATAATTTAAAATATATATATATATATATATATATATGAAACAAATATTAATAGAACTTGTATTTGTAGTTATTGGTTTAGTAATTTCAAAGTGTTTTAAATTACTTGTAAATAAAAACTTTAATTTATCAAATTTTGATAATAATTTTTGGATGGCTACATGCGCTACCGTAGTTGCTATATTCCTAGTTAAACAATTTGTAGATTCAGAAAGTACAGGACTTAAAAAAGTACTCACAGACTGGGGTTACACGAAACAATATGATAAGAATGGTAAAATTATCCCAGAAGATACTACCTTAAGAATAGAATTAATAGCTTTAATAGTTGAAACAATATTAGTTTCTCTTGTACCTATAGTAGTTAAAAGTTTTCTATTAGGTAATACAATCAGTATTGATAATTCTATTTATACAACAACATTTATTGCAATATGTAGTGGACTTATTTATAAGATATTAATAGAACCGATAATAAATAAAAATGTAAAACCAAAATCTTGGTTAACTCCAGACCTAAGAAGTTCGGGTATGAAAGCATTATCTAAAGCATTTGTAATCGTTGCTAGTGATTATATGGTTGATTTTGAACTAGATATTATTACACGTAAGGATGCGGCAGCTGCAGCTATAGGTGAAATATCAGGAAGTTATTTAAAATCGGAATATAATAATTAAAAATATAAATATAACGAATAATTATTCTTAGCAAAATATTATATTAATTTTTAAATAATAATTTAAAACTATTTTTATATTATTATTTAATATAATGACTAAAAAAGTTGTACAATTGCTTGGCTTAGATTCTCGGAATAACAAATTTTCACATAAATCCGGTGAATCTTTTTTCAAACCAGAAAATACTCGCTATTCACGATACGGTTCGGAATATTTGAAAATACCCTGGGATTCATCAAATACATACGGAGAAGAAATTACATTTAGTATACCACTTACAGGAGATATTTTACATAAATGTATATTAGAAATAGAAGTCCCTGATTATATTTTTAAAGATACAAACTTATATAATACAAATATTGACTATAAAAAAATAAAAGATCTTAAAATTAAAAGATTTACAACAAAAATAGATGATTTACAACAAAAATATATTAATTTTAAAGCTTATAGTAAATTACAAATTAGTATTTACTATGAAACAATAAGATTATTTAGTTTCGAAAATTTAACGTTAATTACACTACAAACACAAATAAAATTTTTTATAAATAATAATTTATCTCCTATAGAAAATGAAAACTTAATTGATACAAATATAATTTTAGGTATTAATATTAGTCAATATATTGAAGATTTAACGACTATTAATAATATAGAGCAAATAAAAAGTAATCTAAAAAAAATGTTTGATAATATAAATAAGTATTTAAATTATTACTATTCAAATCTAATTTATTATAAAAAAAAATTAGCAGAATTAAGATATGGTGAAATTAAATATAAGTGGATAGATGATCTTTCCGAACATTATTTTACAAATTATGAATTACTTATAAATGAATTAAGTATTGATGAATATTCTAATGATACCCTACATTTAATTAATTTATCTAGAATACAAAATTCAGCATATAATTATTACATAGATTCTATTGGTAATAATTTAAATAATAAAACCACTTTTTATGATACACATACACATTCATTTGATTCTGATAATATTATACACATTGAAATAAATGATGCTCCTTTAAAAAAAAATATAATTTATACACCTTTACTATTTTGGTTCTGTGAGTGTTTTCAAAATTCATTACCATTGGTATCTCTTGATAAAAATACAATAATTAAAATTAAACTTTTAGTAAATAGATTACAAAATTTAATTTATTTTCAAGATTATGAAAAAGAATATGATGAATATTTATCAATTGATATACCTCTAGAAGATCATAGTAAAAATAGTAATAATACAATTATAGAAAAATCAGATTTAAATTATACAAGTGTAGAGCTTATTTTACCAGAATATATATATAGATATAGATGTACAGAAATAAATAAATCACTTTTAATGTTACAATTTCCAGATTTAGTTGAATCACAAGCAGATATAATTTTTAATGTATATGGATCTTTATCATCTATTGATTCTACATCAAAAGTACTTGCTTTACAGGACTGGGTTAAATTAAAAAAAGACATTCATAAAGGCATTGATCAAGTTTTAAGTAAAGATTCGCAAATAATAATATCGGGTGGTGATTATAAAAATATAATTGATTATAACTCATTTTTAAATAGAATATCTCATGCTAAACCTAATATAAATTTAATAATACAAATATTTTTTATTGATAATGTAGATCGAAATATACTAGCAAAAACAGAACAGACACTTCTTATAAGAAAATATAATGAACTGAATTATCCAATTAATAATCGAATTACAAGTGAAAATTTAGAACTTACAGGACTAATAGATAATATTTATTACTTTTTAAAACCAAAGCTATTTACTAACGGTATTATATATAAATATGGTAAAACTTTATTATCAAAGTATAAAAATTTTAATTTAATACAAAATACGGATAAACCTTACATAGATAACTTTGTATTAAATATGTATGATGAAAGTAGTATTATACTAAAGTCGGAATCAACTTTTTATCATAATTATGTTATACCATATTTATACTTGGATGGATTTGTACCAGACGGTGTTTATTATAAAAATATTTGCTTATATCCATTTGATGAAAATCCTTCAGGTACAATTAATTCTGATGTATTAGGTCAATCTATATTTAATTTAACATTAAATCAAAATTTCTTTAATTCATACTTTGATACAAACATAAATCCTGATAATATTGACATTGATTTAAAAATAATCTATACACATCTTTCTTATATTAATATAAAAAATGGATATATTGAAATACTAAAATAAACTAAAATCAAATGAGCTTATTTCTGATGATAAATTATCAATATGTATTTCGAGAGGAATAGGTGTTTTAATTCCATTTATTTTCGAGATTAATATATTTTGATGTATTAAATTATTTTTAAGTTTAATAATTATTTTATTTATTTTTTGAAAAATATATGTAAAATACTTTATTATATTTGGTGTATTAATATATAAATAATCAGTGTAACTTATTAATACTATTTTATTTTTTATAAAAAAATTTATACCAAACAATTTATAAATTCTACCCAATCTTTCTTTTATTTCGTTTCTATGAAAATCAATAAAATTATTTTTTTTACTTAATATTGTTTCTATTTTAATATAATATGGAACATCACTAAAGGACAAATCATACTCAGACATAAACAACTGTTCAATCTTATTTAACTCTTCGATATCTTTTATTTTATTTTGAATTAAAGAATATGAATCTATTTTAATCTCAATTATATTTCTTATAGTTTCGTATATTAAATTAATTACATTTACAACTGATATTTTATCTTTTATAAGATATATGTATCTTCTAATATCATAGTTAAAAAATATATTTGTATGATGTTTGAATATTAATCTAGTAATTAATTGTAAATTATTATCGTCTAAATTCAATTCATTTTTACTAACTTTATAAAATAAGATATACAAATAACTTAATGGATGTTTTAAATTTTTAATACTTAAATCTAAATCTTCCCAAATTATACTATTACTCATATAATAATATATGTTTTTTTAGTATAATTTATCCTAATTCAATATATATTTTTTTTTTCTATAATTTGTTCAAGGCGAGCAATTGATATTATATAACTCGATATTCTCATTGATATATTTAAATTAAGATGTTTTTTATAAACCAGATCAAATGTTTCTTTCATACGTTTACTTAGCTTTTCTAGTACATATTCTTCGTTCCAATATTCACATCTCTTATTTTGTAACCATTCGAAATAACTTACAATAACACCACCAGAGTTAGCTAATATATCGGGTATTACATCAATATTTTTGCCCAATATTATTTTCTCTGCTTCAATATCAACAGGTCCATTGGCTGCTTCTACAATTAATTTACAATTTATTTCATTTGCAGTATCACCACATATTACCAACTCTTTTGCTGCAGGTATTATTATATCACATTCTAATTTAAAAAATTCATCTGAACTTATTTCATTTCCGTGATCGTAGTTTTTTAAATTTTTATGTTTTTTATTATGTTCCTGTAATTTATATACATTAAATCCTTCATCACTTGTTAAACTAACAGTATGATCAGACACACCTATACAGATTAGACCTAACTGAGACAGTAATATAGCAGTGTTAGATCCAACATTACCAAAACCTTGTATAATATAAGTATTTCCTCTCAGATTAATACTTTTGTAATTTGCCCAGTTTTTTATACATTCAACTACACCAAAACCAGTCGCTATTTCTCTACCTTTTGATCCACCACATTCAATTGATTTACCTGTAAATGCTGCGTTATTATGTGTATTAGCTTTTTTTTGATAAGCTGAAGTCATCCAATCCATAATTTGAGAATTAGTCCCTAAATCAGGAGCAGGGATATCCCTATTTTCTCCTATGTATTTAAAAAAATTTTCACCATATCCTTTACTTATACGTTCTAATTCTTTTTTAGAATATTTATATGGATCTATCTTAATACCACCTTTGGCACCACCGTAAGGTAAATTCTGAAGCGAACATTTTATAGTCATCCAAAAAGCTAAAGATTTTATTTCATCCAAATATATATCATTACTAAAACGAATACCACCTTTATAAGGTCCTAAAATGTTATTATGTTGTACCCTATAACCTTTTACTATTTCAACAGAATTATCGTCTAATCTAATAGGATAATGAACTATTATTTCATTTTTAGGATATTTCAAAAACTCTTTTAAATCATCTGATATATTATATACTGTAAGCATATCATTATATTGTTTCATTACTAAATCATATAAATTCATCTATATTAATAAGCTTGATAAAATATATTTTTAACTGTATTTTGAATAGTTTTTTTCAAATAATTTAAATAAATTATTTAATTCTTTGTCGTACATATCTTTATCTTTCCAATCGTCTCTTGGTAAACTATACGTTACCGGAACTTGTAAATCAAATATTGGGAAATTTGTATATTTTTCTAATAATAATTTTCCATTATGTATATCTTCAACTATTTTACGTGTAATATTCAAATCACATCTTTTTCCTATACCATATTTACCTCCAACCCATCCTGTATTTACTAGCCAGCATTTTACATTATGTTTTATAATTTTTTTTTTCAGTAATTCAGCGTATTTTTTTGGCTCTAATACTAAAAATGCTTCTCCATAACAAGATGAAAATGTTGCAACAGGTTCTGTAATTCCATCTTCTGTTCCTGCTATTTTAGATGTATAACCGTTTATAAAATGATAACATGCTTGTTCTACTGTTAATTTACTTATGAGTGGTAATACACCAAATGCATCACATGTAAGTAAAATAATATTATCTGGGTGTTTGTTAATTATACAAGGAATATGTGCGTTCTCAATATAATTAATTGGATAAGATAATCGAATATTCTGAGTTATAGAATCATCCGTAAAGTCAACTTTTCTATTCTTATCTAATACTGTATTCTCAAATAAAGCTCCAAATTTAATTGCATTACAAATCTCTTTTTCCTTATTTGGATCTAAATTTATTGCTTTTGCATAACATCCACCTTCAATATTAAAAACACTATTATCATCCCAACAATGTTCGTCATCTCCAATTAACATTCTACTTGAATCAGCAGATAAAGTTGTTTTACCAGTGCCTGATAAACCAAAAAATAAACAAACATTCTTTTTATCATGTGATATATTACAACTCGAATGTAGAGTTAGTATATTTTTTTGTGGCATAAAATAATGCATTAATGAAAATATACCTTTCTTCATTTCACCAGCATATTGTGTACCTAATATAACTATCTCTTTCGTTTGCAAATTCAAAACAACAGATGTCGAAGATGTCATTTTTTCATTATATCTATTACATGGAAAACATCCTGCATTATAAATTGTTATATCTGGATCACCAAAGTTTTTAATTTCGTCTTCCGTTGGTCTAATTAACATATTATACATAAATAAACAATGATATGGTCTTGATGATATAACTCTAACTTTATATCTATGTGACGGATGCCAACAAGCATAACCATCAAAAACATAAAGTCTATCTAAACTATTAAGATAACAGATTGATGTTTCTTTGTTAATACTAAATATATCTTCATTTATTACTATATGTGGTGCATTATCGTCATTCCATACATTTTTATCTTTTGTTACTATCCGTTTATCTTTTGGTGATCGACCTGTTTTAACTCCTGAATAAGTTACCAATGCTCCTTTATCTGTAATAAATGTATTTCCGTCATATTTAATTGAATATTCGTAATACTCTGCGGGTGTTACATTATATACAACATCTATTATATTTGTAGAAAAATCACTAGTAATTACATCTGTTCCTCCAATAATGTTTTTAATATTTTTATTTGATACTTTTGGACCAAAATTTCGTGTATTTGATTTTAAACTATGACTTATAGATAATAATATTTTTTCTGTTATATAGGTCATTATTAATATAATATATTATTAAATTATAACAATTTACCTACCATTAAAGATATGATAAAAATTGAATTTAAAAAAAGTAATCTATTTATCATATATTAATATGTTTGAAGATTTAACTACTAATTGGTTGGATATAATTAGCGAATATGATAAAAATCAAACAGAAAAATTTACTGATTTTTTAGATCAAGATATAACAATTTATCCAAAAACTGAAAATATTTTTAAATGTTTTAACTATTTTGATATAGAAAATACTAAAATAGTTATATTGGGTCAAGATCCTTATCACGGTCCTAATCAAGCAACCGGTCTTTGCTTTGATATTAATGATAATTGTAAATATCCACCATCATTACGAAATATCTCAAAAGTTCTTGGAAAGAAACCAGACTTCAATTCATGGGCAGAGCAAGGAGTTTTATTGTTAAATACTTCATTAACTGTTATCGAAAAAACACCTGGTTCTCATATTAAATATTGGAAACCTTTTACAAAATATATTATTACAAAAATTAATCAAATATGTAATAATGTTACATTTATATTATGGGGAGCACATGCTCTTAAACATATAGAATATATTGACTTAAAAAAACACAATATTTTTATCAGCTCTCACCCATCACCTTTATCATGTTTTAAAAATTTAAAAGAATACCCGTCATTTATGACAAGTGATATATTCAATAAAATAGAATGTATTGACTGGTAACACTTTATTAATCTAAATGTATATTAAAATCGACTCATTATTGAACTTTTTCCAGCTTCACCGCCCTGAGTTCCTAAATATGGTGTAAAAATATACCATTTACTTCTTCTTTGTAAAGGTGCCCAACATTGATCTAAAGCATATCTTGTCTGATATTTTTTTTTATGTGGTTTTGCCTTTTTCCATTTAATCATCTCTTCTTCCATTTTAGATAAACAATTCTTTAATTTATTTAAAAGAGTTCTATAAAAATGTTTTTGTATAATATAAGCAGATGATGTTGTAGCAAACTTAACTTTATTTATATAATTAAAATTTTCAACAGGTAATAGATCTTTAAAAACACTTGTAAACATAACCACATCCCAATCAGTTTTAAAATCTTTAATAAAACTACTCAATATTTTATTAATATCATTTTTATCTTTGGTAAAAATAAAATCATCCTCAAATATAACAATATTTTCATAATTATTATTAATCGCAAGTTCTAAAGCTTTAATATGACTTTTAGCACATCCAATATGTCCATTATATTTCTCATATACAGCATCTATTCTTGTTATTTTTGATGGATTAATTCCTATCTTATTAAACTCATTTAGTATCTGTTTTTGTCTATCTGGTCTATTTTCTAAATTAATATAAAGTATTTGATCAAAATAATTTAAATCAACTTGATGTTCATAACCTTCATTTAAATATATTTTTTTTCTTAAAAATACTATTATAATCAGTATAAACAAAATACTAAAAGATATTACTGTAAAAATAGTTTTCATATATAATAATGTTAGAATAAAATAATTATACTACATCGTAATTATCATCCTGATTCGTTCATCTGAACTTCGTCCTCTTCGTCCTCCTCGGCATCCTCGTCATCATCGTCATCTACGCCTTCATCTATTGCTATACCTATTTTATCACCATGTCGTCGTCCGCGTCGTCTTTTGTATACATTCCACATCTTGTATTCCTTTCCAGTACAAGGTGCTGATCTATCATCAAATTCGCCAAGCTCTTCACTACATAATGGTATATCACCATCTTTATTAAAAACACATTCAAGAGAACCCCCTAAATGAAAGCAAGATGTATCGTTTTCTTGATCCACATCCTGGCCCCCGCATCCCGCTTTTATAGATTCTAATTCCGCGGTTTTAGAATCTAATTCCGCGGTTTTAGAATCTAATTCTTCTTGTTTGGCGACTAAAACCACCTCTTTAGCAGCTAATTCCGCATCTTTAGCAGCTAATTCCGTATCTTTAGAATTTAATTCTTCTTGTTTTTGTTTTTTTTTAGATTTTGATAATTCTAAATCCGCATCTTTAGCCTTTAATTCCGCATCTTTAGCAGCTAATTCCGTATCTTTAGAATTTAATTCTTCTTGTTTTTGTTTTTTTTTAGATTTTGATAATTCTAAATCCGCATCTTTAGCCTTTAATTCCGCATCTTTAGCCTTTAAATCCGCGGTTTTAGATTTTAAATCCGTATCTTTATCCTTTAAAACCGCATCTTTAGCAGCTAATTCTTCTTGTTTGGCGACTAAATCCGCATCTATAGAATCTAATTCTGCTTTTAAATGAAAGTATCCAATTGTCGTCAGTATTAATAAAATACTAAAAGATATTACTGTAGAAATATTTTTCATATATTAAAGTTAGAATAAAATAACTATAATATCATCAAAGTATTTTTATCATGATCATTGTCTCTTTTTCTCATAAATATGTCACTATAAAAATTGTAATTATGATTAACAATAAGTGGATTTACTAAAAATATATTAAAATCACTATCATAGTAAAACATTTTTAAGAAATTATCTGTTGTTAAATTAATATTTACTAGTCTTGACATTATATGTTTTTTAATAAAATTAACATTTATTAGATACGCAAAAGTTCCCCAATTTCCATCAGTGTTATGTAGTTTAACTAAATAGTCATTGTATTTTTTACCATATCCTGTATTAATGCCTAATAATACCATATCCCATTTATCATTTATATCATTTTTTAAATCTTTAATTAATATGTCCATCTTTTTCTTAAAATCACTTGGTATAATAGCATCATCTTCTAATACTATTATATTTTTGTAGTTATTTTTAATCGCATCTTTCCATACGCTTACATGACTTAAAAAATTTCCTATTTGACCTGGGTTAAGTCTGTTATTCTGTTTGAAAATATTTTGTTCTGGATGATAATTTTTGATAACATCTTTTCCATTTACTGCTTCAAACCATAATATCTTAATGTTTTGACTATTTAAATAATTCATAAAAATTTTTTTACGCTCAGTATTTTTTTTTAAATGTATGATGTATATTTCGTTTACATTATGTATTTTCGCCTGTAAAGAAAAATTTAAATATATATTTAATATGATTATAACAGAGTACAAAACCAACATGTATATTATTTATTATTTAAAGATTTTACTCTTTTTATCAAATACAAAAATAAACATAAAAATAAAATTTTAATAGACATATCTTTTAATAATTCTTTTAAAAATGGTTTTGTAACGCTTGTATAATATTCGTCAGTTTTACTATCACTATCGTTTCCTTTAATTAATATTCTATATAAATTATCCTCATCAATATTATGCTTAGTTCTGGGTCTTCTCCCTTCAGTACTTACATATTTATATTTTTTGTCCAAAGACGTATTTCTTACAAAAGCTTTTTTTCCAATACCTTTCATATATTTATTAATGACAGGTATTCTCATAAATCTCGAACTAAAATATTCTTGAATCATATCATATCTACTGGTTTCGGTATTTGCAGGTAATGTTAATATATCATCTTTATATTTTTCATAATCATTATTAGACTTAAATATATCAAATATTTGTATACAAAGTCGTCTATTTTTACTAAAATTATAAATACCTCTATGTAAAATATTTGCATTAAACAAAATCGCGTCACCTGGATTAAAATGTATTATTTTAGACTTTTGTAAATATTTTTTATTACTAATTTTATGCGACTGTGGTATTATTCCTAAATCAGATTCGTCAAGATAAATTACTAGTGTATATATATCTGGTGTATTGTTTTTATCAGATACTTTTAGATCTCTATGCCAATTACTAGCATCAACAGCATTAGAATTTTTTATTTTTTTTCCAGAAGATACTCGGTATTTAAGAGCACCCGAATCCCAATTCATTTTTTTATCTAATAGTGATAATAATTCTCTGATCAAAACATCATAGTTTGTATAGTTTATAGTTAAATCTTTAAGAATATTATTTTCTAAACTATTTTTTAAATCTGTATTTTCTACGAAATTATCTAATTTAATATAACCTTTGTTATTTAAAATAGAATTCATATATATATATATATATATATATATATATGGATTTTCTTATATTGCCACATCAGTTATTTAATAAAAAATATTTAGATAAAGAAAATAATTATATAATTTACGAACATCCACAGTATTTTAAAAAATATAATTTTAATAAAAAAAAATTAGTTTTACATAGAGCAAGTATGAAATATTATTATGATTATCTTAAAGATAACAATTTTAAAGTAAAATACTTTAATTTCGATGAAAGACCTAAACTCGAAGAATATTTATTATTTGATCCGGTAGATAAAGTTAAATTATATGGAGAATACACTTTTTTAGATACACCTAATTTTTTACTAAATAAAGAACTAATTGAAAAATATAGAGATAAAACGGATAAATTTCTTTTTACTAATTTTTATATGTGGTCTAAAAAAGAATTAGATATTTATCCTAAATTAAAATCAAAGGATAGTATGAACAGAAAGAGATTTAAAGATGACATTGAAATACCTGATCTTCCGAGTAATAAATCGGATGAAGAATATATAAAACCAGCTATAAATTATGTAAATAAACATTTCAAAAATAACTATGGAAACACTGACAATTTTATATATCCAGTAAAACACTCTACTGCTAAAAGATGGGTTAATGATTTTATAAAAAAAAGGTTTGAATACTTTGGTCCTTATCAAGATTTTGTTAAAAAAGATGAAAACTTTATGTTCCATTCTATATTATCTAGCTCAATAAATATTGGTCTAATCAATCCATTGGAAATTATAGATGAAATTGGTGAAGTTAAAAGCAAAATACCTATAAACAGTTTTGAAGGTTATTTACGACAGTTATTTTGGAGAGAATATCAAAGATATACATATATTTATGCAGACTTTGATAGAAATTATTTTGGTAATAGAAAGAAACTAACAAAAGATTGGTATGAAGGTACTTTAGGAATAGAACCGGTTGATGATTTAATTAAATCTGGCTTTGAAACAGCATATATGCATCATATTGGAAGACTAATGTTTGTTGGTAACTTTATGAATTTATCTGGAATTTCTCCTAAAGAAGGATTTAAATGGTTCATGGAATTTAGTATAGATAGTTATGAATGGGTTATGCATCAGAATGTTTTAGATATGGTTTTTTTCGTAACAGCAGGGCAAACAATGCGAAAACCTTATATATCTAGTAGTAACTATATATTAAAAATGAGTGAATATAAAAAAGGTGAATGGTCTGAAAAATGGAACGAACTATATAATAAATTTTTGAAAAAAAATAAAAAAAAATTATGGAAATTCAGATATAGTTTCCCAACACTTAAAAATATGTAAATCTGAATATTCGCAAAATAAAAAGTATTTTCTATATATATTATAATGAATGCTATAGTGGTTTTAACAAGAGGATATAATGAAAAAAATAAATATAATAATTTACTCGAAAGAAATAAATGCTTAGAAAGGTATTATAATAAAAGTATTTCATATATTATATTTCATGAAGGAAACATAACAGAAGATCATCAACAATATATACAACTAAATACTATAATTCCTTTAATTTTTATTGATGTATCAGATTCATTCAGAAAAGAAGAAATAAACGTTTATCCACCTACAAGAGGATTTAATTTGGGATATAGAAATATGTGTAATTTTTGGTTCTGCGAGTTTTGGAATTATTTAACTGATTATAATAAAATTTTAAGAATTGATGAAGATTGTTTATATTATTCAGATTATAACATTATTTTTAATATGTTAAATGATAATACAGTTTTATATGGTAAATGGGTAAAAGATAAAGATTTTGTAACAAAAGGGCTCTCTAAATTTACACATCAATTTATGAAACGTAATAATAAAAATATACCTATTTTTAAACTATTTAATAGAACTTCCAGTGGTCCTTATACAAATGTTATAGGAATTAATTTAATTAAAGCGAGACAAAATATGTTATTTTCTAAATATATTAAAGCTGTTAAATATTCTGATAATATCTATATATATAGATGGGGAGATCTTCCCTTATGGGGAGAAGCGTTAACATACTTTTTTCCAAAAAATAGTTATCAAAAATCAAAAAAAATAAAATATTTTCATGGCAGTCATTCAACTGGTATTAATGTATCTAGTACTAAAGTAAATAAAGTAATTATACATAATAAGAAAGGCAATACAAAATTACAAATTAATCAAAAAATACCTTATTATATAATACAAACATTTAAAACACGAGAAGTACCTATCACAATGTGGTCAAATTTAAATAAATGGCATATATTAAATCCAGAATATGATTACTTGTTTTTTGATGACATAGATATAGAAAATTATATTGAAAATTTTGACTACAGTGAATTAAATTTGTCTAAAGCAGAGCTTATGAAAGCGTATAAAAAAATAAAACCAGGTGCTGGTAAGGCAGATCTATTTAGATTATTAATTATTTATGATAAAGGAGGTTGTTATTTTGATATTGATACAACACCTCTAGTTCCATTAAGAACCTTTATAAAAAGTGATGATGAGGTTGTATCAGGTATAGGTGAACGAGGCGATTTTCATCAGTGGGGATTGATTTATATTCCAAAACATCCTTTTATAAAAAAAACTTTGGAATTGGCAACGTCAAATATTATTAACGAAAATTTTATTGATAACAAAAAACAACTTGAATACTTATCTGGACCACCTTGTTTGGATCTCGCAATAAAACAAGCTTTAAAAAAAGATAAAAGATATAGATTTAAACCAGGTAAATATACAGTAAATGGTATATCATATACTTTACTTAATGGTGATCTCTTTAACAATAATGTAGGTTTTAAGTACAAAGGATATAAAAATGATTTGAGTAAGATGGGTATTAAATATTGGACTAAGGATAAAATATTTAACAGAAGTAGCCCATCTATTTCAACGATATTAAAAGTAACGATATTAACAATAATTGTAACACTAACAATTATTAAAATATTATAATCTTACTAAATAATTGAAATATATATTTTTTACTAAATAATATATACTTTATATGAGTGAATTTGTAAGATCATTTAATAATTTACCTCCTGAATTAATTGAATATATTAATTCGTTTGCTAAAGAAATGATTTTCGATGAACAAACTCAACTAACAAATTATATTTATTACAATATAGGTAATCGTTTTGATATTAGTTCGTATCATATTAATAAAATTATTATAAAAAATGATATCAAAAGCTACATTAAAGAGAACTATTTAACACTTGTAAATTTTAATAAAATGAACGAAAGTACCAAAACAAACATTATAAATGACATAGTTAAAATAATTGGCGCTAGATTAGAATATAATGATATATATAATTATGTCTTCTTTGGTTGATCATATGTTACCACGTCGTTTCCTAACCTTACATCAAATGATGTATACAATAGTTTATTTATTAGATGTACTACACCTTCATTGTAACTTGGAAGTGAATGATCATCTTGGTGATTGTGATAAATATGTAATCTATCTTTCCAATCGCTAAATCGTTGGATCGTATAATCTAAATCTTTCGAACGAAAATAATCATTACCTCCAGTTAGCATTGCAATAGGTGCGTCGGTAATAGAAATATCCGCGATACAACCACCGTTTAGACATATGGATGGTCCTCTCCAATATTTCAAAAATCTAGACAGAGTGATTTGTCCACCACGTGAACCAGTTATTACAATACCGGGTCCTTCGTTATAGCGAATAAGATCGTAAAAATCGGTCATAATAATATTATCAACTAGTGATGCTAAATTTTTGTAATTCTTTGGACAAAGTGTTTCAGTATACCATTTATTATTCTGCCAATTATCTGGATATTTGTCATAATCAGACAAATACAACATATAAACTTTAAATCCTAGATTCTCCAAAATTTCTTTGTTACCATTAAATCCATGCCCGATCAAATATACTACATTTTTGTTAGGTTCATAAGTATACCATTTATTATCTTGACTGCTATAGATTTTGGTCATATAAATATTTATAAGACCAAAATCAGCTTATATCAATTTTTATTCAATTATATTAATAAAATCTCTTGTAAGAGAAGCACCTCCAACTAAAAATCCATCTATATTATTTATTTTTTTTAAATCATCTACGTTATTTTTTTTCACAGAACCACCATATAAAATTTTTATATGATCTGTAATAATAGGATTAAATTTTTTGATATAATTTTTAATTTTACTAACTACATTATATATATCTTCTGTTGTAGCACTCCTACCCGTTCCAATTGCCCATACAGGTTCGTATGCGATAATAAAATTATTAACATTTTTAATTTCCATATCTGATAAAATAGTTTGTAAATAGCTAAGCTGATATTCTAATACTTTAAATGTTAAAGAATATTCTTTTTGTGTTAAAGTCTCACCACAGCACCATATAACTTTTAATCCACATTCTAAACATATCTTAACTTTATTTAATATACACATATCTGTTTCAAAAAATAACTGACGTCTTTCAGAATGTCCTAAAATTACATATTCTACATCAAGATTTACTAACATTTGAGGAGATACTTCACCAGTAAATGCTCCAATTTTCTTTTCATAACAATTCTGAGCCCCTAAAGAAAAAGGTAAATTATACTGATTCAACGTATTATCTACAAAATTTAAATAAGGATAACTAGGACATATTATAATTCTTTTTCTTTTTAAATTAATATTTTTAATGTTATTACTCCATTCTTTTAATAAAGACTTTATACATTTTTTATCCCCATTCATTTTCCAATTAGCAACAATCAAAGTTTCTGTCATATTACTATATAAAAAATTATTTTTTTATATCTAAAATTTTTATAATATCTATAACTAGTAACCAATCATTCTTACTAAGCTTATCCCTATAATCTTTTTTTAACAGGTTAATACTTTTTCTTGTTAATAAAGAATAAATATCTGAATTGTAATAAAAATTTCTATCATAAATTAAGTTTTCGGGATTTTCAACTTTAATACATACTTCATCATCTATTGTTGCTTCAGTTAAACTTTCATTATTTTTTTCTATTGATAATATTTTTCCAAACTGCGGAACTTTGATTGAATTTGATTTTTTTTCTAAATTAATAAACAATGGCATACCTACATTTATACGACCGTGTGTTACTTTAATACCAAATATTAATACATCACCGCTTTTCTTAAAAACAAAATCCTTTAGAATTTTTATTTTACACGGAAAAATTGCTTCACCTAATTCTTCCATTTGTTCTATTCTTTTTTTCTTAGTACTATCTCTAAAATCTTTGTACAGTTCTAATAGTTCATAAATTATATTTGAACAGATAAAATATATATCTTTATTTTCAGCAATATTAAATATACGTTCCTCCTCTTTTAAATTCATTGTATCATAATAAACTAAACATCTAAATTCTTTATCTTCTATTTTATCTAATTTGCTTTCTAAATTATTTAAATCACGTTCAAATATTTTATTAATTGATACATTCATAATAGGTATGTTATTTTTAGAAAATAATTTATATAGTGCATCTAAACATCCTAGAGTAGGTGCTTGTAAAGAAACACCCTCTTTACATAACTTATATTTATCTAAATTTACTCTATTATTTTCTGCCTCTTTTTTATTTGTATAAAGTTTTGTTCCTACTACAACATTCTCTAAATTTGATCCTAATATTATAGCACCTTTAGATGCTCTTAAAGATTTACAATCTAAATTAAAATTTGATGTATCATAAATCTTACGAACACTTGTTTGTTTTATTTCGTTATTTTTTATAACATAATATTTATCATATGTATTTAATGTTCCATTAGATAATATCAAATTTAATATCCATCCCATTTTTTTGTCTTGTCGACATTCCATTACTGTCGCATCTACTTTATCTTTATATAAAATTTTCTTATTCATCCAATTTTGTGATAAATAGATTACCAATGCTAACAAATCAGCTAAACCATTTTTTGTTTTACAAGAGATTGGAATTATACTATATACATTTTTTGGTTTTGTATTTCTTGAATAAAATTCAGCATTTATGTTATGTTTACTTAAGTCATACTTTAGATCTTCTATATAAGTAACTATCATTTGAACAACAGATTTTTCTTGTAGTTTAAAAGCTTTTTTTAAACTTGTTTCATCGTTATTGTTATAATTATCTACTTTATCTATTTTAGTAGCTGCAATTACAAATGGTATTTTATTATTTTTTAAAATATTTATACTTTCTATTGTCTGAGGCTTTACACCATCAAAAATATCAATAACTAATACTACAATATCACATAGTGATGCACTCGTTTCTCTAAAAGAATTAAAAACTTCATGTCCTGGTGTATCTAAAATTAAAATACCTGGTACTGTTGGTTCTATTTCAAACTTCCCTTTTATTTCTTTTGTAATAGAAATCATATTATCAATATCAATAAAAGTTGAAGAAATATTTTGAGTAATATTACCCGGTTCACTTTCTTGAACTTTACTATTTTTAATAATGTCTATCAAACTTGTTTTACCTGCATCGACATGTCCCATAAAAGCACATATTGGTGATTTTAATTTTTTATCAATATTTGTTATCTTTTTATTTTCATCCAATACAATTTTTTTTGGTATACTTTCAGTTGAAATTCTATTTATTTCTAATAATTTTTTATCCATTTTAAAATATTAAGGTAGAAACAGTTTAAATAAGTTATTATAAAAAATATCATAATAAAGACTAGTAATTTTAAAGTATTAATGTATTATATACTACTTAGTTTGTTATCCTTATCGAATGTAAATTCAACTAATCCAAATGATTTTTATATGAAAAAAATAAATAAACCACTTAATCAAATGATTGATTGTAGAAATGTTAATTGCTATACCGATGTGCATAATTATACTAGTTATGATGGTATTAAAGACTGTGAAAATAAATGTTTTATCGAAGATGATTGTAAAGGTTTTATTTTTGAAAATAGATTAAATGATAGTTATTCATGTACACATGTTAATAGTGTTATATATAGGAAAAGCGAAATTTTAACTAAATATAACAACTATGATACAACTAATTTTGTAAAAAAAACTAAAAAATGTAATTGGTGGTGTAATAATCACAAAACAGTTAAAAATGGTTATAAATATGAGATTTTTACAACATGGAAAGAACGATGTTCTTGGGAAGAACACTATTGTTCTGCCTGTGAACAATGTGAAAGACTTAATAATACATGTGAGGATTGGTGCGAAGATCATCCATCCCCTTGGAGTAGTAAATGTTTCTGGGAAGATAATACATGTAGCTCTTGTAACCAATGTAATATTTATGAAAGTAAATGTTCAAGTGAATGTTATAATAATACCACACCCTGGAATTCTAAATGTGCGTTGAAAGAAAAACATTGTATGGATTGTCCAGAATGTTTTGGAATAGATTATACTAACATCAATTGTAGTAATACTGATTTAGATGTATGTAACGATCCAAATTCTACAATTGTTTCTGTATGTGAATCAACATCAACTTATACCATATTACCACAAGTTATTAAATTTTATTGTCCTCATTTATGCGGTCAATGCCCATTGCTAACTACATCAACAACATCATCATCATCCTCACCGACATCATCGTCAACCTTATCGTCGACATCGTCGTCAACATCCTCGTCAACATCATCGTCAACAACATCATCATCAACGTCACTCAGTGGATATGACTGTAAAAAAAAAATGTGTATCGATAGTCCATCTGTTAATATGAGTGTTATATGTAACGGAATAGAGTATGGTAGTTATTGCGAAGCATTCTGCGAATTTCACCAAGATCTAAGCAATTGTTCATTGCATGATAATAAAACTTTATCTACACATACACATACACCTACAACAACACATATACCTACCCCTACAACAACACAAACTCCTACACCTACAACAACACATACATATACACATACTCCTACATATACACATACACACACACCTACAACAACATATACACACACACCTACATATACACATACACACACACCTACAACAACATATACACACACACCTACAACAACATATATACATACACAAACACCTACATCTTCAACGACGTATGTAATACCAACAAAAGATTCAGGATCCAGTAAGAATTCATCTACACACAATAAACATTCTGAATATTATTATATTTTTATATTAGCAGCAATTATACTTATGATATTTTTGTTAGTATTCATTATATATAGACTAAAGAAAAAATCAAATATTAAAGAAAGGAATATATTATACAGAAATAACCCATTATATAAAGGCAATAACCAAGAGGATGATAATGTAAGTTCCGATGAAGAATCAGGAATAAGACTAGCTGTTGAAAATCCTATGTACAGCACATTGCCTCCTAATACTTCTGATTCAACCGAGTTGTAATTAGTATCCTATTATATAAATTTGTTCAAATGATAATTTATTGAAAATACTACTAAATTGTTCTACAGAACATTTATTAGATTTTACAATTTCTTTTACTTTATATATTATATCTTGATCAGCAACAATTAAGCTATTGTCTGTAACAGCACTATTAGACCAATAAACTTTTGTCAGAACTAATTTCATGAATCCTAATCTATTTTGAGGTGTATATCCGTGTAAATAGAGATCTAAAAGTTTTTTGCGTTCTTTTTTTATAATTGTTGCGAGCGGATGTTCTAGTCCACCATGTCTAAATATTATATAATTAATTAATTCTGTAGGAAAAGTTTTTATATTTTGAATTTCTTTGATAAAATCTGTCATTAATTTAAGTACTAATAAATATATATATTGATTATCAATTTTTAAAATTGAAAAATATTTATATATATATATATATATATATATATATGTCATTAAAAAAAAGTGATCATATAGGTAAACTTATTGAAAAATGTAACAATGTTAACGGTAGTACTAAAGGAATTAATACATCTGAAGATAATGTTGATGATATTGCGAGTATATCATATTTTGAGGTTCAACCAAAATTTCATTTGCTTGAATATACTATAGGAATTAATTTAGTACATTTTAAATTAAATGAAAAATCAGAAAAGACATTAGTTGTTATACCTGGATTTAGTGAGAGTTCAACTTGTTGGACAATAGGTAGAATAAATAAATATAAAGGACAAATAGAAGCAAAAGGTTATAGCAATATTTATATATTTGATTTGAAAGAAATAAAAGATGTCGAAAAGTTAGGTCAAATATATAAATTTGGACAAGAGTTTACAAATGATGTTTATAATAATATAGCAAAAATTATAGATAAAATTATTAGAGCACTCATACTTAAAAATAAAACCGAAAAGATTTCAGTTATGGGACGTTCTGCTGGTGGTGGTGTAACAATATTTTTGTATGAACTAGATACTGTTAACTATATTGATGGATTAAATTTAGTATGCCCAGGTTATGATAAGACAGGTATTAAAGAAACTTTTTTAAGTAAAGCTAAACAAAATAAATTAAAGGTGATCTTATCATGGTCTTCCAAAGATGAAAAAATTCCTTATAATCCCGAAGGATTACGTATGACAAATAAGTTAAGGACACTTGAAGAAAATTTTGACTATATTGAAATTACTAATACAAAAACAACTCGTCCTGAAGAAAATCATAGAATCCATCCAGAAGCTGTAGATGCTTTGGTATAATTTAATATTATTTAAATAGGTAAAATATTAATAAAATATAATATATAAAAATATTATATTACATTAATATATATATGTTTCTTTTTTTTATTGATTTTTTATTATTAATTGGTGGATGTTATACTATTAATTATTTATGGGAACGAATAGTTAATAAAAATCAGTCGAATTATTTACTAGAATATATTCCGAGAGAAGATATTAATGAAGATATCCCACCACCTTACACACATACACATACACTTATGTTTATTGAAAATAATAACACTGGTACAAATGATATTCGAACAATATCACCAATAAATCGTGAAGAGGTAGAAGATGCTCAACTAATAGAAGATCCACCTACATACGAAGAAATAAACTAAACATTTATTATCTTAAAAAGAAGAACCACACTAAGACAAGTACTAACAAAAGGAAAGAACCTAATATTATGAGCAATGATATTGGTCTGCCTAAACCAGTGTGAGTGTCAACAAAGTCTACTAAAGTACTTAATAGAGGAAGGTCAGCTATAGTATTTACGATTTCCATTATATATAATAACTTTAGAAAAAATATTTTTCTAAAGTAATTTTCTAAAGTTATTATAAAAATTGATTTAAACTATAAATAATATTATTATATAGTAATATGGGAGTACCCGGATTTTTCTTATGGTTACTTAGGAGATATAAAAAAACAAATTTTATATTTGATAAATCAAAATTGGATTCAAATATACATAATACATTATTTAATCAAGTAAATAATTTAGATTACATTTTAATAGATGCAAACTGTTTAATTCACCCTGTTTGTTTTCAAGTATTAAAAGATTATCCTGATATAAAAAATACAGGAAGATTACAAAAAAAAATGTATAATGAAGTCATTTTATATATCGAAAAAATAATAAATTTTGTTAAACCTAAAAAAGGAGTTTATTTAGCAATAGATGGCGTAGCACCTATTGCTAAAATGAAACAACAAAGGACTCGTAGATATAAATCTGTCCATGATAATAATCTTTGGAATAATATTAGAAGAAAACACGGTAAAGAAATACCCTTTTTTTGGAATAATTCAGCTATATCTCCAGGAACTGTATTTATGAGTGAACTTGATGATAAAATACAACAATGGGCTAAAAAATTTTCAAATGATAATACAATGGAAATAATATACTCATCATGTAATACTCCTTCAGAAGGAGAACATAAATTATTACAGTTTATTAGAAATAATCATAATCATAATAAAAATTTTTCTTATATAACATACGGATTAGATGCCGATCTAATATTTTTAATGTTAGCTACAGGTATTAAAGATACTTTTTTACTTAGAGAAGCATATAATTTAGATAAAAATAGTAATTCGGATGAACTTAGATTTGTTTCTATGAATATAATGAGAGAAGCAATTATAAAAAATATTTATAATCTATTAAATTTAGATCAAGAAATAAAACTAGATGAAGAAAGATTAATAAACGATTTTATATTTATTTGTTATTTATTAGGAAATGATTTTTTACCTCATTTACCAAGTTTAGATATATATAACAATGGTATAGATTACTTGTTAAAAATATATGTTGATATATTGGAAAACAATAATTATAATTATTTAATTAATAAAAGTTCAAATAATAAAATAAATCAAGAATTTTTTAATAAATTTATATATACAATATCATTGGATGAAGAAAGTATTTTAAAAAAAAAATATAATCAAAAGAAAAGATTCTATAAATGTGATTCTGATGATCCTTATGACATAGAGATACATCGAATAGAAAATTTACAATTTAAAATTAAGGATCCTATTAAATTAGGATCTGATAGTTTATCTGAAAGTCGTATAAGATATTACCAACATTACTATAATTTAGAAACTTTAGATATTGATGAACATGTTAAAAATATGGCCAGCAATTACATTATAGGTCTAAAATGGGTAACAGAATACTATTTTGATAAATGTCCTGCATGGAAATGGTATTATCCGTATGATATACCACCTTTTATAACAGATATAAATAAATTTAAAATAAATTTTGATAATATTCATTTTAATTTACAGGAACCATTAAGTCAATTAGAGCAATTGTTATGTATATTGCCACCGCAGTCTAATTATTTATTACCAAAATGTTTAAAAGTAATAACAAATGATACATCTTTGTATCCAACAAAATTTGAATTAGATTATTTATATAAGAAAAAATATTGGATGACTACACCCGTATTACCAGAGTTAAATGTATTAAAAGTTAAAAAAAAATTAAAAAAATATAAAAAAAACTTAAGTAGTTTTGATAAAACTTTAAATAGAGACATCCCAATATATATATATAAAAATAATAATTTATAAAATATATTATGCAGTGTCTGTTTTATTAGTTGTCTTATTGATCAGTTGAATCTTTTATTAGGTTTTTTAATTCATCTTGATCTTGATCTTTTATAGCTTCATGACCAGTGCCCGCGGAATGCTTAATTCCTCTAGCAGCTACGGAACTAATGCTATCACCAAGTATAGAAGCAATTGCGTTACCAATGATCTTCGGAACTATACGTATTAATATAAAAAATAATATTAAAATAACTATAACTGTTATTATTAATATTTTGTTCATATATACTATAGCTAATATTATATTTATTTATAACAGATATAAATAAATTTAAAATAAATTTAAAATAAATTTTGATAATATTCATTTTAATTTACAGGAACCATTAAGTCAATTAGAGCAATTATTATGTATATTGCCACCACAGTCTAATTATTTATTACCAAAATGTTTAAAAGTAATAACAAATTAAAAAAATATAAAAAAAACTTAAGTAGTTTTGATAAAACTTTAAATAGAGACATCCCAATATATATATATAAAAATAATAATTTATAAAATATAAAATATATTATAAATGAATGAAAAAATAAAACAATTTAATCCTATTCCAACCCGTTTACAGAAAATAGACGAACTGACTAATAATAATATAGTAGATTCAATGATAAGTACAACAAATTTAGATACAGAAATTGATAGTAGTGATAATGATGTTAGAAATATTTTAAATAAAAAGTACATTGATTTTAGTAAAGCAATAAAATCTCTTGGAGGTAAATTATTGTATATAAAGAGTGGTGCTACAGGCCATACTTTTAAAGGAGTTCATATTAATTCTCCAGAAAAACCGAATTACGCAGTTAAAATAGTAGCTTATCCTAGAAAAGAATACTACGGCGACATGCATAATTCTAAACGACCAGAAAATACTGAATTGCTTATGATTAAAAAATTGGCATATTTTGTAAAGAAAAAACAAACACCTCATATTATATTACCAATAACAACATTCAATACTAGCATAAAACCATTTGTTTCTTTATCAAAAGATCAGATAGTTAATAATAAAAAATTTGATGATTTTGTAAGTAGATATAAAAAAGATGAATATTATTCAAACGTGTCAGTATTAGTCTCTGAATGGGCGAATGGTGGTGATTTGTTAGATTATATTAAAGCCGATCATAAAAAATTAAAGTTAAAACATTGGAAAATAATATTTTTTCAATTGCTATCAGTATTGGCAATTATACAAAATAAATATCCTGGATTCAGACACAATGATCTTAAGGCAAATAATATACTGGTTAATTTAATTCCACCAGATGAAACAAAAAATTTTCAATATAAAATTAATAATCAGAAATATATAGTTCCTAATATTGGTTTTCAATTAAAACTATGGGACTTTGATTTTGCTTGTATTCCTGGTATTATAGATAACAATAAAGTTAATTCAGAGTGGACTAATAAGATTAACGTTAAACCTGAACAAAATAGATATTATGATATTCATTATTTCATTAATACATTATCAAAAAAAGGTTTTTATCCTGATATTCTGGATAATACTAAAGTATCGCCTAAAATAGTAGATTTTGTTAATCGTGTTGTTCCAAGTGAATATGCGAGTGGTAAAAAAGTAACAGAAAGAGGTAGAATACTTACAAATTTTGAATTTACAACACCTGATCAAATCTTAAAAAATGATCCTTTGTTTGATAGTATGAGATTATAAATATATAAATATATAAATATACAAGTTAATATATATTTTAATATGAGTTTAATTTTAAAAAATTTAGATAATAAATCATTTATTTTGTGTTTAAATAAACTTTTTATACGAAATGGGACATATCCATTACAAAAAATAAAGTTATATAATAAACTATATTTTGAAAAAGATGATATAATAGGTAAATGTATTTACTATGATAATTCAGTACAAGATATAATAACACCAGTTAATATTACACCGATTAAACATAATTTTGAATTCTTAGATTATCCTACTAAATATATTTCAAATAAGGATTATGATACATGGCTACTTGAATCTAACAAAAATATTTTATACAATGGTTTATATTATGAAAACGTAACAATTAATATTTAAAGCGGTGGGAATTTATGAATTAGCATATTATGAAAAAGTATCCATATATTCATCGGATGGATCAAAGTCGTCATGAAGATCATCTTCATCATAGTCATCAATATCTAAAGAATTTTGTTCTTCATTATTATTATACTCTATATCTTTATTATAATCTTCATCTATTTCAGTCACATTAACTAATTCTTGATAATTACCAACTACACGCAAGTTTTCATCTATGTAAGGGGCTTCTTTTATTAATAGAGTAGAAAATTTTCGTATTTGTAAATCTGATATATCAATATGATAATTATTATAATTATCATTAATTAAATTTATTATTAATAATGCTACGTTTACTTTTACATTCATTTTAGGATTAAAGTTTAATAATTTTTTAAAATTTTCTAAAAGATAAAATATTAATATATTATCAATATTATCCAAATTTATTAGTTTATTAGTATTAATATAATTATCTGTTATTTTAATATTATCTAAATTTTTATCTATAGGTAACACACGAATCTGTGTAATTATTTTATTAAGTTTACTAAAAATAGTTTTATTATTATCACTAATATTAATTTGTTCTATTTTTTTTAAAAAATATTTAACCAAAGCTGTTTTTTTATCTGAAAATCTATATTTTATTTTTTGAATGATTGAATTAGTATTAACAAGTATTTGTTTTAAATTATTTGCTCTTGTTCGCATAATTTCAGTTATCATTAACTTTAAATCTGTATTTTCATCAAAATTTTTATTAATAGATAAAATATTTATAAATTGATTATTTAATCCTATATATTTAATTTTGTCAATTAAACTTTTATGTATTTCTAAATAAGCATTTAATTTCAATGAAATAAATTTTACATTATCACTTGTATAACCTAAATATTGATTAGTAATACTATTATAAAATAAAGTTTTAGAATTTACATTATCTTTATAGTAATAAACTCTTTTTTTAAAATAAGGATGGTTATTATGAATTTTTATTTTATTATCTTTTGATGATATCTTTATTTTTTTTTTTTTAATATTTCCTAAGAAATCATGATCAATTAAATAAATTGTTTCATCAAGATATAATTCTTTATTATTAATCATAATTTTATTACCTGTTATTCTACTTAATAAATTTACAAACTGAAATATATAATTATTAAAATTTTCAATACTGCTATATTTATTTTTAATTTTTTGAAATGATCCAACATAAAGTGATAAAATTTTTTGATTATTATCATAATTTTTACTATCAATTAATAAATTATTAGTTATTTTTTGTTGTTTAATATTATTTAAATTTGTCTTTAATGTTATTAATTCTTTGTTTGAATATATAAATTTTTTCTTTTTTTTACATTTTTTACATATATTATCATCCAAAGAAAAATCATGTAAAGAACCGGAAATACAATATGTATTTGTTAAACTTTTTAATTTTTCAAGCTCTATCTTTTTTAATATAGAATGATCTAATTTCATTGTATTTACAATATCGATATATTTTTTATTACACTTACTACAAATTAGTGTATCTCCTTTAAAGTACCAATCATGAAAGTTTCCATCAAAACAATTAGTTACATTATTAATTATATGATAACTTTTTGAATATTCATTTTTATCTAAATTATATTGTAAAGAATTACATATTTTATCAAATTTATATTCATTTATAAATTTCTTAAATATACCATCTAATATTATACTATTTACATTTTTCGTTACAAATTTTATTTTTTTTGTATTACTATCAAATTTAAATTTTTTATTAATATTTATTTTTAATCTATTAATAATATTTTTATCATTATATATTGTTTTGATTTTTTGTAAAAATCTATTATAAATTATTTCATATAAATAATCTGGATTATCTCCTGTAGCTGCTTCAACAAAAGAATTTATTAAATCAATTAAAGTATGTATTATAATTTTTTGTGTATTAAACTTATCAGACTTATTTTCAAAATTCCATAGCCAAATAAAATTAGTAGTTATCATACAACTAAAATAAAAAATTGTATAACATAATAATTGTAAAGATAATATTGGTATTTTTTCTTTTTTATTTAATCTTAGGTAAATATTATTAAACAATGTCTTGCCTATCTTGTTATATAAGAAATAATTACATAATTTATCTTCTTTTAATTGTATTATTTGCCCAGTATTTATTTCAATTATAAATAAAAATATTGTATATGCTAATACATTGTTATATTTAATTTTTTTATAATAATCGGTATCTGTTGAACTTGTTAAAAATATACTATCTTTAAGTTCAAAAAAGAATAAATTTGTTAAATCCTTATGTATATTATAATTATTTACAGCATTTTCAACGCGTTTACTTGAATTATTTTTTAAATATTTTGTATGAAGTAAAATAAGATCAATAATATCTTTTATTATCATACGACGACGCATTTTAATTATTGGTGTATTTCCTAAATAATAATTTAAATTTAGAGTATAAGATATTTTTTCTATATTTTTCTCAATATTATTTATACTTCTGGTATATTTTGAATATTTAGGTATATTAACTAAATTTTGATTTGTTGCAATATTTGTTGTTAAAAAAGTATCTAATTCTTTTACATAAGTTCCTTCATATATATATTTCTTTAAATTTAATCCTTCATTACAACTCTTACATACATAATCATTATTCTGATTTGTTTTTACATATTGTTTTACAAAATTAAATACAGCTTGATTAAATTTATCTGTATTTTTTTGTAACTTTAGAGTATTTATCCATTTTATATAATGAAGACAAATTGTATTATCTTTTTTTTCTATTACTACCTTACTAATTTCTTCTGTTTGTATTGTATTATCTACTTCTGCTACTTTATTTGATTTTTTATTTTTAATAGTTTTCTTTTCTTCTTTTATTTTTAATATTGGTTCATTTTCAATCTTATTTGTATAATAATATTTAACTAAATTATTATAAATATATTTATTAATATTAACGTCTAAATTTTCTTTCTTTTTTAAAAATAGAATTAAATTATTAAAATTATAGAAATTATTTTTTTCTATTTTATCTATTTTACTTTTATAATATTTTAATAAATATGTTTGATAAAAATTATTAAACTCTTCTAATAGTGTTTTTAAATATTTAACTACATTTTCTGTTGAGATATTTTTATATACACTTAAATCTAATTTATCATTTGAAATATCAAATAACCAGTAATATAATTTGTTTGTCTTATTTGACTTAACTGAATTAATTATATTATTAAAACCATTTTTTGATTCATTTGTGTTTATATTAAGTAAATCTATTTGTTTAAAACATTCTAAAGGTAATTTTTTAGGATTATAAGCAACGCCCACTATATTAATGTCTAAATTTTTATGTGAAGCTCTTAATTCTAAAGGAATATTTTTTTTTTTTAATAAATTAGTATATCTAATACTTTGTATCATTTTATTAGGACGAAGTTTAAAACCATCTTTACTAAAATTTTTGAAATTAACATAAGAATATTTTCTTAAGTTTTTTAAATCAAATAATAAATCCAAATCATTTGTATTTTGTGACATTTCTAATTTATTAATAATGTTCACTTCTTCGTTATCGTTAAAAACTACAGCCATTCTATCTTTTAAAGGTTTATAAAAATAATTGTCTACAGTTTCTTTTAGTTTTTTGTTTGTATCATATACTTTTGAATAGTAATTTCTTATTTTATTATTTTGATTTATTATAAATTTAATTTTAGTTGAATCACGTGTTTTTATATTTTCAAGCTCTGATAATTTTTCTTTATCATATTTTTCTGAATCTTTGTGATAACGTAGATAATCTTCAGATATAGGTATTAATATTTTTTCTTCAAATAAATAATTTATAATATCCATTGTTTTTATAATACTTAATTCTTCATCTTTTGTTTCTTCTAAAAAATTAAAATATTCAACAGCCTGTCCTTTTTTAATTTCATTGCTCGTAAGTAATTTTTGTAAATGTTTATAATCAACTAATTTAAATTCTTTATCAATAATAATATCAATATATTTATATTCTGCGTTTTCTATTTCTTTTTCTTTTAATAATTCGTTAATATAATTTTTATCTTCTTTTAAATATATTAGTTTTAATATAATAGTTTTAATAATATTATGAAAATTTTTTTTTATTAAAAAAAAAGATACAATATAATCTTCACCTAACTCATTAAATATATCTATAGTATGTTCATATATTAATGGATTGTTCAATAATATTATCTTAACTTTATCTATATCTTTAATTTCTGTAAATTTTATTATATGTTTAATAAATTCATAATATTCTATAATTCTATTATTATTTTCACTGTCAAAAAAATTTTGTATTTGAAAAGTACTATCCTTCTGAGATTTACTTATTTCCATTATATTTGTTATAAAAAGATCCCGATCTCCACTATAATGATATGCTATACCTAAAAATATATAATAACATACGTATCTTTTTAATATTTCTATTATAGAATTTATAATAGATTTTTGCTTTAAAATATTATTTATATCATTTTCTTTTATTGTCTTCATAAAGTCTTTAACAATATTTAGTATAGTATTTTGATATTTTACAAAATTTAAATCATTCAGTTTTTCAAATAATTTTTTATTTAACAAAAAATTATATAAATTATTTAGTAAATTATCAAATAATTTATCAACCTGATTTATATACATATTATAATAATAGATATAAATATTTAAATTTTTATTTAAGTTTTTTTTTTTCTAATTATAAATATATTATGTCAGTAAGTAATTTATTAGACGATTTAATTAGTTCGGATAACACACCTAAATTACCAGAATGGTTAACTTTAAAAAATATAGATAGTATAAATGGTGGTAGTGATAATTTAGATACAACTTCAAAGAAAGTAATTTCAGATGTTGATATTGAAGATATAAATGCTTTAGCAGATTCATTGGTTGAAACTGATACTGAACATTTAGAAGATAATTTAAAAAAAATCTTAAGTAAATCTATTACCAGTGAAAATAGTGATAATCAAAATGTATTAGAAGGAGGTGCCCGTAGAAAACGTTCATCCAAAAAGAAATCATCTCGTAGACGTAGACGAAGATCATCCAAGAGCAAGGGTTCACGTAAAAGACGTTCGTCCAAAAAGAAATCATCTCGTAGACGCAGACGCAGATCTTCAAAGAGTAAAGGTTCTCGTAAGAGACGTTCTACTAAAAAATCTTCGCGTAGACGCAGACGCAGATCTTCAAAGAGTAAAGGTTCTCGTAAGAGACGTTCTACTAAAAAATCTTCACGTAGACGCAAACGCAGATCTTCAAAAAGTAAAGGTTCTCGCAAGAGACGTTCCACTAAAAAATCTTCACGTAGACGCAAACGTAGGTCTTCAAAAAGTAAAGGCTCTCGCAAAAGACGTTCAACTAAAAAATCATCACGTAGACGTAAACGTAGATCATCTAAAAGTAAAGGACATTATAGAGGATTAGAGACAAATTCAGAAGTAACAGAATTACACGGAGGCAATAGCAATGTAGAATCCGATAATAATAACCAACAACTTAATAACATCGCTGAATCAACAGGACCTGTCAATAAAGATGTAGAAAGTGTAAATAAAGATACTGCCGCAATTGCTGATAGTATTAATAATAAAGTGTTATCTATGGAAGGGGGTGCTCGTAAGAGACGTTCATCTAAAAAGAAATCGTCACGTAGACGTAAATCATCTAAGAGCAGAGGTTCGCGTAAAAGACGTTCATCCAAAAAGAAATCGTCACGTAGACGCAAACGGAGATCATCTAAGAGCAAGGGCTCACGTAAAAGACGTTCATCCAAAAAGAAATCGTCACGTAGACGCAAACGGAGATCATCTAAGAGCAAAGGCTCACGTAAAAGACGTTCATCCAAAAAGAAATCGTCACGTAGACGCAAACGGAGATCATCTAAGAGCAAGGGTTCACGTAAAAGACGTTCGTCCAAAAAGAAATCTTCACGTAGACGCAGACGGAGATCATCTAAGAGCAAGGGCTCACGTAAAAGACGTTCGTCCAAAAAGAAATCTTCACGTAGAAAATCTAGAAAATCTAAAAGAGCAGGTAAAAGAGCTGGACCAGCACATGCTAAATTACAAACAGAAGTAATTAAAATGATTGCAGCTCGTGAAGGTATAAACTACCGAGATGCCCTAATGAAATTAAAACCAACTGTAAGTAAAGCTATTGGGATGAGCTGGGATTCTGCTAAACAAAAAGGAAGCATGACTTGGATGGAAGCATTACAGAAAACTAAAAAATATTTAAATTAAATTTTATAGTGTAAAAATTAACAATATATATATATATATATATATATATATATATATATATGTTTAAAAATATTAATAATTTAGATAAAAAAATCGCACTTTGCTTTTTAACATATGATAATTTATCAAAAGTAAATGTTTGGAAAAATTTTTTAAATTCAAAATACAATTTTTATATACATAATAAAAATGATTTTGAAGGAGATATGAGTAAATTTTGTATAAAAGATAGAGTACCTACTAAATGGGGAGATTTATCGCTCGTTGTGGCAACATTAAATTTATTTAAAGAAGCATATGAAAATTCTGATAATGAATATTTTATTTTATTATCTGATAAATGTATCCCTATATTACATCCTGATAAATTATACAACAAAGTAAAAACAATTGATCAAAATATAATATCAATACAAAGAAAAAAAATATTAAATATCGAAAATAGACTCAGATATAGAAGCTTAAATCAAAAATATTTTTTTGATAAAGATAATTTTAAAAAACAAAGTCAATGGTGTATCCTTAAAAGAAAGACTGTACAATTTTTTATTGAGAATGATTTTACAGAAATTTTTGGAGTTAGTGCAATTATACCAGATGAACACTACTTTATTAATTTAATGGAAAAATATAGTATACCATATGTAGACAGAGTTGTGACATTTGATAATTGGAGAGACCCTAGTGAAGTGAGTCATGATAAATATGGAAACAAAGTCCGTCATAAACCAAAAACTTATTTTAATTTAAATAACAATGATGTTATTAAAGCACTCACAACTGGAGCATTCTTTATGAGAAAGATAGATAAAGATGCTTTATTATCTGTATATTTTAACAATTTTTCATTTATTAATTCAACAGATATTTTCCAATATGAGAATTTTTTAAGTAAAAGTAATATCGATTACTGTAATTATTTAAATATTACTAATTTTCATAAATCGGATTATCCAAAGATAGTTGTTATCGCAGGTGTTCATGGAGATGAATATGGACCTGTATATGGTGTTGAAAAATTTATTGAATTATATAAAGATTTATTTAAAGTAGGGAATATTTATTTTATACCTAGGGTAAATTATATAGGTATTAAACAAAATGTAAGGAATTTACCATGTAAGGAAGGATACTATGATATTAATAGAAATTTCTATGATAGTAACAATAGCTATATTGAAAAAACAATTATGAATTTAATAAAAAATTCTGACTTTATATTAGATTTTCATGAAGGTTATGATTTTCATAAAAAGAATAATAATTCTGTAGGTTCAACAATATTACCTGTAATAAATGAGCATTCTATGAATATAGCTCAATTATTAGTTGATAATTTAAACAAAAAAATTAAAATATCCAGTAAAAAATTTACAGTATTAACAGAAAGTCATTTTAATATCAAAAATACATTAAGAGATTATTGTAATACTAAAAATTTAAACTATAATTTAGTTGAAATAACTGGTCAAAAAAATGCCCAACATATTGATATAAGAATAGAACAGACGATAAATGTACTTAATAGCTTGTTTAATTATTACAGTATATTATAATTATTATTTATCATAGGCACTACATAACAATTCAATTTTATTAAGTGTTGCTATTAACAAGTCCTCGTCAATTACAAGGGGTGGTGCAATAAAAATATTGCTTCTTATTCTCATACAATAAATATCATTATCAAGCAAGTAATTACTGAAATGTATTAATTCATTATCATTTAATAATAATTCAAAACAAGATAACATGCCATTTCCTCTAAATTCTTTAATAAAATTACAATTTGTAGCAATTTTACTACATTTATACTCTATAATTTTACTTAATTTATTTACATTATCTAATATTTCATAATTATTATGAGAATACAAGTCTAAACAACTATTAGCAATTGTTGTTGATAATATATGTCCCGAATATGTTAATCCAACTTGTACTGGATTTTCATTGAATACTTCTGCGATGTTTTTAGATAGTATAACAGCACCTAATGGTGCGTATCCTGATGTTATTGCTTTTGCTGTCGTAATAATATCAGGTTTTATATTACTATGCTGAAACCCAAACATTTTACCTGTACGTCCCCATCCACTCATCACCTCATCACATATAAGAATTACACCATAATTTTCACATAATTTTTTTAATTTATTTAGATAATCATTTGGATAAAGTATACATCCAGCAGATCCAGAAGATCCTTCTATTAAAATTGATGCAACATTGTTTTTTTTAAACTCTGTTTCAAAATTTTTTAAACTTTCTGATCCTAAATCATCAATTTTAGGATTTTCTATAATGGATTCAAAACCTAAATTAAAATATGATTTCTTTATTGTAGTTCTATTATCACCACTAATACATGACGCACCTATTGTTGATCCTCCATGAAATGACTTTTTAAAAGACAAAATACGTGTTCTATTTATATCATTTTGAAATCTAAAAAATTCTCTTGATAAAAACATAGCACTTTCATTAGCATCAGCACCAGCATTAGTATATAATACTTTATCAAAATTATTTGAATCAACTATATCAATTATACGTTCACTTAATCTGTTTCTTTCATATGTACCAAAGTTTGAAGGTACATAGCTTATGCCTGTATTTATATGTTTTTTTATTTTAGATAAAATGTATTTGTTATTATGTCCTAAATTTACAACCATCGCCCCAGAAGTAAAATCTACTATTTTTTTTTTATTCGATTGTATGAGGCAACCATTTGCTGATGTTATTTTAATTTGATTTACTGGATATTGTTTCACCCAAGGTATTAATGTTTTAATACTATTTTTTAACATATATATTAAAAAGTGAAAATAATATTTAAAAATACACTTACTATTAAATATAATGAAAATTGGTAATATAGAAGGTATGATTATCAATGATATTGGATTAAAAAACAAAATCATTGATTATCTTTTTTCAAAATTAAATTTGTCTAATTATCGTTATACATTACTTAAAAATATAAATCAATTATATACATTAAAATCAAATGAACATTACGTATCACCTAACTATAAAGGATATAATTTTATAGCTGTATTTTTAAAAGTTGGTGTTAAAAATCATTGTGTTTTAATAGATAAAAGAAAAATGTCTTATCATAGAGAAAAATTAAATATTAAAAATTTAAATATATTTAAAATAAATATAAAAACCAATAATAATATTTTTAAGGGAACTATATTAGACACCAAAATGATTAAAAATAAAAAGACTGGTAAATATATACTTTTAATCAAAGATAGTTACGTTTGTATGAATAATTCATTGTCAGATATGGATTTAAAACAAAAAATGATTCATTTGGATAATTTAGTGAATAATTATTTTGAAGGAAATTATTGTGAAAATTTTACTTTTTGTATTAATAAATTATTTACATACCAAGATTTAGATCATATTATTAATAATTTAATTAAAAAAATAGACTATGATATAATTGGACTAATATTTTTTACCAAAAAATCGGGTCACTCTATTATATATATTGATAATAATACAAATAAAGAAACAATAAATACACATAACAATCCATCTATTGTTTTGAAAAAACCTATTACTATTACAGAACATTATGATAAAACTCATGATATTATAATTAATTATGAAAATTTTCTAAATAATAGAGAATATTCATATGAAACAGACGGAGAAAAGAAATGTCTGTGGATTAAAAAAAATATATACCCAGATGTTTATGATTTATATGAAAAAAAAGATTTAAATAGATTAGGTATTGCATGTATACCTAATCTAAAAATTTCTCACTATTGTAAAAAATATGTGACAAGTGAATGTCGTAAAATTATTTGTATATATAATAGTACATTTAATAAATGGATACCTCTTGAACTCATAGAATCTTAAATCAATTTTCATATAAACATTTTTTTAAAATATAGTATATAATAATTATGAACATACTATATATTATATCAACGTTAAGTTTTTTTATATTAGGCGGCTATTCCATATATGATGACTATATAAATAGAAATAACCTAGATTCTAAAAAAATTCAGATTAAAACTGTTCAACATTTAAAAAGTATATACATAAAAATTTATAAATTAGTACTATTTAATATGTTAATAGTTACATACCTTTTGTCTCTATTTAGTTACAGTATATTAGATAGTCAACAAAAGTCATTTGAATCTTTTAACATATTATATGAACTATTTTACTTTTTTGTACTACATAGATATTTAGTAGATGTTTTTTTTTATATTTTTCATTATATTTTTCATACAAAATATTTAAAAAATTTTCATTTAATACATCATACTATTCATGAACCTATTGGAATATCAGCTTTTTATTCACATCCTATTGATTTTGTTTTTGGTAATATTTTTCCTTTATTTTTGCCATGTTTTATATTTAAATGTCATTTATATACTATGTGTTTAATTATTATATCAACACTTCACCAAACTATATTTGTTGGTCATTCTGGTAATAGTAATTTTTCTGAATTTCATGATAATCATCATAAACACTATATTGTTAACTATGGAACTAATGCTTTTATGGATAAATTGTTTAATACATATAAATTAACTTAAGAATATGATAGACACAGTTATATTATCTGTTGATCCTTTTTTGTATGCATATTCAGCAAGTTTTTTTGCATAGTTTCCTTTATATTCTTTTAAGTGTAAATTATTTATAAAATTTGTTGCGTTTATATTAGATACCGTATCCCATAAACCATCACATGCGAAAATTATAAATTTATCTCTTTTATTTAAATTATATCTAAATACATCAGGCTCATGTGTAACATATGGAGTTGTATCTATATCACCAAATGCTCTCGATAAGGATAAATTTTCAATTCTCCAATCAAAACCATCAAACTCAATCATTCCACCTAATTTTTCTATTCTTCTTTTTTCAAAACTAGCGTTAGGTTTATGATCTTTAGATAATTGTTTCGTTTGATTATTTTTATTTAATAATACAGCTCTAGAATCACCTATGTTTGCAATAAGAATTTTTAACTTATTATTATTATTTTTATATATAATTCCATTTAAAGCGGTTGTACCACATCTTTTTGCCGCACTAGGGTGCTCTATTTTTAATCTATTTTGAACATTTGTAAATATTTTTTTAATTATTTTTTTTGTATTAACTGAATTTTCATAATATATTTTTTTGTTTGATTTTTTTAAAAAATATTTAGGTAGATTATTTTTTATAAATTTAGAAACTAATTTACCCCCATGACCATCATAAATACCAATAAAATTTATAGAATTATATATTTTACTTTTTGATTCTAAATTAATTATATTTATATGTTCATCTTCGTTACTTTCTCTTTTTCCTTTTAAACTAAACGAATATACTTTCATTATAAAATAGTTTAGATTTTTTATATTTTAAATAATAATGAACATTGAATTTTTTATATACCATTTTTTATTAAAACATAGTGTAAAATGTTGTACAAAAATATTAGTATCTTTTTTAAAATTAACAATAATATCTATTCTCCTAGATCCACAATCAATAAATTCATATGAATGATATCCTCCGATTGGTGCTATCAGCGTTTTAATATAGTTAAGTGCTTGTAGTAGCTCTGTTCCGGTATATTTGACACCTTTAAATTTAAGAGTTGTGAAATCTCGGAGTGCCCCCGATGTAATTAGTACATTTGGATTTCCTAGGAGATTTGTGTAAAAATATGTTATAAACTCAATCACTACTTTTGAAATATCTATTATTTGATTTATATTTTTTCCAGTATTGATATTTGATTGAACCATCTTTTGACTCATTTAAATATCATTATTATTAATATTACTTTAATTCAATATTTTTCTTAAAAAGTAAATTACCGTTAATATTACGAATATAAGTATGAAAGAAGTATTGAATATACTTTTTTTTAATATATTATTTTGTTTATTCTTAGTATTAGAGAATTGTTCTATAGTAGTCGTTGTTGGAGAAGTCGATGAGTGATTATCAGCTTTATCCTCACAATTTTTCTTTTCTATATTATTCTTTAAATTTTCAAGTTTCATGTCAATAATTTGATCTCTTAACATTAAATTATTCATATTATTTATTTTTTCATCTGTAATTCTATTATTTAGTAAATAGAAATAAAAATCTGACATTTTGTTATCTTGTGTACATTTATTTGTATTACTTTTATTAATACAATTAGTTAGATAATATTGAACTGTTGTTATAAATGTTAAAAGTTTATTTCTAGTAGATTCGTCTAAAATATTCAATATATTTTGTGATTTATTTGTTAGATTAATAATTAATCCATTACAAGAATTTACTATAAAATCGTTATGGTTCATTATATTTGTATTCATTTGTTTAATTAATTCATTTATAATACAGTTTATATCATTTAATTGTTCTTTATAAGTTATATCATAAGAATCTACTATAATTAAATTTTTATATGCTAATAAAATATCTTTTGTTTGTATACAGAAATCAACATTCTGTTTATTGACATTTACATTACATTTATCTGGTTTAGTAAGTATACAATTTTGATAATTAGTTGTATCACATTCAGTTTTATGATTTGTTGGTTCGCTTGGTTCTCCTGGCGGGCCATCAAGACCTCTAGAACCTGGCGGACCTATCGGACCTCTAGGACCCCTTTTACCTTTTTTACCATATTTGCTTATTTTACCATCTTCTCCTGGTGCTCCATCGAAACCGCGAGGACCTGGTAATCCTTGAAACCCACGTTTACCATCCTTGCCATCTTTACCATTTTTACCATCATTACCGGGTTGACCATCAAAACCACGTGGACCGGGCAATCCAGATAAACCTCGTTTACTTTCTCTTCCATCTTTGCCGTCTATACCGGGCCCGCCGTCAAAACCACGTGGACCGGGCATACCAGATAAACCTCGTGAACCACGCGCACCGTCTCGACCATCTTTACCGTCTATACCAGATTCACCATCAAAACCACGTGGACCGGGCATACCAGATAAACCACGTTGTCCACGTCTACCATCTTGACCAGCGTTGCCATCTGTACCA